>Ga0272446_1008071_pt1 | contig 10182 bp, 9 predicted proteins | sample YNPCB0061_FD_194587 | JGI IMG/M metagenome (GOLD analysis project Ga0272446, IMG submission 194587) | Hot spring microbial mat communities from Yellowstone National Park, WY, United States - YNP-CB-006-1 | ecosystem: Environmental > Aquatic > Thermal springs > Hot (42-90C) > Sediment | place... | reverse complement strand
GAAACAGCCACGGCGGGCCTTTCTTCCGGGGTGGCGCCAACCATGCCCCATCCGCCCGATACCGCCACCGCATTTTCATGGACGGGGGCGGCGAAAACCCATCGTCATGAGGATTTATCGTGAAAATACATCAGAATTCGACATATGCGTAGGGCAGCATGGTACATGCCGCCTTTTCAGGCGAGGTACCGCCCTACATTGGTGATCCATCTTTCATTGATGTGGTAACCCCATCGTAACGATACATGGCCATTCTATAAAAAAATCGAAAGAAACCCATCCCTTTTCTCTGTGTAAGGAGGTCCCATGATTCTACCCAAAGTCGTCGTCAAACGCATCCTGTTCGCCACAGACCTTTCGGAAAACGCCCGTCAGGCACTTGCCTATGCCGTCAGCATCGCCGAACTCTACAAGGCGGGCATCGTGGTCGTTCATGCACTGGAAGATTCTCCGGGCATCGATGCGGCCATCGGATCGCATATCGGTCAGGAACGCTGGGCCGAGATTCAGCGTCAAAACGAGCAATCTGCAAGAGAAGCGATCATTGGAAAACGAAAGCCGGAAAATCCGGAGGTCAAGGAAGCCCTGAAGACCATTTTCCGGGATGCCACCGCAGATCTGGAAAACCAATCGTTCATTCTGGATGAGGTGGTGGTCAAGCGAGGACTAGCGGTGGATGTGATTCTGGAAGCTGCGGCAAACCTGAAATGCGATCTTATTGTGATCGGCACCCAAAGTCATGGCGGGCTCAAGCAGATGGTGATGGGGAGTACGGCCCAGCGGGTCCTCAAACGATCCACCGTTCCGGTGCTGGTAGTGCCGCTGGCCGAATGACAACGGCGTGAGAGCAGGAGGAGAATTGTTCGAAATTCTGGATAAACGCTTTGATACAGGAAACAGGTTCGGCCGGACATCGCATCCGGCCGAAACCTTCTTTGGATGAAAGGCACCGGGTCGATTTTCTTGGCCATTCAAGAGCCAACCCCTTCCCTCCTCACTTCTGATTCCTATCTCCTGGTTTCCCGCTTTATCGAAAGAAATCAAAGACGTACTTGGCTGCTGTAAACACGATGATTCCGGCCAACATCCACTTGATGGCCTTGGCGGGAACGAACTTCTGAAAGCGTGCCCCCATGTACATTCCTGCCATGCCTCCTACGCCGAACAGAACCCCCAACAACCAGTCGGGGGCGATGGACATGTTCGGATAGAACGGGGCGATGGCCTGATAGAAAACCACTCCGGCGACGGACGTCATGAAGGTGCCCATCAGTGCGGCTCCGGCGACGGTATAGACCGGAAGACCGAAAAACGTGACGAAGAACGGAGCGATGATGGCTCCCCCGCCGATGCCGTAAATCCCGCCCACGATGCCGACGATGAAGCTCAAGCTGAAGATTCCCCAGAACGAAACGTCGAAGCTTTCCCCGTAAAAGGTGTAGCCGAGCCGTTTCAGGTTGAAATGGGTGACGCGGACGGCAGGAAGCTGCTGCATTTTGTCCTGCCCCTTTCCTGTTTGGGAACGGTATTGTCGCACCATTTCCTGAAACCGTTTTTCGCTGGCTGCCTTGCTGTCAGCGCCGGCCCCCTTCTTCAGCAAATCCATCACCATCCGGAATCCGATATAGAAGAGAACCGCTGCAGCAAAGAGTTTGAAATTCTTTGGATTGGGAAGATACACGATACGGACGTAGGCGCCGATGAGCACTCCGGGAAGGGTGCCGAGAACGACGACCCAGGTGAGGGGCCATACCATCCGGCCTTCTTTCCAGTAACGATATACGCCGCTGGGGATGGCGACGATATTGAAGAGCTGATTGGTGGCGCTGACCGACGGATGGGTGTATCCAAGAAAGGACATCTGAAAGGGAAGCAGCAGAAAAGCTCCGGATACCCCGCCCATGGAGGTGAAGAAGGAAATGACGAAAGCGACCAGCGGGGGGATCCATGGGGCGACCTCGATACCTGCAATGGGAAACAGCATGAAGCCTCCTTTTGATGAGAGGAACATATTGAGAACAGGATGATGTTTTCGGACGTTAAAAATGATCGTTTCACTATCACAACGAAATCGAAACTGTCAAATTGTGCATGGAGTTCCACAGTGAGCGGGATGGATCGCCGGTCCATCGCATTTCCCCTCTACTTTTAGCAACCAAGAGGCAGAAGTCAGAAGAAAAGCGGAGGACGTCTGTATTCATGGATGGGGTGGCGACAGCACCACCGCTCAAATCTGCCCCCCTTTGCACAAGGGGGGGGAGACCGGGCAGAAACTGCCTATGCCGACTTTCCATGCCAGAGGGGGCGGCGGCCCTGCATGACCATTTATCTTGATCTCTCGGGCGGCTTATCCTACATTTGCCGCATGAATACGACCCTCGATTTTCATGTGGCAAAAGCCTATGCCCAGTGGTGGAAGCGGCCTGAGCATGCGTCTGTTGTCGGCGTGCTGAGGAAATCCATCGTCGATATGCTTCAGCCGATGCGTGGGAAAAAGGTTCTTGTCGTCGGCTGTGGCAACGAGGCGGTGCTGCAGGGCATGATCGAAGCCGGGCTCGACGTCTCGGGGGTCGACTTCTTCCCTTATCTCATCGATATTGCCGCCCAGTCCCTCGGAAGCCGGGTGGATTTTGCGGCTTACGATGGAAAGGAGATGCCTTTTTCCGACAATGCCTTCCATTATGCCGTCGTGGCCTGCGCTCTCGAATTTCTTCCTGATCCCAGCGATACCCTTGCCGAAGTCTTTCGCATTACCCGAAACCGGGTATGCGTCGTCGCCCTCAACCCCTATGCCGTCAGTGGCTTCAGAAAGCGGCTGATCGCTATCTTCCCGTATGAAATCCGGTCTCGGATTCAATGCTTCAGCTGCGGGCAATTGAAGCGAGCCGTTCATTCCTTGCTCGGCCGCGTCCCCATTACTTCCCGCTATGTCGGTTCATTCCCGGGCTGCGTACCCTGGTTCAGTCAAGCCTTGGAAGCTGTTTCTTGCTTCAGACATTTCCCCTTCGGCGTGTTTTCGATGGTATCCGTGACCGTTCTCCCCCGTTTTCGGGCACGCCCGCTCGTTGTTCCCTACGGCGAATCCGAAAAACGCACGGCGGCTCCGATGCCCGTCCAAATGGAAGGAAACGCATCCAAACGCCTTCCCCACCCGATTCCGGGAGGATGAATCGTTCGGATGGTGCGACAAGAACCATCGGTCATCTGCGGTGAAAGGAGGATAAGATGGTGGAAGCGATGCTGTATCAAAAAGGCGATCACGACGGCGTCATCTGCCGCTTGTGCGCCCACGGATGCCACATCCCGGAAGGCAAACGCGGTCTTTGCGGGGTGCGAGAGAACCGGGGCGGCGCGCTCTATACGCTGGTTTACGGAAAGCTGATCGCAGAGCATGTCGATCCCATCGAAAAAAAACCTTTGTTTCATTTTCTCCCCGGCTCCAAGTCTTACTCCATTGCTACGGTGGGCTGCAATTTCCGCTGCCGCTTCTGTCAGAACGCAGATATCGCCCAGATGCCCAACGACCGCAACGGCGTCATCCTCGGAGAAGAGCGTTCGGTAAGGGATGTGGTGAATGCCGCCATTGCTTCCGAAAGCCGCAGCATTTCATACACCTATACGGAGCCGACGGTCTTTGGAGAATTTGCACTCGATGTCATGAAGGAAGCCCGTCGCAACGGGCTGAAGAACGTTTTCGTCACCAACGGATATATGAGCGGGGATGCGCTGGAGGCGTTCGCTCCGGTCCTGGATGCCGCAAACGTCGATTTAAAGGCCTTTTCGGAGGACTTCTATCACAAGATCTGCTCTGCGAAACTTGCTCCTGTCCTGGATACCCTGCGCCGCATGGTTGAACACGGGATCTGGGTCGAGGTCACCACCTTGCTCATTCCGGGGCTGAACGACGATCCAAAGCAATTGGAGCAGCTTGCCGCATTTGTTCGGACGGAACTTGGCCCCGACGTTCCCTGGCACATCAGCCGCTTTCATCCCGATTACCGAATGCTGGATCGGAGCATCACACCGGTTTCCACCCTGAAGGAGGCTCGCCGAATCGGACTTGCCACAGGGTTGCACTACGTGTATACCGGAAATGTTCCGGGCGATTCCGGGGAACATACCTATTGCCCCGGATGCTCGGCCTTGCTGATCGAGCGTATGGGGTTCTGGATTCGGAAAAACCGCATCGCTAACGGAAAATGTCCGGAATGCGATGCTTCTATTGCTGTACGAGAGACCTGAACGGAAGGCAAGCCCTCATGGAACCCAAACAGCATCCTGCTCAATTGATCTGGGGGATTGCGCTGGTGGCAGCCGGGATCGGCGTCTTTTTCCGGATTCCGGAAGTCATGCCGCAGATTCGCTCGATTCCCGTCTTTTCAGACATGATTCCCTTCATCACCTTTTGCTTTTACCTCATGGGCCTCGTCTTGATCGGAGGCGGCGGCAAGAAGATTCTTCGGCATTTTCGACAAGAAGACCACGAGGAATGATTCATGGCCAACCCTGCATCATCAGATCCTTCGACCAATGTCCAACGTTTGCAATCAGAGGTCATCTACCGGAGAAAACTGCAGGACATCTGCAATCGCATCAATGCCGCCGGCAACATCGACGAGATTCTCGTCGATCTTCGAGACGAGATCATTCAACTGTTCGAAGCCCAACGCATCACCATTTATGTCGTTGACGGTCCCAAGAAAGAGCTCTTCTCACGCTTCAAGTCCGGAAACGAAATCGGAGAAATTCGGATTCCGATCGCTACCACCAGCATCGCCGGGTTTACGGCTTGTAAGCAGCGAGTGGTCAACATCGCCAATTGCTACGATACGGAGGAACTCAACCGAATCGATCCGACATTGCAATTCGATCGAAGCTGGGATCAAAAGACGGGATTCGTCACGCGTCAGGTACTCGCCTGTCCGATCATTCATCAGAAATATCTGCTCGGGGTCATTCAGCTCATCAACCGATGCAACGATCAGCCGTTTTCGAAAATGGACGAGGCCTCGGTCCAGGAGCTTGCCGGCATTCTCGGTATCGCCTTCTACAACCAGAAGCGGATGGCCGTCAGCCGACCGAGTAAATTCGATTATTTGCTCGACGAAAACCTGATCACCCTCAAGGAGCTCGAAAAGGCGATCGTTGAGGCTCGACAGCGCAAAGAGCCTATCGAAACCGTTCTCATTCGGCAGTTCAAGATCGAAAAGAAACACGTACTCACTTCCCTCAGCCGTTTCTACAAGGTGCCTTTCATCGAGTATTCCCCCCAAACCGTCATTCCCGGGGAACTGCTGGCCCGTGTCAAGCCTGCTTTCTTGAGAAGCAATGTATGGGTTCCCATCAAGACAGAAGGCACCCATATCGTCATCGCCATCGACAATCCTCGGGATTTGCAGAAGATCGACATGATCAAATCGATTTTCAAAACCGAACCGCTTCAATGGTGTGTGGCTCTGGAAGAGGACATTCTTCAGTTCATCACGCTGTTTACGCATGAAGAAAAGGATACGGGAGGGATCGATGAAATTCTCTCCCGTTTGCAGGCTGATGTGACGGAAAGCGACGAGTCGGAGCAACCCGTCGGAGAAGAAGACAGCGCCGTGGTTCAATTGGTCAACAAGATCATTCTCGATGCTTACAACCGAAAGGCCTCGGACATCCACATCGAACCCTATCCCGGAAAGGAAAACGTCCAGGTGCGTTTTCGGGTGGACGGTCAGTGCCACACCTACCAAACCATTCCCTATAATTACCGAAACGCCTTGGTTTCCCGTATCAAGATCATGGCGGATCTCGACATCGCCGAACGCCGCAAGCCCCAGGACGGGAAAATCAAGTTCAAGAAATACGGGGGAAAGGACATCGAACTGCGGGTAGCGACAGTGCCGACCCAAGGCGGCTTGGAAGATGTGGTCATGCGGATCCTGGCTGCAGGTGAACCCATCCCCCTCGACAAGATGGGTTTCTCGAAGCGAAATTACGAGAATTTCATCAGCGCCATCACCAAGCCCTATGGAATCATCTTCGTTTGCGGTCCGACCGGTTCCGGAAAAACCACCACCCTGCATTCAGCCTTGGGATACATCAACAAGGTGGAAACGAAGATCTGGACCGCAGAAGATCCCGTGGAAATCACCCAGCGAGGACTTCGTCAGGTCCAGGTGGCGCCCAAGATCGGATTCGATTTTTCGACGGCCATGCGCGCCTTTTTGCGGGCCGACCCCGATGTGATCATGGTGGGGGAAATGCGGGACAAGGAGACGACTCAGATCGGCATCGAGGCTTCCCTGACCGGGCATCTCGTATTCTCCACCCTGCACACGAACAGTGCTCCGGAGTCGATCACGCGACTTCTCGACATGGGGATGGACCCTTTCAATTTTGCCGATGCCGTGCTGTGCATTCTGGCTCAGCGGTTGGTGCTGACCCTGTGCAAGCAATGCAAAAAACCCTATCATCCGAGCAGGGAAGAATATGGCGAGCTGGTCCGGGAATACGGGCCGGAGCAATTTGAACGAAATGTCGGCATCTCCTACACCGACGATCTCACGCTTTACAAACCCGAGGGATGCGAGCTGTGCAACAACACCGGATACAAGGGCCGGATGGGCATTCACGAACTGTTGATGGGAACCGATGCCGTCAAGAAGCTCATTCAGAACAAGGCCCGGATGGAGGAGATCCGGGATCAGGCCATTGCGGACGGCATGACCACCCTGAAACAGGATGGCATCGAAAAAATTTTTGCAGGCCACTGCAACTTGCTGCAAGTTCGGAAAGTCTGTATCAAATAAAGAGAAAGGGTACCCCATGAAAACACCGACACGAACGGAAGCCTGGGAGCTTCTATGCCGTTACAACCAGTCCGAAAGCCTGATCAAGCATGCCTTGAGTGTGGAAGCCGTCATGCGATACATGGCGAAGCGAAGGGGTCAGGATGAAGACATGTGGGGCATCATCGGCCTCATTCACGACCTCGATTACGAAAGGTTTCCGGATCAGCACTGCAAGAAGACCGAGGAGATTCTGCGCAGCGAACAATGGCCGGAAGATTGGATTCGGGCCGTCGTCAGCCACGGATGGGGGCTTTGTTCGGATGTGGAACCCGTGAGTGATCTGGAAAAAGTCCTCTATGCCATCGATGAGCTCACGGGGCTTGTGATGACGGCTGCACTGGTCCGGCCGTCCAGGAGTGTCCTCGACATGGAGGCCTCGAGTGTCAAGAAGAAATGGAAGGACAAGCGGTTTGCTGCAGGCGTGGATCGCAAGGTGATCGAAAAAGGATGTGCCATGCTTGGAATGGAATTGACAGAACTCATTACCGATACCATCATGGGCATGCGGACAGCGGCCGAAGCCATCGGTCTTGCGGGAGCCGCCCTCAGATGAAAGCAAGCGTTCGGACAGGACAACAGCGGCGTCAGAAATGCCGCTCTATAACGGAAGGTCGAGCATGAATTCGACATGGAAACGGTTGGCTGTGGTTGTGGTCGCTGCAGCCGTTGTGGGGGCAGGGTATGTGTACTGGAAGCAGCCGAAGGCACCGACGAAGACGGCCTTCCGGACGGCGACCGTCCAGCGGGGAGACCTTTTTGTGGGCATCAGCGCGACAGGAACCGTCGAGCCGGAAGAAGTGATCGACGTCGGCTCTCAGATCGCCGGTCAGATCAAGAGTTTCGGAAAGGACCGAAAGGGGAAGCCCGTCGATTATGGATCCGAAGTCAAGGCCGGTATGGTGCTTGCCAAGATTGACGATGCGCTCTATTCCGCAGATGAAGCCCGGGCTGCTGCAGATCTCAAGCAGCAGAAAGCCTTGCTGAAGCGCTCCCAGGCGGATCTCGAACAAGTGAAGGCCAAATTTCGGCAGGCCAAAAAGGATTGGGAGCGGGCCAAGCAGTTGGGTCCGTCGGATGCCCTTTCCGCAGCGAGTTTTGATGCCTATCAGGCGGCTTACGAAGCGGCTCAGGCGGCGGTCCAGGTGGCCGAGGCTTCTGTGCAACAGGCCAGGGCGGCTGTCGCCGTGGCTCAGGCAACTCACGACCGGGCCCGCAAGAACCTCGGTTTCTGCACCATCAAATCTCCCGTTAACGGGATCATCATCGATCGAAGGGTCAATATCGGCCAGACGGTGGTGGCAAGCCTCAATGCGCCCAGCCTCTTTCTGATCGCCAAAGATCTCCGAAAAATGCAGGTCTGGGTGGCCGTGAACGAAGCCGACATCGGCAAGATTCATCCCGGTCAGGCGGTTCGATACACCGTGGACGCATTTCCGGGGGAGCAGTTCGAAGGGACTGTCGGTAAAATCCGGCTCAATGCGGTGATGAGTCAGAACGTGGTGACCTATGTCGTGGAAGTCCTCACAGACAACGAATCGGGGAGGCTTCTGCCGTATTTGACCGCAAACGTCAAATTCGAGCTTGAAAATCGGCAAAACGTATTCTTGGTTCCGAATGCGGCCCTCAAATGGTCACCCCAGCCGGAGTTGATCGATCCGGCCTATCGGAAGGACAAAGACGGCTCCCAGCCGCCGAATTCATCCGAAACCAGGAAGCCGGAACGCAAACGGAGCGTTCTCTGGACGCTCGGTCCTACGGGGCTGCTTGTACCGTTGGGTGTCGAAGAAGGGCCTACGGATGGGATGATGACCGAAGTTCGGGGAAAGCATGTTCGGGAAGGGCTCGATGTGGTCATCGGCGTGCAAATGGGTGACAAAGCCGGCGCAAATCAGCAGGCCACCAATCCCTTTGTACCGCAATTCTTCCGGGGCAGGTCACACTGAACATGGAAACGCAATCCGTTCTGATTCGACTCGAAGATATCCGTAAAACCTACCATCTTGGCGAAATCGATGTGCCGGTGTTGAAGGGGATCTCCCTGTCCATCGAGAAGGGGGAATTCGTTGCGCTCATGGGTTCTTCGGGTTCCGGAAAAAGCACCCTGATGAACATTCTGGGGTGTCTCGATAGGCCTTCATCCGGTGCCTATTGGTTCGAGGGGCAAAACATCGTTCAGCTGACCGTTGACGAGCGGGCCTATCTGCGAAACGCCAAAATGGGTTTCGTCTTTCAGAGCTTCAACTTGTTGCCCAGGGCGAGTGCGCTTGAAAACGTCATGATGCCTCTTGGGTATACGGCAACGTTCGTTTCGGAGCGTGAAGCCAGACGGCGGGCGATGGAAATGCTCGAGAAGGTAGGGCTTGCCGAACGGTTGCACCACGAGCCCTCGCAGCTTTCGGGAGGCCAGCAGCAGCGGGTGGCTATCGCACGGGCGCTGATCAACCGTCCGCCCGTGTTGTTCGCCGATGAGCCGACGGGCAACCTCGATTCCAAAACGAGCTGTGAAGTCCTCGAAATGTTCAAGACCCTGAACCAGAAGGATGGCATTACGGTGATCCTGGTGACCCACGATCCGGAAGTGGCGCGGCATGCGGATCGGTTGATTCGTATCGCCGACGGCGTATTGGTCGACGGAACAGCGGCTGCGGACAGTGACGAAGACTGGGAAACCTTCGTGAAGGGAGAGACGGTATGCGCATCCTTCGAACCCTGAGAACGGCGCTTCAGGCCCTCATGCGAAACCCCATGCGTGCGCTTCTGACGACCTTGGGGATCGTGATCGGTGTGGGTGCGGTGATCGCCATGATGGAAATCGGGAAGGGCTCATCTGCAGCCATTCAGAAATCCATCGCCAGCATGGGCGCCAACAGCATTCTTGTTCTGCCGGGAACGGCAGCAAGCGGGGGGGTGACCTTCGGTTCCGGGACCGTGATGACGCTGACCCCCATGGACGGGGAGGCCATTCAGAACGAATGCCCATCGGTTCGGAGTGTGGCGCCGATCGTGCGCGCCAGAAGCCAGGTCGTTTACGGCAACCGCAACTGGGTGCCGTCGTCGATCTTGGGGACGACACCAGCTTACCTGGACGTTCGGGAGTGGACCGAGCTTGCAGAAGGTGAGGTGTTTTCGGATCGGGACGTATTGAACGCCAACAAGGTCTGTCTGATCGGCCAAACGATCGTTCGGGAGCTGTTCGAGGGGGCTTCTCCCATCGGCAAGGAAATCCGGATTAAGAACGTGTCTTTTCGCGTGATCGGGGTTCTTGCCGAAAAAGGGGCCAACATGATGGGCCTGGATCAGGATGACATCGTTCTGGCGCCTTGGACCTCGATCAAATTCCGGG
>Ga0272446_1008069_pt1 | contig 10184 bp, 8 predicted proteins | sample YNPCB0061_FD_194587 | JGI IMG/M metagenome (GOLD analysis project Ga0272446, IMG submission 194587) | Hot spring microbial mat communities from Yellowstone National Park, WY, United States - YNP-CB-006-1 | ecosystem: Environmental > Aquatic > Thermal springs > Hot (42-90C) > Sediment | place... | reverse complement strand
GTCCATCAGGGTCAGGATGCGCTCGTCCAGGGAACCGCGCTGGTGAGAGAGCGCCTCGATCTCCATCTGCATCGCCTCCAGCTCCTTGAAGGCGTGCACCTGCCCCCCGTACAGCTTGCGCTCGTACTGCTTTCTCTTCTCCTCCACCGCGCGGAGCTCCAGTTCGGCGTCACGGAGCTCAGCGTGGCGTGCGTGATACGCAGCATCCAGTTGCGCGTGGCGTTCGCGCGCCTCGACCGCTGCGGCCCGCTCCCTCGAGCCAGGGTCGAGCTGGTCGAGCTGGCGTTGCGCAGCGGCAAGGGCAGTGTCGATCTGCTGGAGCGAGTAGAGATCGCGGAGGGCCTGGTTCATGCAACGGACCTCGGTTCAGAGCGATGCGCATCCCGAACGTCTGCGCTCGAATGCCCGCCATACTTCCGCGCCTGCGGAGGTTCTACCTCCGTCCACGTCGAAACGGTGTGCACTGCAGGCACCACGCTACTGCGCATGCGATTGACGCGTGTCACCATCCCTTCCACAACTGCCGCTCTCTCCGCGCTCATCTACGAGCCATCGGAGCCCCATCTGCGCGCCTGCATCACGCTGGCGCACGGGTACACCGCCTCCAAGGAATCGCTCGACCTGCTGGCCGCCTACCTGTGCCGGAAGGGCTTCGGCTGCCTGACCTTCGACTTCCGCGGCCACAAGCTCGGCGGCAGCACGGGCACCATGGAGTCTCCCGCCGACGCGTGTGACGACCTGCAGGCCGCTGCCACCTACACCATGGCGCACTTCCGCCGGCGGAGCGTCCTGCTCGTAGGCCACTCCATGGGCGCGCTGGCCTCGCTCGCCGTCGCGGAGCATGTTGCCGCCGTCACCGGGGTAGTGGCCATCGCGACCGGCATGTCGCCCTCCAGAGGCTTCGCGAACCGCGCCGGTCAGGCGCTTCACGCGCAACGATCGGACTACGTCGCGGGGGCGACGACCGAGCGCTTCCTGGCTGCGCTGGACACGCTCGCGGCCTCGGTCCGGCGTCGCCCCGAGATGCCAGCGCTGTTTGTCGCCGCGCGACGGGACGTCTTCGTGCATCCTGATGCGGTGCGGGAGCTGGCGGCTCGCACGGGTGGCGCACACCGCTATGCGGAGATCGACGCCGGTCACGCCGATGCGCCCACGAAGGCGAGCGGCGTCGTTGCGCAGTGGACCCTCGGCCTTTGCGAGAAGAAAAGCTGATGCGCCCCCTGAAGAACCGGCCACGGCGCTCCGACAATAGTACCAATTCGAGTTCACCTTCCTTCCTTCGGGCGGCCGGCATTGCTCTCCCACAGCGGCCGCTCTCTTTTCGCGTGTCCCACCACGGTCCTGTGCATTCACTGGCTGGGCGTTGACGCCCGCAGCCTCGCATGCCTATAATCCAGCAGCCCCGTCGGCGGAGGTGCCTCGTGGTAAAGGTGGAAGCCGTCATACGGCCGCAGCTCCTCGACCAAGTCAAGACCGCGCTCGAAGCCCTGGGAGTGCGAGGGATGACGGTGACAGACGTGCGGGGCGCCGGCAAGCAAAAGGGGTTCACTCAGCACTATAGAGGCGCAGAGTACACCGTCAACCTCCTGCAAAAAGTCAAAGTGGAGGTCGTGGTCCTCGACGGACAGGCCCAGTCCGTCGTAGAGACCATCAGCCGGGTCGCCAGAACGGGCGAGATCGGTGACGGCAAGATCTTCGTCATCCCGGTGGCCGACGCGATCCGCATTCGTACCGGTGAGGACGGGGAGTCCGCGCTGACCTAGGCCACTCACGCAGTCGAGCATCGCCCATCTGCATCTTGCCGCCACCAACCCTCAGGAACAGCTGATGCCGCGCATCGAGGGCATCGCGCTCTACCAGATCGTCGGCGAGCATGACGACATCGTCGCCCCCGACGCCAGGAGCGGGATACTGCCACCGCGCGTGCGCGATCGCGTCCTGGTGTTGATGGCGGAGGATGGCGCCCAGGGCGTCACGACCGTCCCAGGCACCGACTCACCGGCCACCGAAGCGGACCTCGGCTGGCTTATCGACAAGGAGCCCCGTTCCCTCTTCGCCTGGGAGAACGAGCGCGTCGCGGGCATCGCCGACCCCTACTCCAAAGTGCTCGGTGCGTGCCCGACGGTGGATGTGGCCCTGCTCGACCTCTGCGCGAAGGAGGCTCAGCGCCCTCTCTGGTCCCTCCTGGGCGCGAAGTGTCGGCAGGACATTCCAGTCTATGACTCTTCCGCGCACTTCGAGGACCTCGTCGAACCGGGCGCCGGTGTTGCGGCGGTAGCAGCGCGGGCGCGCGCCGCCGTGGACCGCGGCTTTCGCGCGGTGAAGGTCCATGTCGGTCGGGGTTATCGCTGGATGCCGTGGCCCGAGAGCACAGACCGCGACGTCGAGGCCTGCAAGGCTGTCCGCGCTGCCGTTGGGGACTCTGTGGATCTCATTCTGGATGCCTCCGGAGGCTATGCCGGCTACGTCGAGGATGCGGCCGACCTCCTGGCGGAGGTTGGCGACTGCAGGATCGCGTTCGCCGCGGACGTCGTTGACCGCTCCGAGATCGACGCCCTTCGGCGGGCGCTCGGATCACGGGCCATCCGCGTCCCTCTCGCCGCGGCGCCCGCGGCGTCGTGGATCGACGTGCATAACGCATCCGCGGACGAGGTCTGGCCTGACATCGTCGAGACGTACCCGGGGCGGATCGGCATCCTCGGTTGGCTGAGACTCGCTCGCCAAGCAGCTTCTCGCGGCTGCAGGATGACCTGTAAGGCCGCGGGTAGCTTCGTGGCCCTGCAGCTCGGGCTTCACCTTTCGGCGGTGACACCCCATTGCATCATCTGCGAGTACCCCGACGTCTCCTACCCTGCCACCCTTCGTTGCGAGGCCATGGTTGCTGACGGCAGCGTCCACATCCCGGAAGCGCCTGGCCTTGGCATTCACTCGATCGATCCTCGCAGCCCCTGACGACAGCGCCATGAGCGTGACTCGACGGAACCACCATCGCGCAGTTGACTCCGCTCGCTTGAGATCGCCTGTCCAGCCGCCGACAATACGCTGACCGACCCTCGCAGGTCCCCCTTGTTGGTCCGGCTCGTTGCGCAGAGCCGAAGGACCCGAGGGAGGCCCGCCTCGACCGGAGCGGATGCCGGTGGACAACCTCCCAGATCACATCGCAGCGCTCGGCCAACCAGCAACGCAGGCGCGCGCGCCCCGCGTCCTGGTGTCAGGGCGCGATGCGGGCTGCAGAGACGGTCTGCTGTCGCAGCTCATGGCGCAGGGCTATGACGCGCAGGAAGCCGACGAAGAGGACGCTGTCACCGCCATCCTGGCAAGCCACGCCTTCGACATCCTGCTGACCTGCACGCAGTGCGCCGACTTGGACGAGTGGAGAACCCTGGTGCGGGTCCGGCGCATGGCGCCGGAGCTGCCAATCGTTGTGGTCGCGGACGATCCCCCCACCGCCGAAGCACGCCAGGCCGTGGAGATGGGCGCCTCGGACATCGTCAGCCGGGCCGCCGCCGAACGAGAGCTCGGCCTCATCATCGAGAGAAACCTGGCTCGACACGCCGCGCACGCCTCTCGCGATCGTCGCACCGCCATCCAGCTCATACGCTCCTACGAGACCGTACTGGACGCGCTGCTCTCCGCTCTCGATACGCGCAACCCTGAGACGCAGGAGCACACCGAAACCGTCACCGCCCTCACCATGCTGCTGGCGCAGGAGATGGGTCTCTCGCGGGACGAGATGTACCACCTCGAACGGGGTGCTCTGCTCCACGACATTGGCAAGATCGGCGTTCCTGACCGCATCTTGCTCAAGGCCGGCCCGCTGACCGACGAGGAGTGGGTCGAAATGCGCTCCCATCCGGTCATCGGATTCAGGATGTGCGCCCGCATCGACTTCCTGCGGGGAGCCGCCCAGATCGTCCTGCACCACCACGAGCGCTGGGACGGTCGTGGATACCCGGATGGGCTCCGCAGGGAGGCCGTTCCTCTCGGCGCACGAGTGCTCGCTGTCATCGACGCGTGGGAGGCGATGACCGGGCGGCGGCCATACCGTCAGCGCTTGGGGTTCGAGGCGGCGCGCGCCGAGATACAGAGGGTGAGCGGGTCGCAGTTCGACCCACAGGTCGTGCGCGCGTTCTCGGCAATCCCGGTCGCCAGGCTGCGAAGAGCGATGGAGCTCCTGGGCAAGCGCGCGGCGGCATAGGACCTGAGCCGGCGCCGCGCTCCTAGCCGGACGTGACGGCCATGCGGTTGAACTGGTCCTGCCAGAGGAGCGTCTGGAGCGCTTTTCGGGCCTGCTCAGCGAGATCGCCAGGCGTGCTGCCCATCGCGGCCGCATCCTCCGGCGTGAACTCCACCACCACCTGCCGTCGAGCGAGCACCCGGGTCTTGTCCGCGCTGAGCTTCAGCTCGAACGTCTGGACGCCCTGGTCCATCATCCGGTTGATGGCCGCGGCCGCTCGGGCCGCTCGCTCCTCCGCGGTCGCGCCGTTCACCCCGACGAAACGTGCAAGCACCATGTTGCCCATGCGCACTTCGGCGACGCCCGCGCTGGATGGCGCCTGCGAACCCGTGACCCGCAGCGACGGGTCCACGTCCCGCCGCGCTATCGGTACGCGGAGTTCTTCCAGCACGGCCACCAGCGAACGCGACCGCTCGGCGGACACCGGGTGCGTGCGGAAGATTCCGAGCTCGCGTTGAGGCCCGCCCATCTCCTTGCGAGCCAGACGCTCCATGAAGGTGAGTAATCCTACGGGATTGAAGCGCGTCTTCACCAGAAACCTCACGGCCGCCTGGTCCGCGTCGCGCTCTGCCTCGATGCTCCACGTGTTGCGCCTGGCCTGAAGGTAGAGCTGCCCGGCAAGCATCACGTTGCCCGCATCCCCGCTGGACGGTCTTCCCAACAGAACGTACGCGAGGATCGGGAGCAAGACCTGCTGCTGCAGGCGGTTCTGCTCCGCCAACAGCTTCATCATGTGGCGATGGGCCGCGTGCACGACCTCGTGGGCCAGGACACCGGCGAGCTCATCGTCCGACTGCGCGAACTCTAGCAACCCACGGTTAACGTAGATGAAGCCGCCAGGGAGAGAGAACGCGTTGACGTCTTTGTCATCGACAACGCGGAAGACGTAGGTGAACTTCTTGCGCTCCGGCAAGCCGTAGAGGATGGGGACTTGCTCGGTGTTGGCGACCGCCGCGATCTCTTGGCCGATGCGGTTCACGCGCTCTACAATCGCGGGGTCCGTAACGAAGCGCGCTTCTTTCTCGAACTCCGCAGCGTTCTCCCGGCCGAGCTTCACATCCTCTGGCTCATCGGTGTCCTGCGGGGCCGCCCAGGCGCGACCGATCGGCAGCGCCGCGAGCCCACCAACGGCCAGCGCTGCCGCCAGCAGCACACCCGCTCTGCGAAGCCCGCCGCGCATCACTCTTGCCACCTTTTAGGCGCCGTTAGCACCGCCACTCGTCGGTGCGAACGCCCGAGCGCCATTATGACATACGGGCTCGCGCTCGTGGGAAGCCCAATACGAGGCACGAGCATCATCCATTTATTAGGACGACGGCCGCGCAGTCCTGTTTCCCATCGGCACACCCGCATCGTTGACGGAAGCGCGCTCCTGTTGCGGATGCCACTCCGTTCCTGCTACCATGGGACCGTGCTATGGGACGGAACACCGTGATCTGTGGGCTCGCTGCACACCGGGCAATCGTCGCGACCACGCGCGGCGTCGCGCTTTCGGTGCTCTGCATCGTCGCCATACTCGCGCTTTCCGCAGCCCGCGCGGACCGTCTGCCAGCATCAGTCGCTGACGTCTCCTCTCTGCTGACCGTGGGTGATCTCACCCGCCTGCCCCCCGACGACTGGGCGGTCATCGTGGAGGTGCGCGACCGTCCTGCCTTGCGAGAGCCGCGCACGGGACGCGAACACCGGCTCGTCGCGGCAACCTATGTGCGGTCGAATGGGCTCTGGTTCCTGCGCTTCTTGGGGCACGCCGATGAGCCCGCAGGCGACCCGGTGGCGCGCAACGCGGTGCAGATGCTGGCGGCGCTGTGGCGCTCGGCGGACCGTCGCTGGGGCGCACGATGCTCCCGTCTGCGCGGCGAGCCGCTGGCCGTATGGGTTTCCCGACAGGGCGAGGCAGGCGCGGAGATGTGGGGCTCCTCGCTCACGGTCCATGACGCACACGCGGCACGCGCACCCGTCGAGTGGCTGCGCGAGATCGCTCACGAGTACGGTCATTACCTTGCGCCAGGAGGGTCGGGCTACACGGAGCCCGAGAGCTGGACCAACGGGGTGCTCGGGGAGCGCTTGTTCGCCTCGTGGCTTCGCGCCGACCTTCGAGAGCACGTGCTGGCGCCGGAATGCCTGCCATGGGTGTCCGTCCCGGACATCGAGGCATACTGCGTGCGTCAGGTAGACCCCTTGCTGGAACGCTTCCGAGGGTCCGGGCCGCGTCGCGCAGACCTCCGGCGCATGGATCGGCGGGGCTTTGACGCCTGCGTCGAGCTGCTACTGGGTGTCGATGGGCTCCTGGGCGGCGCCATCCTGATGGACATTTTGGAGTTCGTGCAGACGCCCAATGGGCGGAGCCCACGCGGCATCGACTTCGAGTATGCGCTGTTCCATTGGATCGCGTACCGCGGCGTCCTTACCGCGCGCGCCGGCGGCGCCGGGGTGCCACCAAAGGTACCTCTGACACGAGGGGTGTGGAGGGCCGCGGCCGAAGGGAGGCCGGTGGCCACCGTCTCCGTGGAGGCGAACGCTTGGGTCGATTGGCCCGCCAGTCTCGCGGGCGCGCCGGAGATCGAGTGGCAGCGGGTAAGCGCCGCGCCCGCCCGCGCGAAAACCTCGGCCCCTAAGCCTGCGGCGAGCCGTCGTCCTCGTTTTGGCGGCGGCGCTCCCCGCTGACTGCTGTCTCGGCGTCGTCCTCGGTCTTCGCCGCTGGCGCAGCCTTGCTGACACGCACTCTTTGAATTCTGCGCCCGTCGGTGGCCTCCACGAGGAACTCGAGGCCATCCCACGTCGCGATCTCGCCCTGCTCCGGCTGGTGGCCAAGAAGACTGAACACCAGCCCGCCCAGAGTGTCTGACTCCTCTTCCGGCAGTGCCGTGCCCATGCGCTCGTTGAAGTCCGCAATGGAGATGCGCGCATCCACGCTGGAGGTTCCATCCTCCATCTGTCGGACCGTCGGCTCCTCGACATCGTACTCGTCCTGGATCTCGCCGACGATCTCCTCGATGAGGTCCTCGATGGTCACGATGCCGGTTACGGTTCCGTACTCGTCGCGTACGATAGCAACCTGGCGCCGGTAGGTGCGGAACTCCGCCAGCAGGTCGCTCACTCGCTTCGTCTCGGGTATGAAGTACGGCGGACGCATGAGCGAACGGATGCTCGCGCGGCCGCCCTCGGAAACGACCGATCGCAACACATCTTTGGCGTGCACAATGCCTACGATGTTGTCCAGGTCGTCGTCGTAGACCGGAAGTCGCGAGTGGCCTGAAGACGTTACCGCCTCGACCAGCGTCTCGATGGAAGCGTCGGCCTCCACGGCGGTGATATCGAGTCGCGGCGTCATCACCTGGCTGACCCGCGTCTCGCCGAGGTCGAAGATGGAGTGGATCATCTCCTTTTCCTCGGTCTCGATGACACCGTACTCCTCGCTTTGCTCCACCATGATCTTCAGCTCGTCCTCGCTCATGGCAGAGGCGTGAAACGCCGCCGTCCCGCCGAACGGTTTCACGAGCAGGTTGGACATCGCCGTCACCAATCTCACGACAGGCAGGAGGAGGCGTCGCAGTCCATCGATGGGATAGGCGGACCAGAGGGCGATATGTTCGGAGTGACGAACGGCGATGCTCTTCGGCGTGATCTCGCCGACGACGAGGCTGATGAGGCTGGCAGCCAGCAGAACGGTGGCAAACGCGATTGCCTGCGCACTGTCGCTCAGGGGTGTTCCCGGGAAGCGGTCTCGCAGGAGCTGGGCGAGCGGTCGGACGGCAACTTCGGCTGCCGCACCGGCCGAGAAGAAGCTCACGAGAGTCACGCCCACCTGGAGCGTGGACAGCATTTGGGTGGGCTCCGCCAGGAGGCGGGCCAGCGTCGCCGCCCGGCGGTTCCCTTCCTCCACGAGCTGCTCGACTCGCGAGCGGCGCACGGACAGCATGGCGGCCTCGGCCATCGCGAACACGCCGTTGACCAGGACCAGAAGCAAGACCAGCAGCAACTTGGTCCCGAGCGAAGCGCCAGCGCTCGCAGCATCCTGTGCCGAACCCGCCTGAGCCTCCGCGGCCGGCTGCGTCAGCCACAGCGCGGTGGCGACTGCAACTGCTGCGATGAGAGCAGCAGGTGAGCCACTCGAGGGCGCGGCGACGGGCCGTCGCCGCGCGCGCTTACGTTCGGGATCGGGATCCGACAGAGCCGACGAAGAACTGCCACTGTCCATGTGGTAATGCCTCCACCCAGGCCGACGAGACGCGCGCGGAGCGCGCACGGGGCGCCAGGTGCCTCTGAACCATCGGCATGAGCCAATAGACCGAAGAGGTCAGGAACACCGCTACGGCGGCGCCCAACACCACTTCCTGTACAGAGTGCACGCGCGTCTCCACCCGGCTCTGAGCGATGATCACCGCCATCAGCAGGGCGATGAGCTGCACGATACGATTGTCGGACGTGAAGATGATGGTCATCGCCAGAAAGAAGCCGATGGCGCTGTGGCCGCTCACGACACCGCCACGCAAGAGCCCCTCGTTGGGTCGCCCCTGGATCAGCTTCGACATGACCACCGTCACGGTGACGACGAGGATTCCCACGACCAGCACGACGGTGACATCCGGCGAGCGGTTTGGCACGATGAGTACGCCGCGGCCCACCGCACGCAGTGGCTCACTGCCGAACAGGATCAGCACACCCGCAATGGTCGCCGTAGCGGATGCCACCAGCACAGCTCCGGCTGCGACGTCCTTGGCGAGCTTGGCGAGCGGATGATAGGTCTGCGTCACCATGTCCACCACGGTCTCCACCGCCGTGTTGACCATCTCGGTAGCGATGACCAGGCAGATGCAGAAGAGCAGAATGACCATGTCGCGCTTGTCCAGCGCGAGCATGAGCCCCGAGGCAAGGACCAGCACGAGCATCACGAAGTGGATCTGCATGTGGCGCTGCGTGCGGAAGCAGTGGAGGACGCCTTCCGTGGCGTGCTTGAAGCTGTCCTGAGGCCTCTTGCGGCGCACCTTAGCGTGCCTCCCCCGGATCGGCGCTGGCGCCACGAGGATCGGCCGCGATCGAGCAGAGGGCGAGCGCTGCCTCTTCGAGCGATGCAATCTCCGCCGCTCCCTCCTCAGTGACGTCGTCGTACCCGAAGAGGTGCAGTACGCCGTGAGCAGCTAGGTGGGCGAGCTCGGCGGCCAGGTGTACCCCAAGCTGTTCGGCTTGACGGCGCGCCGTGTCGACCGAGATGACGACGTCGCCCAGAAGCTGCGTGGACGCGGGATGCAGCGGGGCTGCAGGAACCTGGGGCACGGGTTCCCGCAGGGAGAACGACAGCACGTCCGTGGGTCGGTCGACGCCCCGGTACTCACGGTTCAGCCCGTGGATCGTCTCATCGTCGGTGAGCAGAACGTTCACCTCAGCGCGTGGCGCGCCCTGGAGCTGAAGGATCGCCCGCACGGCCCGACGTAATAGACCCACCGGGAGCCGGCCCGGATACGATCTCAGCACGCAGACCGGCATCTTCCGCTTCCTGTTCGACGCCTGCGGCGGCGAACTCGCCAACCCCTCGCTGCGAACTCGGATAGTCGATCCGGCTATGCAGCATCGCGCCGAGGACCCGCACGAAGGCTCCCTGAACGAGGCGCAGGTCCTTGAGCGTCAGGTCGCAGTCGTCCAGTTGCCCATCGATCAGCTTGTCGTGTACGATCGTTTCCACCAAGCTTTGCAGGCGCGGTGCAGAGGGCTTGTCGAGACAGCGCGCCGCTGCCTCCACCGAGTCCGCAAGCATGATGATACCCGACTCCTTGCTCCGCGGTCGAGGACCGTCGTACCGGAAGTGCTGCTCCAGGATAGGGTCGCCGCCGCTGCCGTCCAGTCCCTGCACCGCCTGATGGTAGAAGTAGCGGATCAGGCTGGTGCCGTGATGTTCTGCGATGCAGTCGACGATCTGGCGAGGGAGCCGGTGTTCTTCGGCTAGTGTGAC
>Ga0272446_1008068_pt1 | contig 10184 bp, 8 predicted proteins | sample YNPCB0061_FD_194587 | JGI IMG/M metagenome (GOLD analysis project Ga0272446, IMG submission 194587) | Hot spring microbial mat communities from Yellowstone National Park, WY, United States - YNP-CB-006-1 | ecosystem: Environmental > Aquatic > Thermal springs > Hot (42-90C) > Sediment | place... | reverse complement strand
TGGCGACAACCATGCCCCATCCGCCCGATACCGCCACGGCATTTTCATCTCCAGGGCGGCGAAAACCCATCGTCATGAGCCTTTATTGATCGATTTCTCACCAATGCACATTCCTGAAAACACAGAAGGGGAACCCTCTCAACGGGTTCCCCTTCTGTGTTTTTCCAACACGTAGAGATGAAAGCGCGTCAAAAATTACTTTCTTCCGGCATACTCCGCATAGGCCATGGCCACCGTTCGGTAGACCAGATGGGCCAGTTTCGAGAACGGCACATAGGCGAAGAGGCAGAAGACGAATACGAGATGAATGAAATACAGAAGGTACGACAGCCAAGCGACCCCGCCCAGCCGGGTCATTTCCGTCAGCAGACCGGTCACGCCGAGGCCGAAGGATAGACCGATCAGCTGCCAATCTTTGTATGTGCTGACCTGGTCCTTTTTCGCCAATCGTGTCTTGATCATCAGAGCACTTCCAATGACCAGTGCGATACCGCTCAGATTGGCGAGCCACTTCACCGGATTGAGCTGACTGTATGGTCCGTGAATCTGGAAAATGTAGAGTACGACGAAAAAGATGGACGTCACGATGAACAGGCCGATGAATCCGAAGAAGACCATCATGTGTGCAGTGGCCCGGTCCTTGTTCTCCCCGCATTCGCTAAATTTGTCGTGACGCAGGATCTTGGGAATGACCCGGATGAGCGCATCGACAAATCCCTTCGGATCGATCTTTTCCTGATTCGTTTTCCCTTCGATCAGCGCATTCTGATGGATATCCGCCAGGAATCGCTTGAGGCCCAAGGCAAATACCACCACGGCCCACATCGACAGCGGCACCATGAACAGATCGACAAGCCAGGTCGAGAAGAAATGCGCATGGACAATTTCATCCCCTTTGGGGTTGAAGTGCAGCAGCCCGGTGATGAGACCGACCACGATAAACGCAATCACCGGAATGGCCAGCAGGATGGGCAGTTTTTTCGGGTCGTTGACGGCCTTTGCGACGGCCTTCGGAACAGCGTATTCGGTGACGGCATAGGCCCGAAGCGCTGCCAGAACATCGCCCGGCTTCGCCCCTCGAGGGCACTTGGTCGAGCAGTCACCGCAATTGTGGCACAACCAGATATCGGCGTTTCCAACCACCTTGTCTTTCAGCCCCCAGGAGGTGGCGATCATTTCCTTTCGGGGAAACGGCCGGGTATCCGGAGAAATGGGGCAGACCACGGCACAGGTGGCGCACTGAAAGCATTTCTTGACGTCACCGCCGCCCATCCGGGTCACTTCCTGGATAAACTCCAGATCGGGTTTGACTTGATACGCTTGCGTCATGAATCATCCTCCTCGAAACGAGCGTGAAGGGCCGACGCACGAAAGGCGTCGGCCGATGTCGGAGATTAGAATCCCTTGAAGGGGTTCGGGCCAAGTTCTTCGATTTTGGCAGCGAATTCGTCGATGATCTGCGGAACCTTGTCGAATTCGTCAATGGCCAACTCGAACTGCGCCACTCGTTCCACCTCGAGAGCCAACGATGCGAGCGCCTCGCCGATTTTCCGCATCCGGATACTGGCAAGCTCACTGCCCTTGACGAAATGGCACTGGTAGTCATCCCCGTGCTTGCAGCCCAAGAGGAAGGCGCCGTCCATTCCCTTCGACAGGGCTTCCTTGATCCAGGCCACATTCACGGAACCCAGACAGCGGACCGGAATGAACCGGACGTTGGGCGAGTACGTGCACCGATGGAGGCCGGCCATATCGAGCGCCGGATAGGCGTCGTTTTCGCAGACCAGGGCCAGAATGCGCAGCGGCGGCTCGTCGTAATCGTCTGCAGTCGGCACACCGATGGCCTTGATCATGGAACCGATCGTATCGATGTTGTAATCGGCAAATCCGATGATCCGCTCCGGACAAGCGCCCATGCAGGTACCGCAGCGACGGCATCGGGTCGGATTCGGTTTGGGCGTACCGCGTTCGTCATCGTCCAATGCGCCGAAGGGGCATTCTTCCGTGCACCGTTTGCATTGGGTACAACGGGCGAAGAAGAAGTCGGGATAGGTCATGTCTCCGTATCGGGGGTGTACGGAAACGCCGCGGTTCGCACTTTCGATACATTGGATGGCCTTCAGTGCCGCACCGGAAGCATCCTCGATGGATTCCTCCATGGTGAGGCTTCTGCGGATGGCGCCGGCCGCATAGATACCCGTGCGCTGGGTTTCGTAGGGGAAACAGATGTAGTTCGAATCGGCATATTGATCGAAAAGGGCATTGTCTCGGAAGCCCGGACCTTGTCGATAGGCCAGATTGATGACCGGATCGTCGGCAGTGACCGGAACCATACCGGTGGCAAGCACCACCATGTCGGCATCGATTTGTATCTTTTCACCCAAAAGCGTGTTGTCGGCCTCGACGACAAGGCCGTTGCCGTTCTTCGTCACAGACACTACTTCGCCTTTGGTGAGAAAAATGCCGGGATCCTGTTGAATGCTCTTGTAGAAATATTCCTGAAGGCCGGGGGTGCGCATGTGCTGATAGATCACATAGGCCTTGGCTTCCGGGTCGTCTTCTCGGACGTATTTGGCTTGCTTCAACGACACGAGGCTCGTCACCGATCCGGTATACGGAAAATCGGCATCGTCCCCCTTGCCGGGGCTCTGAACGAACACGACCGATTTGACCGGTTTGCCGTCGGACGGCCGGACGACCTTCCCCTTGGCAGCCAGCTGCTCGAACTGGTGGTTGGTGACGACATCGGGAGATGCGCCCCAGCCCAAATGATCGAATTCCCCTTCCTTGGGTTCGTAGGGCCGCCAACCGGCAGCCAACACGACCGCTCCGAATTTTTCACCGTTTGGATCCAGGGTCAGAATGTCGTTCTTGCCTTTGTTGAATTCCTTGTACCGTTCGATGAGCTGGTCTTTTTCGAGTTCTTTGCCGTTTTCGTCCACCCGCATTTCCGGAGGCAGCGGGAAGGGAACATCAAATTCGATGGCTTCCCCGGGTTTTTTCAGCGTCACCGTGAAATCGCCAGGCTGTCCGGCGATTCGGGCGACAACCGTTTCGGTTTTGACGGTGATGTTCGGCAGGGACTTCAATTCAGCCAGTTTTTCGGCAAGTACCGGCTGGGCCATGTCTGTAAAGGGGAAATTCAAGGGAAGCTGCTTGCGGACTTTGGCCGCATATCCGCCCAACTGAGCTTCCTTTTCAACGATGGTGACATCGTATCCGGCTTTTGCCGCATCGATGGCAGCCGAAATACCCGTGATGCCGCCGCCGATCACCAGAATCTTCCGGGTGAAGTTTTCGAGCTTGTAGGCTTCGGGCATCTTGACTTTCTTGAGCTTTTCCATGCTCATCTTGAGGTAGTCCTCGGCCATCATCTGCAGGTGATCGATGTCTTCCCCCTGCGTCTTCGGATGAGACCAGACCACTTGCTCCCGCAAATTCACGCGATCGACATAGCACCCGTCGAACCGGAAGACATCGAAATTGACCCGTCTCGAGCAGGCGGCGATGGCCATGTGGTTGATGCCGTCAGCCACTTCCTGCTGAAGAAACGCCACGCCTTCCTTGCCGCACAGAAACGGATGGGATTTGGCCTTGAAGCCTTCATCTTCTGCAACTTCACACAACTGATCGATGTTCAGGGCATCTCCGATACCACAGCCCGTGCAGATATATGCGCCATATTTCTTGCTCATGAATGACCTCCTCTTACCGTTTCTTCAGGGTTTGAATGGCTTTGAGGGCCATGCCCGTCGCATTCTGGTTGCACGAAATCACGTCCGCAGGTTTGTTGGCACACCCCGTGGCGAACATGCCGCCTTTGGCGAAATCGTTGACGATGAAACCGTCGGTCGTCAGGTTCAGTTCGACAGGCAGTTTCGAAACGGCGGCAGTCGGCTGCATGCCGGTAGCCAAAACGACCAGTTCGGCCGTGTGGCGGATCTTTTCACCGGTAACGGCGTTTTCGGCGACAACCGTAATATTCCCCGTTGCAGCGTCTTCGGAAACTTCCGCAACCTTCCCCTTGATGAAGGAGACGTTCGCATCTTCCTTGATCTTCTTGTAGAACCTTTCGTACTTATAGCCCGGCGCCCGCAGATCGATGTAGAAAATGGCGATCTTGGCGTTCGGATACCGCTCCCGGATATAGGTGACATGTTTCAAGGAGGCCATGCAGCAGATGTAAGAGCAGTAGGGAAGGTGGTTTTCGTCCCTGGAGCCGGCGCACTGAACGAAAGCGACGGTTGCCGGTTCTTTCTGATCGGAAGGCCGGAGAATCTTGCCGCCGGTGGGACCGGTCGTGGAGGCCATCCGTTCGAGCATCATGTTCGTGATGATGTTCTTGTAACGGCCAAAGCCGAGATTGTCGATCTTGTGGGCATCGTAGGGCACCCAACCCGTTGCCCAGACCACAGCGCCGACCTTGAGGCTGACATTCTTCGCCTGCATGTCGAGATCGATGGCGTCGTACTTGCATGCTTCCTTGCAGCGTTTGGCGTCTTCGGTGCCGATGATGCGGGAAGAGAGCACATACCGTGCCGGGAAGGCCATGTCGTGGGGAAGATAGGCCCCTTTGATCTTGTTCATGCCGAAGTTGAATTCGTTCGGAATTTCCGTCTGGCAGGCGTCTGCACATGCGCCGCAGCAGGTGCAAGCTTCGGTGACATACCGAGGATTGAGCTTGATCGTGGCGGTGTAGTCTCCAGGTTTTCCATCAATGGCTTGGACTTCGGCCATCGTCAGGACCTTGATCCGCGGATTGTCCTTGATTCTTCGGAAATTGATCTCGAGTCCGCAGGTCGGCGGACAGAGTTTCGGGAAATACTGGTTCAACTGGGCCACCCGGCCGCCAAGGTACGGGTTCTTTTCGATCAGATAGACTTCATATCCCACTTCTGCGGCTTCCAGGGCGGTGGTGATTCCGCTGATGCCTCCACCCACCACCAAAATACTTCCACCGGCAGGTGCTGCTGTATCTGCTGTCATGCTGTCCCTCCGTGCTGAAAAGGTTTTCTGTTAGGCAATCGATCGGCCGAAACGCTGATTTCCCAGAGCGGCATACGATGAAGGTCAAACCCGTTTAACCGCCTTCGTTCGGCGCCATTGGAAGGGCGGATGGCCGATCAGATGAAAAAAACCTCCAGGCACCTCGAACAAGGTGCCTGGAGGCATCGAGACATGACGTTACAACGCTACATCACGGGTGTTCTCCGTAGGAATCATGCATCCGGGAACAGTTTGATGTAGTCTTTCTTGAAGACGGACCATTGACCGGTCTTCGGATCGTACTTGGAGTTGACGAAGCAGAACCAGTTGGCGTCGTCCTGACCCGGATAATCGGCCTGATAGTAGAAGCCGGGATACCGGGTTTCTTTCCGGAATTGGATGTGACGCAGGTGGGCTTCCACCGTCCAAATCCGGTGATAGATTTCCCATGCTCTCATCAGTTCGTGCAGGTCGCCGGCAGCCAGCTTTTCGCAGTCTTCTCTCATCGTGGCGAGCAGATCCATCACGATTTCGAGGTTCTTGGAGCTGGTCATGTAGTAGGTGGCCGTGCCGCCGCCATATTCATGGGTGGCTTTCATCAGCCGCAGGGCCATGCCGGACGGTTTCACGTAGTTGGGGTTGATGTCTACTGCTGTGGTGTAGTTGCAGTGATCCAGGAAGGTGTAAACCGGCTTGTAGACCATGTCCACCAATTCCTTGGCGCTCTGCTTCAGGGTGGGTTTGAAATCGGCATGGTCGCGCACGAAACGCACCATCTGCTTGGCAGCGATTCGACCTTCGGCATGGGAGCCGGAGGAGAATTTGTGACCGGAGCAGCCGACACCGTCACCGGCGGTGAACAGACCGACGACCGTGGTCATGCGGTTGTAGACCTTGCCCTTGTCGCCCCATTTGTATGCAGCCGGGACCCAATCATAGTCCGGACCCGATACCCACATACCGCAGCAACCGGAGTGGGAGCCGAGCAGATAAGGTTCGGTCGGCATGACTTCGGAATTCTTCTTTTCGGGTTCGGTGTTGGTGGCGCACCAGAGGTTGGCCTGGCCGCAGGTCATATCGAGGAAGTCTTCCCAAGCTTCGGATTCGAGGTGCTTGAGCTCTTTCTTGTCCAAGGTCTTGGCGATTTCAGCCAGAGCGGTGACCGTATCCATGATGATCGGGCCGCGGCCTGCCTTCATTTCGAAGAGCATCAAGTGGTTCCGCAGACAGGTCGGGGTGACCGCAGCGGTTCCATACGGGGCGTATTTCTGCAGCTCGGCCTTTGCGGCTTCACTGGCTGCGAAGTTTTCACCCAAGCCGTTCAGGGTTTTGGCCTTGAACAGAAGGAACCAGGCACCGACCGGGCCGTAACCGTCTTTGAACCGGGCCGGGGTGAAGCGGTTTTCCATCATGGAGAGTTCGGCACCGACCTTCATCGCCATGGTGTAGGTGGAACCGGCGTTCCATACCGGATACCATGCACGGCCTTTGCCTTCGCCGACGGACCGCGGCATGTAGATGTTGACCGCGCCGCCGCAGGCTACCAGGATGGTCTTGGCCTTGATGATGTACACTTTGTTTTCACGAACGGAAAAGCCGACGGCACCTGCAATCTGGTTGTCGTTGTTGGCATCGAGCAGCAATTCGACGATGAATACGCGCTCGAGGATGTTTTCCACGCCCAGGGCCTTCTTGGCGGCTTCAGCGACGATCCGTTTGTAGGATTCGCCGTTGATCATGATCTGCCATTTGCCGGTGCGGACCGGTTTGGCGCCGGACTTCAGGGTTCCCATCTTGAGACCCTTCTTTCCGTCCAGGTTCTTGTTGTTTTCGTCCTTCTTCCAAATCGGAAGGCCCCATTCCTCGAACAGATGGACGGAGTCATCGACATGGCAGCCCAGGTCGAAAATCAGGTCTTCACGGACAAGGCCCATCAGGTCGTTTCGGACCATGCGGACGTAATCATCCGGCTTGTTTTCGCCGATGTAGGTGTTGATGGCGGAAAGGCCCTGTGCGACGGCGCCGCTTCGTTCCATGGCGGCTTTGTCGACCAGGAGGATCTTCATGTCGTCGGATGCCCATTTCTTGACTTCGAATGCCGCACCGCAGGCCGCCATGCCGCCGCCCACGATGAGGATATCGACTTCGCGCTCATCAACTGCAGGATCCCTTACGGCCTTCGTTTCACCCAAAGGTTTGTTCGGTAATGCCATATGTCTTCCTCCTATGCGATAGTATCTTCTTGAAATTGACAGAAATCAATGTGTGTTTGTTCAAGATTAGAGCAGAGCGACCGGCTTCGGAACCTGGTAGCCGTCGGCTTCTTCGGTGGCCAGAAGCGGGCTGTCCAGATCTTTGCCTTTCAAACTCGGATAGGCATTGGCTTCGCCTTCGGGGGTGGTGCGGATGGGGAACTTGAACCGTTTGATGACGCCGTTTCGGAATTTGCAGGTCCACATGACGTCTTCGGAGCTCATCATGGGCATAACGCTGCTGCCCAGCGGTACGAAATCGGAGTAGCCACGAACTTCGATGGCCTGGTTGGGGCAGATTTTGACGCAGGAAAAGCATTCCCAGCACTGATCCGGTTCCTGGTTGTAGGCCTTCATGGCCGTGGTGTCCAGAACCATGAGATCGTTGGGGCAAATGTACATGCATGCGGTTTTGTCTCCGCCTTTGCAACCGTCGCACTTTTCAGCAATTACGTAACTTGGCATTTATGATACCTCCTGTTGTCTTGACTGTGATTGATACATCCCGAAAATGCCTGGACAGACGTGAATGGGATCGACCGGGTTGCGCCACACCTCCCTTCCAATTGAGATTGAATGGTTCAATGGGCCATGGTATGCGGAAATACCGTGGGAGAAACGACAGACGTTGAAAAATCTATAAGGCTCGATGAATATCATCCCGATTTTTTTCTGTCAAGAACCATTTTCCGAAGGCAGTGCTGACGCATGAATTTAAACATCCAAGGCGTAGGTAGGTGCTGTCCAAATGGACGCTTATAGCCCAGATAGGGATAACGGCGCAGCCATCCCGGTGAAACGTTGCGCGATCATGGCCGCTTCCAGGGAAAACATACCCGATCCGCACATGGGATCGAGCAGAAACCGGGAGCCATCGTAGCCGGCCAGTTTCAGCACAGAGGCAGCCAGGGTCTCCCGAATCCGATTCGAATCCCGTACCTCAGTCTTCATATCCGATTACCCATAGGCCAAGGTTTCTTGCCCATAGCCTATCGCCCCGTACCTATCTTCTTTTCTCTACAAACGACATCCGGATGGTTCGCACCAGAAAGGCGAGCAGCAGAAAGGCCCCGGCCGCAAAAACGATATCCGGAGCCATTCTGGCCCAGCTCAGCGCCCGGATGACGGGCCCCGAAGCAATTTCGGGGCTTCTCGCATACCACAGCCCGTACTGAATGGCATAACGCAATTGATAAAAGCCTGAAGGGATGAGGCTGAAAAAGGCCATACTCGCCAGCCCGCCATTGAGACACCAGAATGTCCAGGCCAGAAGCCTGTCCGACCCACCAGCGCCCGTATTCCGCATTGAAAATGTGACGCTCTTTTCCATTAAGCAGCGGTCATACGATGAGTTGCTCGCTCAAGTTCTAAAGCTCATCGGTTCTGAAGTCGCTATAACCCTCGTAAAAATAGCTGACATCGATGCCTTTCATGAACAGGCTGCGATCATCAATCTGGTCGGTCAGCGCTTGTTTCAGCAAGGCTTTGATTTCCATGTCTTTTACGGGGCTAAGCTGCATGGCAGAAAGGTAATCTTCTTTGTTGACCTGGTTCCAGTCCACCACCCGCTGAATTGCCTTTTTAAGCATGAGATCGAGCCAGATGCGGGTGGCGCGGCCATTACCCTCGCGAAACGGATGGGCCACATTCATCTCCACATATTTTTCGATCATTTCATCAAAGGTGCCTTGTGGCATGGAGTCGATGTGTTTGAGTGCAGCCTCAAGATAGAGCACGGGCACAAAGCGGAAATTACCTTTGGCGATGTTGACTTTGCGAATTTTTCCTGCAAACGCGTATATATCCCCAAACAAATAGGCGTGAATAAAGGCAAGACCGGCAAATTTGCCCACTTCAACCCGATGAATATCGCCGGAGTCAAAAAGTTGCCGGGCTTTTTGCTTGCTGATTTTTTCTTCAGCCTTGGCCAGCCCGATTTGATCCGTGATGCCCAGTTTGTTTTCCAGTATCATACTTCCTCCTATGCGTACTATTTGGCCGCCCTGCGACGTTGTGTGGTAGGTTGGAAAAAACGGACACCAGAGTATAGAACAGATCGTGAAAGCCAGTACTGCTCGAAAGAATACAGGGGTGCACTGGATCGCTTTGGAAGGAGGGCTTCCATGAATGCGAAGGGCAACTGCTACGACAATGCCCCGATGGAGAGTTTCTGGTCCACTTTGAAGATGGCGTTGGTCTTTCATAGGCATTTTGCTACGCGCAAACAGGCAATTCAGGAGATCACAGAATTTATCGTGAAAAGAGTCGGCAGTGGGCAGTCGGCAGTGATTTTCGGCCGATTTTCATCCCCGGGGGTGGCGCCCACCGCCATAAGCATTTATCGAGATTTTTTATAACCGACAACGGATTCAGCAGAGGCTCGGCTATCTTTCACCAGCAGCCTTCGAACGCCAGTATGATGAAACCAAAATGGCAGCATGAATCTTTGGTGTCCGGTATTGACGACCGACCCCATTATCATCTTGTACCGGCAGACGATACATGATAACAAAACAGATGACAACCAACTCAATTTGACAGTGCGGATAGAAAATCGGGTTGTCCGCTAACACCCCCCACTCCCGTTTTCAATCCCAACCTGCCGATATGCAGCCGTTTTTCTGCCGGTTGCGAAACTGGCCGTTCGGGCAGGACTGTTGCCTGACCTGTGCCATGTGCGGCAAATGCGAGGCCGTTTGCCCGATGGATATTCACATTCCGGATCTGATCCGGAGTATCCGCGGCAAGCGCAAGCGGGATCTGATGGCCGAGTGCCTGGTGCTGGAGTAGAGGAAATGGGGTGGGTCTTAGGGGTGAGGGGGTTGGAAAGGTGGGAGAGACGACGGCGCCCCCGGGCATGAAAATGGGCCAAAAGAACTGCCGACTGCCGAATGCCCACTGCCCACTATCCACTATTCACTAACCACTACCCACTACCCACTAAAA
>Ga0272446_1008067_pt1 | contig 10184 bp, 5 predicted proteins | sample YNPCB0061_FD_194587 | JGI IMG/M metagenome (GOLD analysis project Ga0272446, IMG submission 194587) | Hot spring microbial mat communities from Yellowstone National Park, WY, United States - YNP-CB-006-1 | ecosystem: Environmental > Aquatic > Thermal springs > Hot (42-90C) > Sediment | place... | reverse complement strand
CTTCGGTTTGTTGCTTCGGTTTGTTGCTTCGGTTTGTTGCTTCGGTTTGTTGCTTCGGTTTTCCGACGGTGTCAACACTTTTTGCGCGTAACTTGTTTGCTTTTCTTCTTCATTCTCCACAGAATTTTTGCGTGCTTCATACCACGCATCAATCGCTCCGTAGCGGTCTTGCATTTTGCGCTCTGCTTCCATTACATTTAGTTTGGCTTCGTGAGCCGAACACCCAAACGCACGGCGCGCAAACGCATGAAACGCACTCTCGCTTTCAAAGCCCAGTTGCTTTCTCAACGAATGGAGTTTAAGCGTTGGATTGCTACGCACAACTTGCACAAAGGCTTTGGCTCTAACCCAATCCTTCACATCGTGCGGCGAGCAGCCAACTGCATCTTGGGTGTGTTTCCAAAGCCTATCCGGCGAGAGATGAAAGTTTTGGCAAAAGGACTTCAAGTCTAATCCATGATTGCCAATACAAGCACAGAGATGTTCAAACATCTTTTGACAGATTTCAGAGGCGCGTTGTGGGCACATATTGTCATAGGTGATTTTGTGGTTTGTTGGAAGTTAAAGAATCGTGTTTTAAGTTGCAACTTGATTCAAAAGATTGAAAAGACACTACAAAACCCTGAATTGAACCGATTAAATAGCCGATTTACACATGAGTCGCATTGTCCAAAGCCTTTTAAGTCGCCCTGTTGGATTGAGCATGGTGGGCGTTTTGGTTTTAGGTTTAGCGATATTTTTTGGATTGAAATTACCCATCTCGACTTCACCCGAAGCCGAGTTTCCGCGTGTTTCTATTCGCACGACTTGGAGCAACGCTTCCCCTGAACAAATGACGGTTCAAGTAACGGCTAAAATAGAGGAAGTTGCAACCGAGTTACGCGGTGTTAAAAAGGTTACGTCTAGCACGAGAGAAGGGATTTCTCACGTTTATGTAGAATTTGAAAAAGATGCGGATGTCAATTTTATCAAAGTTGCCTTAATGGAAAGGCTCGAGGAACTTTGGCAATCGCTTCCCGCAGGCGTTTCCCGTCCGATATTAGAAAAATATGTCCCAAAAGAATTTCAAGAGTTGCAAGGCTTTTTAGTCTATCAATTTTTCCCTAATACTGAGTTTTCTATTTCACCTTCTCTCATTAAAGAGCAACTTGAAAAATATCTTATCCCGCTTCTAAATGGATTAGAAGGAATTGGGGAAATTCAGGTATATGGTGCAGAAAGGGAACGGCTTATGATTGAACTTGATGAAATGGCATTGCAAAGTTTCGGATTGAGTGTAGAAGATGTAGAAACTGCGCTCAATGAAGTTTCAAAGCGAAAAAGTTATGGGGCGATTCTACATTTTCAAAAGCAGATTTCCTTAACGCAAACACAGGACTTTACGTCGCTTTCCGACCTTGAAGCCCTTGTAATTAAGCCAACTGCTTTTGCGGATACAAGCGGCATATCGCGAGTGATTCGCTTGCGTGATGTCGCTAAACTCCGCATAGAAATGCCTGAACAAATGAACTATTTTCGAATTAACGCCAAAGATGCGGTTACAATGACCATTAGCCGTGAAGCCAATTCAAACAGCCTTAAACTTGCCGACGAAATAGAACAAACCATAAAACAAACGCTTTCACGTGATTTAAGCACTTTGACTTACACCAAAGCCCTTGACCGCACAACGCCTTTAAGAAAAGAGTTAGAAAATCTCAGCCAAGATTTGATCATTGCGCTTATTGCCATTATCATTGTTTTATTTTCATTTTTGCGCAATATCCGATTTACGCTTATTGTGCTTCTCAATGTTGCGTTTGCGCTTTCGTTCAGCGTGCTTGCGCTCTCTATGCTGGGATATAGTTTGAATCTCATTACGATTGCAGGCATGATTTTAGTATTTGGAATTTTAACGGATAATGCCGTTGTAGTGATAGATAACATCGAGCGCAACATTTCAAGCGGCACAGAGCAAAAAGAGCTTATTGCGAAAGCCTCTGCGGAAGTTTTCTTGCCTGTATTAGCCTCGACTGCGACGACTATCGGTGCGCTTCTTCCGATTCTATTTTTGCCTGATGAAATTCGTCTCTATTTCATTGAATTTGTTATTTCTATTTCGGTTTCGCTTGTCGGCTCTCTCATTATCTCTTTTACACTGATTCCTTCACTTGTCTTTCACTATGGCGTGCGTGCTTCACCCACTTCACCACGATTTGAAAAATTTTTCTCTCAACTTTATGTTTCCATACTTGGCTACATTTTAGACCGACCCAAGCGATTTATTTTTCTTACACTTCTGCTCATTGGCATTCCAATTTATTTACTTCCCGACCGATTAGATGAAAAAGAAACCATAGAAAAAGATAAACTTAAATTTTTCAGAAGTGCTTACAACTTTATTTTCGGCAATGAATATATTTCAGCGGCAAAGCCTTATTTGAATTACGTTCTTGGAGGAAGTTCGTATTTATTTTATCGCTATGTCTCTCGTTCCGAATTTTTTGGCTATGGCAGCGAAACATATATCGGAATAGAAGTCAATGCGCCACAAGGCACCAGTCCTGAACGCCTAAACGAAATTGCAAGCCGTTTCGAGAAGCCACTTTTGGAATATCAAACGAGTCAAGAAGGTATTGAAAAATTTATCACAGAAATTAATGGTAAAAATGCTTCTATCACCGTTCACTTTGATAAAAACGCCTCAATGACTTTGCCTTATATTGTCAAGGCGCATTTAACCGCGATTGGCGCGAGAGTTGGTGGTGCAACTGTTGCTGTTTATGGTTTTGGACCTGGATTTTTTTCAGGTGGAAATGAAACGAGTTCATTTCGCTTGAAGGCGTTAGGGTATAACTACGATAAGTTAAAATGGCTCTGTGAAAAATTTAAGCATGAGTTAGAAAAAAGCCCGCGTGTGGATAATTGTAGAATTGATAAAGCCTTTGGCTTCTTTGAGAGTGGAAGTGAAATTGCGCTCACGCTTCAACGCGATAATTTAAGGCATTATCCTGTCTCGCTTAATCGTCTATTTTCTACAATTCAAAGAAAAACCAGCGGGAATGTCTCTTTTTTATCGCTTACAGTAGGAGAGCGTGAATATCAATCAGAGTTAAAATTTTCTCGTGCTTCTCTTTTTTCAACGAGTGATTTATTTTCAGGTCTTTATTTCGAGCGCGGCACGGTTTCTCGTTTTTCAGATTATATTCAAATTGAAAAGCGAAAAGTTTTATCTGAAATTTTGCGCGAAAATCAACAATATCAGCGATGGATTACATTGGACTATAAAGGTCGTTATGATTTTGGACAGCGATATATTGAAAACACTCTTTCTCGCTTTCCGCTGCCTGCGGGTTATGAAATAGATACCAAGCAACAAGGCTTTTTTATGTTTTCCGAGAAAAATTCAGAGGATTTTATTTATGCCGCGCTTTTTTCAATTTTTATTGTGTTTATTGTCTGCGCCGCACTTTATGAATCCTTTTCCAAGCCGTTTTTGATTATTTTAGCCGTTCCAATGTCGCTTGCAGGCGTTTTTTTAAGTTTCTACTTTTTTGATGCCAATTTTGGAAGAGGTGGATATGCTTCTATTTTACTTCTCGGTGGAATTGTGGTAAATAATTCAATCGTATTAGTGGATAGAATCATTGCCTCTATTAAACATTCAAATTTTAAGTCGCTGAAAGATGTCGTTATTACAGCCTCTTTGGAGAGAGTTCGTCCGATTTTAATGACCAGTTTGCTGACGATTGCCTCGCTTTTGCCGCTTCTTCTGCGTTCGGAAAAAAGTAGTATTTGGTATGGGTTAAGCGTCGGGGCAATCGGCGGAATGATTTCATCGACGCTCCTCGTTTTACTTGTGTTGCCTGCGATATTTTATCTTTTTGAGCGGCGTTCTCAATGACATATTTTTTCTGAATAAAAAAGCGTCTCTTTGCAAGACGCTTCCCTACTTTTTATGATTTTCCCAAAAGTTTACGCCGCGTTGGCTTCTAATACAGGCTTTTGAACCGTATCTTTATCATAGTTCAGCACGGGCGAGAGCCATTTTTCTACTTCCTCGAGCGTCATGCCTTTTCTACGGGCATAGTCTTCGACTTGGTCGCGCTCAATTTTGCCAATAGTAAAATATTGTGCGTCTTTATGGGCGATATAATAGCCGCTGACTGCCGCCGTTGGATACATCGCACAACTTTCTGTGAGGAAAATACCTGTTCGGGCTTCTACATCAAGCAGTTCAAAGAGGTCGCGCTTTTCGGTGTGGTCGGGACAAGCGGGATAACCGGGTGCTGGTCTAATGCCTTGATATGCCTCTCGAATTAACTCTTCGTTTGTAAAGGATTCATTCGGCGCGTAGCCCCAAAACTCTTTGCGGACGCGCTCATGCAGATATTCAGCAAAGGCTTCGGCGAAACGGTCGGCAAGGGCTTTGACCATAATCGAGTTATAGTCGTCTTGCTGTTGCTCATATTTTTTAGCGAGTTCTTCTGCGCCAATGCCTGCGGTTACGGCGAACATTCCGAAGTAATCCTTTAAGCCCGTTTCTTTTGGCGCAATAAAATCAGCAAGGCATTGATTGGGCAAGTTTTTGGCTTTTTCGCCTTGTTGGCGCAAGAAGTGAACCGTTTTGAGAACCGTGGTGCGCGTTTCATCGGTGTAGAGTTCGACATCATCGCCAATACTATTTGCGGGGAAAATGCCGACAACGCCTTTTGCGGTGAGGGCATTTTCCGCAATCAGTTTATCGAGCATTTTATTCGCATCGTTAAAAAGTTTAGTCGCTTCTTTGCCGACGACTTCATCGCTTAAAATTGCGGGATATTTGCCTGCCAGTTCCCACGCTTGGAAGAAGGGTGTCCAATCAATATAGTTACGCAGTTCGGCAAGGGTTACAGAAACATCAAATACGCCGAGTCGATTCGGTTTATAGACGCTCTGTTCGTTCCATTCTATTTTGGTTTTATTTTGGCGCGCGACTTCTATCGGGAGCGATTTTTTTTCTTGCTTGCGCCGGGCATGGTCTTCGCGCACGAGGTCGTATTCGGTGCGCATTTTCTCAATAAAAGCGTTTTTCGTTTCGGGCGTAACAAGATTCTGCACCACCGGCACAGAGCGCGACGCATCAAGCACATGCACCACGGGACCAGAATAATTCGGGGCGATTTTGACTGCTGTATGCACGCGCGAGGTCGTTGCGCCACCAATGAGAAGCGGGATTTTGAAGCCTTGTCGCTCCATTTCTTTCGCGACACCGACCATCTCATCAAGCGAGGGCGTAATCAATCCTGATAAACCGATAATATCAACCTGTTCTTTTTTTGCGGTTTCTAAAATTTTATCGGTCGGCACCATCACGCCTAAATCAATGACTTCAAAATTATTACAGGCTAATACAACACCGACGATATTTTTGCCAATATCATGCACATCGCCTTTAACCGTTGCCATAAGAACCTTTGCGTTCTTTTTCGCTTCGCCCGTTTGTGCTTGCTGTTGCTTCTTTTCTTCTTCAATAAAGGGAATTAAATACGCGACTGATTTTTTCATGACACGCGCCGACTTCACCACTTGCGGCAAGAACATTTTACCTGCGCCGAATAAATCGCCGACGACATTCATTCCGTCCATCAACGGCTTTTCAATCACATCGAGCGGGCGCAGATATTTTTGGCGGGCTTCTTCGGTATCTTGGTCGATATAATCGGTAATGCCGTTGATAAGTGCGTATTTAAGGCGTTCTTCGACAGGCAAATTTCGCCATTCATCTTTTTTCTTTTCGGCTTTATCGCCGCTTTGATGTTTAATTTGTTCGGCATATTCAATCAGGCGTTCGGTTGCGTCAGGTCGGCGGTTCAACAGCACATCTTCTACACGCTCGCGCAGTTCAGGCTCGATGTCGTCATAAATTGCAAGTTGCCCTGCATTCACGATGCCCATATCTAACCCTGCTTTAATGGCGTGATAGAGAAAGACCGTATGCATGGCTTCGCGCACAGGGTTATTGCCCCTGAACGAAAATGAGATATTAGAAACGCCGCCACTCACTTTGGCATGAGGCAAATTTTCTTTAATCCACTTTGTTGCGTTAATAAAATCAACAGCGTAATTGTTATGCTCTTCCATGCCTGTGGCAACGGTGAGGATATTGGGGTCAAAAATAATATCGTGCGGATTAAATCCGACTTCTTCGGTTAAGATGCGATAGGCACGCGCGCAAATTTCAATGCGGCGTTCAAATGTATCGGCTTGACCTTTTTCATCAAACGCCATCACGACGGTTGCCGCGCCGTAGTGCTTAATTTTTCGCGCATATTCCTTGAACTTCTCTTCGCCTTCTTTGAGCGAAATAGAATTGACAATACACTTCCCTTGCAAACATTTTAGCCCTGCTTCTATCACCGACCATTTAGACGAATCAATCATAATCGGCACACGGGCAATATCCGGCTCGGCGGCAATAAGATTCAGGAACTTCACCATTGCCGCTTCGGAATCGAGCATGCCTTCGTCCATATTGACATCGATAATTTGCGCGCCGTTCTCGACTTGCTGACGCGCAATCGCAAGGGCTTCATCAAACTGACCGTTGAGAATGAGTTTTGCAAATTTCGGCGACCCCGTAACATTCGTGCGCTCTCCGATGTTGATAAAATTCGTTTCAGGGCGAACCACGAGCGGCTCTAAACCTGAAAGCATCATCGTTTTTGGAATATAATTTTTCTTGCGCGGCTTATTTCGTGCGGCGACTTCGGCAAAGGCGGCAATATGTTCAGGCGTAGTGCCACAACAACCGCCAATGATATTGACGAAATTTTCTTTGATATAATCGTCTAACTGCTTCGCCATAAATTCGGGCGATTCGTCATATTCGCCCATTTCGTTGGGCAAGCCAGCGTTGGGATAAAGGCTTGTATAGCAATCTGCCACGCGCGCCAGTTCTTTAATAAAGGGGCGCATTTGTGCCGAGCCGAGTGCGCAGTTTAAGCCCACCGAGAGCAAATTCGGCGCGTGCGCAATGGAAATCCAAAATGCCTCTGTGGTTTGTCCGGAAAGTGTGCGCCCGCTTTGGTCGACAATCGTGCCTGAAATCATCAGTGGAAGCGATTTGCCTGTTTGGTCGAAGTAGTCTTGAATTGCCGCAATCGCCGCTTTGGTGTTGAGCGTGTCGGTAATGGTCTCGATAAGAAGCAAATCTACGCCGCCGTCAACCAATCCGCGCACTTGTTCAAAATAGGCATCATACAGTTGGTCGTAGGTCACGGCGCGAAAGCCGGGGTCATTAACATCGGGCGACATAGAGGCAAGTTTCGTGGTCGGTCCAATCGCCCCAGCCACAAAGCGCGGCTTATTCGGATTTTTCCTCGTGAATTCTTCTGCGACTTCTTTGGCAAGCCGTGCCGATTGGAAGTTCATTTCATAAACGAGATGCTCCATACGGTAATCGGCTTGCGAGATAGCATTTGCGCTGAACGTGTTGGTTTCAAGAATATCCGCGCCGGCTTCTAAATACTGCCGATGAATATCTTGGATAATCTGCGGCTGGGTGAGCGAGAGCAATTCATTATTGCCTTTAAGTCCGTCTTTGGGCTTCTTGAAGGATTCTTTATCGAGGTGCGTATGCACACAGGCTTCGCCATGCTCATGGTGATGGTCATGATTGACACCTGTGCCGCTTTGCGCATGCGCTTCGTGCAGGACTTCATCGAGTTTGCGTTCATTGGCTTCGGCAATCGGGTCGTGCGGCAGTTTTACATTGAAATCCTTAAACCGCTTGCCTCGGTAATCGGCTTCGGTGAGCCGATGGCGTTGAATCATCGTTCCCATTGCGCCATCAATGACGAGAATACGCTCTTCGAGTAACGCTTGAATGCTCTTGCTCATGATTAAAAGTGATTGAATTGACTTCGCCAAAAATTCTCGAAAACAAAAAGCCTTTCCGACGGGAAAGGCTCGTGTCAAACTTTATGTGCCGCCTGAAATCACTTGATTTGATGCGGTTCTATGGACACTCGGACTTTTCCGTCGTGATTTCCTTTCGGAAACCGCTTTGCGCCGTGTCCATAGATAATGGTGCGAAAAGCGTCGCAAATATACGGCAATTCATCAAACTTTCAAGGTTCTTTCCTGCTTTTGCGTAATTTCATCGCGCTTCATTCATCTCATTTTTTATGCAATTCACTTTGCCGATTCGAATCGGACCTTGCTATCGCGATGTGCTTCTTGCTCACGAGCGCATTCAGCCGTTCATTAAGCGCACGCCGGTGATGACTTCGGAAAGCCTGAACCGAATCACCAACGCCGACCTTTACTTCAAGTGCGAGAATTTGCAGAAGGTTGGCGCGTTCAAATTTCGCGGCGCGTGCAATGCGATTTTTTCGCTTTCCGATGACGACGCACGAAAGGGTGTTGCAACCCATTCATCAGGCAATCACGCGGCGGCACTTGCACTTGCGGCACGCTTACGCGGTATTTCGGCAACGATTGTGATGCCCAAGAACGCACCAAGCGTGAAAGTTGATGCGGTCAGAGGCTACGGCGGCACGATTGTTTTTTGCGAACCCACTCTTGAAGCCCGCGAAACCACTTTGAACCAGATTATTCAAGACACCGGCGCAATCTTTATTCCACCCTACAACTTCTGCCCTGTGATTGCAGGACAAGGCACCGCGGCACTTGAACTCTTTGACGAGACTCCCCCGCTCGATATGCTCATCGCGCCCATTGGCGGCGGCGGCTTGATTTCAGGCACTGCTATCGCAACACTTGGAAAAAGTCCAACCACAACAGTTATTGGCGCAGAACCCGCGAACGCTGATGATGCCTTTCGCTCCTTTTACGCGCACACGCTTATTCCGCAAACTGCCCCGAACACGATTGCCGACGGTCTGCTTACCTCGCTCGGCAATATCACCTTTTCCATCATTCAGCGTTCTGTCGCTCACATCTTTACTGCCAAAGAAGAATCCATCATTCGCGCCATGAAACTTGTTTGGGAACGTATGAAACTCATCATTGAGCCTTCTGCCGCCGTGCCGCTTGCGATTGTGCTTGAACACGCAGACTTCTTTTCAGGCAAGCGAATTGGCATTATCTTTTCAGGCGGAAACGTGGATTTAAGCAAGCGTTTCTGGTAACTGTTTCAACCATCAAAAATCCAACATCATGTCTTACCAACACCTTCTTGTAACCCAAGAGCCTGACACGAAAATTGCCATTGTGCAACTCAATCGCCCACAAGCCCTCAACGCGCTGAACTTTGACTTGATGAACGAACTGCTTTCGGCGTTCAGAGCCTTTGCGAAAGATGATTCCGTGAACGCCGTTGTGCTGACGGGCAACGACAAAGCCTTCGCCGCCGGTGCTGACATCAAAGAAATGGCAACCGCAACAAGTGCCGAAATGCTTACCAAAGGATACTTGGAACTGTGGGACGAACTGCACACCTTCAAGAAGCCGATTGTGGCGGCAGTTTCGGGATTTTGTTTGGGCGGCGGCGCGGAACTTGCGATGGTGTGCGATATGATTGTTGCTTCGGAAACGGCGAAGTTCGGTCAGCCTGAAATCAATATCGGCGTGATTCCCGGTGCGGGCGGCACGCAACGCCTGACGCGCGCGGTCGGCAAAGTCAAGGCGATGGAACTGATCTTGACCGGGCGGCAATTCACCGCCGAAGAAGCCCTCTCGATGGGATTGATAAACAAAATCGCGCCTGTGGATTCTTACCTTGCCGAAGCCAAGAAACTTGCGACCGAAATTGCCTCCAAACCGCCGATTGCGGTTCGCCTTGCCAAAGAAGCCGTGCTTCGCGCCGCTTCAACAAACCTGAACGAAGATGTGGAATTTGAACGCCGACTCTTTGCCTTGCTCTTCGCAACCGACGATATGCGCGAAGGCATGACCGCATTTATTGAAAAGCGAAAACCGGTTTGGAAGGGCAAATAACCTACGCTTGCGAGGAAGTTCGAATTGAGTAGCCGATAGCAATCCTTTTGGTGTGTGGATTGTCGGGAGCGGATATAAACTAAAAACCCCGCAATCCACATTCCACACTTCACCCCTGTTCTTCATTACTCATCACTCATTCTTACATTAGTGTTCTTCATTAGAGCGATTTCAATCCCACATTGGTGCAATTAGAATCGTCGTCGAAAAATTCGCTTGCGTTCAACCAAACGATTTCAATCCCACATTGGTGCAATTAGAAT
>Ga0272446_1008066_pt1 | contig 10185 bp, 5 predicted proteins | sample YNPCB0061_FD_194587 | JGI IMG/M metagenome (GOLD analysis project Ga0272446, IMG submission 194587) | Hot spring microbial mat communities from Yellowstone National Park, WY, United States - YNP-CB-006-1 | ecosystem: Environmental > Aquatic > Thermal springs > Hot (42-90C) > Sediment | place... | reverse complement strand
TGAGTTTGTCCGCCGCAGGCAGCGACAGCAGCAGGCCAAAGAAAACGGTTGAAAGAAGCAGCAATACACGTCGCATGGAGAGATTCTCCCGAGGGAAACAGGGAAGAAAGGGAAGAAGGGAGTTGCGGCCCTTCATGGAGCGATTGAAGGCAAGATAGGGTGGGCAGCGGCCAACGTCGAGGGGAAAGGGCTAGGGTCAGCCGAGAGACGAAGGCCAGTGCCCCAAATGCCGCTTTGCTCGATGAAATCAAAGCCGAGGAGAACCGTAGCGATTCAACAGCTGTTTCCGCATTCAGGGAAACGAGTAGGGAGGGGGGCAGTCGTCACGGGAAGGCGTAGGAGAGAGGCGATCAGCCCGCAGAAATCAAGCTAGAAGACGAAGCCGTTCAGTCCGACGAGGTTTTCAACAAGAAAGCCAACCGCAAGTGGACACGGCCCGGGCGTGGTTGGTATCTTCGTAGAAATGCCTGTTAGATTTCTTTGGAGAACCCCCGTGTCACGCTTGCTACCTACCTTGATCTTGTCGATCGCTTGTCTCTCTCTGGCTACCGCTGGGCCGCGGCCTTCCTTGCCAGTTCACACCGCTGCCCCTCCCACGCCAGCCAGCAAACCGCTTAGCACCGCTTTGCCCGATTCCTGGACCAAACACTTCACCTGGCGCAGTATCGGCCCCTGTTCGATGGGGGGCCGTATCGTGGCCCTGGCCGTCTGTGAGAGCGACCCGACGACCTATTGGGCGGCCACGGCCTCCGGGGGCCTGATCAAGACGACCAATGGGGGCACTACGTTTGTACATCAGTTCGACAAGCAAGCCACGGTCTCGATAGGCGATGTCGCGGTAGCTCCCTCGAACAAAGAGATCGTCTGGGTGGGCACAGGGGAGCATAATCCACGCAATAGCGTGTCATACGGCGATGGAGTGTATAAATCTGTCGATGGCGGAAAAACCTGGCAACACATGGGGCTAAAAAACTCCTACCAGATCGGACGTATCGTCATTCATCCCACCAACCCGGATATCGTCTATGTGGGGGCTTTGGGTCGGCTCTATGGCCCCAATGAAGAGCGAGGCCTCTTCAAGACTAGCGACGGTGGCAAAACCTGGGAGAAGATACTCTATATCGATGCGGATACCGGCGTGATCGAGATGAAGATGCATCCGACTCAGCCCGACACGCTGCTGGTCGCCACTTGGGAACGCCGCCGCGATGGCTTCGATAGCCATGCCGGGGCCATGAACCGCCTGGGCGGCAGCGTGCAACCGCCTCTGCAAGACGGCTACGACGCCTACGATCCGATTCGCAAGTGGGGCAAGGGAAGCGGCCTCTACAAGACCACCGACGGTGGCAAAACCTGGCGCAAAATCACCCAGGGGCTACCCACCTGCGAGTTGGGACGCATCGGCCTGGACTATTATCGCAAGAATCCCCAGATTGTTTATGCGGTGATGGATTCAGCACGCATCGGCACGGGCCGCTTGCCGGGCTTCCTCGGCGTGACGAGCGAAACGGCCAAGGGCGGCGGGGCACTTTTAGACAGCGTCAGCGAGGGCAGTCCCGCGCAAAAGGCCGGCCTGAAAAAGGGCGACCTGATTACCTCGCTGGGGGGCAAGCCGGTTCAAAGCAGCGACGACATCGCCCGCGTGATGCAAAGCACCAAGCCGGGCGACAAGCTTGCGGTGGTCGGCAGCCGCGACGGCAAGCCGCTCAAACTCGAAGTGACCGTAGGCGAGCGTCCTGCCCAACCGGGAACGGGCAGCACGCGTCGTACGCTCGATTTTAAGCTCGAAGAAAGCCAAGACGGCCTACGCGTTGCCGCTCTGCTCCCGCAAGGTCCGGCGAGCAAAGCCGGCCTGAAAGTGGGTGATGTTCTTCAAGCGGTCGCCGACAAAACAGTCAACAGCAGCCGCGAGGTGGCCGAGGCTCTGCGTCGAGCGACGGGCCCGGTGAAGCTGGAGATCGTTCGCGAAAACCAAAAGAAAGAACTCACTTACAGCCCGGCCGGCGTTGCCAGCAGTTCGCGTCCCTACAGCAACTGGCTGGGCGGCCAACGCGAAAATGTCCAGAACGCTCAGGGGCCGGACGGCTACCAGACGGGCGGCATCTATCGCTCGGAGGATGGCGGCGAGAGTTGGAAGCGGGTCAATAGTTTGAATCCCCGGCCGATGTATTTCAGTCAGATCCGCGTCGATCCCAGTGATGATAAGTATGTCTATGTGTTGGGCATTCGCTTGCACATCAGCAGCGATGGCGGCAAAACCTTCGGCACCCCCGCTGGCCGTAACCAGATTCACGACGACCACCACGCCTTGTGGATCAACCCGCGCGATGGCCGGCATCTCCTTCTGGGCACCGATGGCGGGGTGTATGTCAGTTACGACCGTGCTGCCAAGTGGGACTTTCTCAATCACATGGCCCTGGGCCAGTTCTACCATGTCGCGCTGGACCATCGCCAACCGTACCGAGTGTATGGCGGCCTGCAAGACAACGGCACCTGGGGCGGTCCGAGCCGTGGTCTGGATGGCCGCGGCCCCATGAACGCCGACTGGATTTTCATCAGCGGCGGGGACGGCTTCCGCTGTGCGGTCGATCCCCTGGATAATGACCTCATTTACTTTGAATCGCAAGACGGCAACATCGGCCGACGCAACCTGCGTACCGGCGAACGTAAATTCCTCAAGCCGCAGATCAAGGGGGAGTCGCTGCGTTTCAACTGGAACACGCCGTTCTTGGTCTCAGCTCACAATCCCAAGATGTTTTACTGTGCCGGGAACAAGGTCTTTCGCTCCATCAAACAAGGCGAAGATCCACGCGTGATCTCTCCCGAACTATGCCAAGATGGCCGTGCCAGCGCGACCGCGTTGGCCGAGTCACCCCTGACTCCGGACGTGCTATGGGTCGGCACCGACGACGGGCAATTGTGGGTGACGCGTGATGCAGGCAACAAGTGGACCAACGTCCGCGACAAGCTTGGCCTGCCCAAACCGATGTGCGTCGCCAGCATCGAAGCCTCGCGCTTTGCGCCCGGGCGGGCCTACGTCGCTTTGGATGGCCATCGCTCCGACAACGATGAACCGTGGATTTTCGTTACGGAAGATTACGGCTTGAGCTGGAAATCGTTGCGGGCCAACTTGCCGATCGGCTCCTCTAGCTGCTTGCGTGAAGACTTGTTCAACAAAGATGTCCTCTACCTCGGCACCGAGTTCGCTGTTTGGGCCAGCATTGACCGCGGCACCTCGTGGACCAAAATCAATAATAATCTGCCCACGGTCGCGGTGCATGAACTGGCCCAGCATCCCAGCGCCGGTGAGATTGTCGCCGCGACGCATGGCCGTAGTCTGTGGATACTGGACGTGAGCGCGTTGCGGCAGTTAACGCCCAAGAACAACACCGAGCCGGCCCGGTTGCTGACTCCTGCGAAAGTGGTGCGCTGGCGGGTCGAGCCGTTGCGGGGCACGATCTACGGTGCGGGCGACCGCGACTTTTTCGGCACCAATCCCGAGCCGGGGGCCGCCCTGTATTACACCCTGGGCAAAAAGGCGCAGAAGCTCAAGTTGGAGATTCAGGACGTGACGGGCAAAACGCTGGCAACGCTCAAAGCCAGCACCGAGCCAGGCCTGCATCGGGCGACCTGGAACCTCCGCAGCAGCACTGGCCTCGCGGGCATGCTGCCCGAACGGATCGGCGGCGTGCCCACCCGCCTCGGTCGTCCCGTGCCGGCCGGCACCTACCGCGTCGTGCTGAATGTCGATGGCGTTGAGCAAATTCAACCCCTAAAGGTGGAGAACGACCCAACGCTTCCGCCAGACCTCATCCCCAGCGAACCGGAGTTGCCCGAGGCCAAGAAACGCTTGCCCGAAGATTGAGCCAGATTGAGCCGCTCCGACGCAGGCCGCAGCCCGGCGTGGGATGGCCTTGTGCTTGGACCCCACGCCGACCCTGAGACGGCCTTGCCTTTCTTGGCCTTTGGGGCGTACCATAACGGACGCATGCGACGGCAAGGAGGCCACACATGGAAAACGCGCGAACGCCTGATCGGGTTCAACTGGATGAACTGCTGTTTACCCCACCTGACGCCGAAGAGCCGTTTCCAGTTTGCCCTTTTCCCGTCGAGACAGGTTGCGACGTGGACGGCGAGCCAGTCGACTCGCCGGCCACCGGAATCGAGTTGCCCAGGCCTGTGTTGGCGGTGAACACCGAACTACAGGCCCCGTGGGGCGAGACGGTGCTACTAGGGCCGGATGTCCTGCAACTTACGGGGCCAACCCCGGTGCTGATTGATCTCGTACTGCTCCGCGGGCCGCTCAAAGGAACGCTGTTGCGTGATGGCTTTGCCCTGCAAGTCGGCGACCTGTTCACGCAAGAGGACATTGATCGCGGGCGGATCAGTTACCGTCATGAGGGAGAAGCCAGCGGAAGCGATGCGTTCGTGTTCTCCACCGCTGCAGGCGAGATTTCCCCGACTCCATTGACCATCGTCATCCAGAACCCCGCAAGCGAACCGACACCAAGCAACGATGCCTCTGTACTCGCTGAAACACCTACTCAGACCGAGGAAAAGCCGCTGTCCACTGAGCCAGCACCTGAGCTTCTCTCTGAGCTAGCGCCGGGGCTTCTACCCGAGCCGGTTGACAACCCAGCACTGAGCCATCTCAGACCCAGCGTCGAACAACCGCTAAGTCCTCCGGAGTCTGCCGAGGCAGCACCACCCACGACGACCCCGTCGCCCGCCCCCCAAGCCACGCCGGCCCTGGTGTTCCCTATTCCGCCCGTGACACTACCGACCTTGCCGCCGCCCTGGCGTGTCCCGTTCCGCGTCGAAGCCGTTTGTGGCACCGGTCTGGCGCTAGTGCGGCTGGAGGGAGCCGGCATCTGGCAATATTCCCGCGATCACGGCGCGACCTGGCACGATGTCGGCCGGGTGTATCACGGCTGGGCGCGGTTGCTCCAGCCCACGGATCAACTGCGTTTTGTGCCGTATCGCGGCGGGACGGGGCGGGTGTCGTTGGGAGCGCGAGCCTGGCGTCCCGAGGGCAGCCGGAGCGTGGAATATGCTTGCCTGGCGAGCAAACAAGCGCTGCAAAGTCAGCCGGAATTTGGAACGCAACTGCTACAACTGCGCTGGACGCTGGATCGCTGAGGGCTTACGGGCCGTCCCTGGCTTGGCTCAGGGGTTGCTCGCCGCGATGCGCCCCTCCATCGGACTACTGGCCGAGGCGTACAGTTGGCGCGGGATACGGCCAGACTGGTAGGCCCAACGCCCAGCCAGGGTGGCGTAACGCATGGCCCAGGCCATCCGCACCGGATCAGCGGCATGGGCGATGGCGGTGTTGAGCAACACGCCATCACAGCCCAGTTCCATAGCAACGCTGACATCGCTGGCCGTGCCCACGCCCGCATCAACGATCACGGGATATTTCGGATCGTCCGCTTTGAGGTATTCCAAACAAATGCGAATGTTATTGGGGTTGAGAATCCCCTGGCCACTGCCGATCGGACTGCCCGCCGGCATGACACTGGCCGCTCCCACCGCCTTGAGCCGCTTGGCTAGCACGGGGTCGTCACTGCTATAGACTAGCACAGTGAAGCCTTCGCTCACCAGCGTCTCGGTGGCCCGCAAGGTGTCGATCGGGTCGGGCAGCAGCGTCTTGGAATCGGCCAAGCACTCCAGCTTCACCCAGTCCTTGCCGGGGTTGTTCAGGTTGGTCAGCAACTCGCGGGCCAGCCGGGCATGACGGATGGCATCCTCGGCGGAGAAACAGCCGGCCGTATTGGGCAAGATGGTCAGCCGGGACAAATCAAGATAGTCGAGAATGTTTCGTCCTTGGTTGTCGATGAGCCGTTCGCGACGCACTGCTACCGTCGTCACCTCACAGCCGCTGGCGGCTAGGGCGTCGCGCATCAGCTCGAAGCTGGCGAATTTCCCCGTGCCCGTGAACAGCCGCGAGCGAAAGCGAAAGCGGCCTACGACCAAATCATCGTCGCTAGGCAAGGGTGGTTCAGCGGAGCCGCCCCCCACGAGGGTAACAATCTCGACACAATCCGCCTCCTGCAACCGATACTCCGCGTGTTGCCGTGCTGGCACCACCGTTTGATTGACTTCGACGGCCACTTTGCGTGGATCATAGCCCAGCAAGCGTAGCAGGTCCGCGACGCTCAGCGAATCAGGAAAAGAGCGGCTTTCGCCGTTGATCGTCAGGTGAAGCATAATCTCCTCGGGAGGAGCCGTGGGGCAGAAGCAGACGAAGGTAGTTTATGGGACCGAGTGTCGGATGAAAGGGGAGGGTGTGACGCAGACAAAGCCCGTAACGCTCTCTGCCGAAGGTTTTGTCAGCTTTTCTCTTTCCAAAGCTGGAGCCTAGCAATATAATAAAAAAAAGTTCGATTCCCGCCGACCTTGCCCACCTGCCGAGGTATTGCGATGTTTTGGAGTAGCCTCATTCTTCTTCCCGTGTTGGGGTGGTTAGCGTTTGTGCCGATGCAGGCGGCTCCGCAGCAGGGGCCGACTTTCGAGCAAGAGGGGGTGGCGTTTTTGCAGAAACACTGCGTCGCCTGTCACAATGAGAAGACGAAACGGGCCGATGTGTCGCTGCATTTTCTGAAAACGCCCGAGGATCTGCTCACGCATCGCAAACTAGTGGAAAAGGCTCTCCGCGTGGTGCAGTCCGGCGAGATGCCGCCCAACACCAAGCCCCGCCCCGCCGTCGCTGAACTGGACACCTTCCAGAAGGCCATCGTGGGGGTATACGATCACCACGACCGCAACGCCAAGCCCGATCCGGGGCGGGTAACGGTGCGTCGGCTCAATCGGACCGAGTACAACAACACCATCCGCGACTTGGTCGGGGTCGATTTCGCTCCCGCCGAGGACTTCCCCAGCGACGACATCGGCCACGGCTTCGACAACATCGGCGATGTGCTGACGCTCTCGCCGGTTTTGATGGAGCGTTGCCTGGCCGCTGCCGAGAGCATTGTCGAGCGGGCGATCTTGGCCAATCCGCCCCCACCGCCGGAACGCTGGATGGGCAGCCGTTACCTCGAACCCGGCCAAGACAAACCATATACCTTTCGTCCGCTGGACAAACGCGGCAACCAACTCAACACGCCCTATCGCCTGGGTCTGGAGGGCGACTATCTCTTCCGCTTCCGCGCTTTTGCCAAATTGATCGACAACGAGCCGGTCAAGGTGGCGGTGCTGAATGGCGACAAGGAACTTAAACGCTTTGAGATCACCGCACCGGAGAACAAACCTCAGGTGTTTGAGGTGCCGGTGCGTCTGGGCGTGGGCGACCACCGCTTCTTCGTGAAGCTGCTGAACCCCTCGGGCGAACGCAACCTGCACGTCGAGTGGTTCTACCTCAAAGGGCCGATGGATACCCGCCCGCCCAGCCACAAAATGTTGCTGGAGAGCAAAGCGAGTACCGAAGCCGAACGCACTCGCGAGGTGATCGGTCGCTTTGCCAGCCGGGCCTATCGTCGGCCCGTCACCAAGGAAGAGTTGGATCGGCTGGTGGGATTGGCCGAGCGTGTCCGCAAGGAGGGGGCAAGCTGGGAAGCATCGATCCAGGTCGCTTTTCAGGCGGTGCTGGTCTCACCAAAGTTCCTGTTCCGTTTGGAGCTAAACGAGCAAGCGCCGGCCGGGACCAAGGACGGAGCCGTCCCGCTCGATGAGTATGCCCTGGCCTCGCGGCTGAGCTACTTCCTGTGGTCGAGCATGCCCGACCAGGAACTCTTTGATCTGGCCGCCAAGGGGCAACTTTCGGCCAACCTCGAAGCCCAAGTCAAACGCATGCTCAAGGATCCCAAAAGCAAGGCCTTGACCGAGAATTTCGCCATGCAGTGGTTGCAGCTGCGTCGGCTCAAGGGGCACATGCCCGATCCGAAGCTGTTCCCCAAGGCGGATGGCTACTTGCTCGCTTCGCTGTTAAAGGAAACCGAGCTGTTCTTCGATGCCATCGTGCGCGAGGATCGCAGCATTTTGGATCTCATTGATGCCGACTTCACCTTTTTGAACGAACGGCTGAGTTGGCACTATGGGATTGTCGATACCCACGGCAGCACCTGGAGCAAGAAGGCCAAGGTGCCTGGCAAGCCGATCAAGGGCAAGGAGTTTGTGCGGGTGCAGTTACAGCCCGGCGAGGTGCGGGGCGGTCTGCTGACCCAAGGGAGCGTGCTGACCGTGACGAGCAACCCCACTCGCACCAGCCCGGTGAAACGCGGGCGTTGGGTGCTGGAGCAAATCTTGGGCACGCCGCCGCCCCCGGCTCCGCCCGATGTGCCCGAACTCGACGAGAAAAAGGTACTAACCGGCAGCCTGCGCCAGCAGATGGAGCAGCACCGGGCCAATCCCGCCTGTGCCTCGTGCCATGCCAAGATGGACCCGCTGGGCTTTGCCTTTGAAAACTTCGACGCCGTGGGGGCCTACCGCTGGAAGGAGGCCGGCCAACCCATTGATGCCTCGGGCGAGTTGCCCGATGGCCGCAAGTTTAACGGCCCCAACGAGCTAAAAAAGATCCTCAAGGAAAACAAAGACCTCATCGCCCGCAACTTGGCCGAGAAGATGCTCACCTATGCCCTGGGCCGCGGTCTGGAATATTACGACAAACGTCCGATCGACCAGATCGTGGCGGCGACGGCCAAGAACGATTATCGGATGTCGGTGCTGATAATCGAAATTGTCAAGAGTTTCCCCTTCCGCTATCAACGTGCCCCACAAGGCGTTTCGGAGGTTTCGCGATGAATCCCCTTTCCCGACGAACGGTTCTCAAAGGTTTGGGAGCCACCATTGCTTTGCCTTGGCTGGAAGCGATGGGTCCGATGGTAGCCTGGGCCGCCCCAGCCAAAGGGGAGACGCCCGCCCCCAACCGCATGGCTTTCCTCTATGTGCCCAATGGCAAGAACATGGTCGATTGGACCCCCAAGAAGGAAGGGGCCGACTTCGAGCTCACTCCCATTCTTAAGCCCTTGGCTAACGTCAAAGAGTACCTCACCGTGCTGACCGGCCTAACGGCCGACAAAGCCCGAGCCAATGGCGACGGCGGGGGCGACCATGCTCGGGCCTTGGCGGCCTTTTTGACCGGTTGTCAACCACGTAAGACGGACGGCACCGACATACGCGCTGGCGTCAGTATCGACCAGGTCGCCGCCAGTCGTTTGGCCGACAAAACCCGTCTGCCTTCGCTGGAGATCGGCGGCGAACACGGGGCGATGGCCGGCAATTGCGACTCGGGTTACAGCTGCGTCTACTCCTCGACCATGTCGTGGAAGTCGGCGACTCAGCCGTTGCCCAAGGAGGTCAACCCCAAGCTGGTCTTTGAGCGTCTGTTCGGCGGTCCTGACAAAGACCGGGCCAAGCGGGAAGCTACCCGCAAGAGCGTGCTGGACTTTGTCCGTGACGACACCAAGGAACTCACCAACAAGCTGGGCGGCAGCGATCGCCGCAAACTTGAGGAGTATTTCGCTTCCATCCGCGACATCGAGCTACGCATCGCCCGGGCTGCTACCCTGCCCCCCGTCCAGGTGCCACCGGGGGCCTCCAAGCCGACCGGCATCCCGGCCAAGTACGAAGAGCATCTGCGGCTGATGGCCGACTTGATGGTGCTGGCCTTCCAGGCCGACATCACTCGCGTCATTACGTTTGTGTTGGCCAACGAAGGCAGCAACAAACCGTACCCGTTCATCGGGGTCAGCGAGGGGCACCACGATCTGTCGCACCACGGCAACGATCCCAAGAAGAAGGCCAAGATTGCTCAAATCAACATCTTCCACGTGCAACAGCTGGCTTATTTCCTGGAACGCCTCAAAGCCACCAAGGAAGGCTCGGGCAACCTGTTGGATCATTGCATGGTGGTGTATGGCTCGGGCAACAGCGACGGCAACGCCCACAACCACGACGACCTGCCCATCCTGTTGGCGGGCAAGGGTTGCGGCACCATCAAGCCTGGCCGGCACCTGAAATATCCCAAGGAAACGCCGCTGAACAACCTGTGGCTGAGCCTGCTGGACCGCATGGACATCCACGTCGCTCAACTCGGCGATAGCACCGGCCATCTGCCCGGTTTGGATGGTTGATCCTTTATCCAGAAAGATTCCTTTCGACGACGCCGGGGCGAAAAACCTCGGCGTCTTTAGTTTCCAAACACCATGCCTCTGTCTTGACACCCTTACTTTTTTCAGGCCATCACGC
>Ga0272446_1008065_pt1 | contig 10186 bp, 4 predicted proteins | sample YNPCB0061_FD_194587 | JGI IMG/M metagenome (GOLD analysis project Ga0272446, IMG submission 194587) | Hot spring microbial mat communities from Yellowstone National Park, WY, United States - YNP-CB-006-1 | ecosystem: Environmental > Aquatic > Thermal springs > Hot (42-90C) > Sediment | place... | reverse complement strand
ATTCCTTTTCCTTGTCCTTCCGGTAAAATATCAATATGAAGATGGGCAGGATACGAAAGTAATTCCTGTCTTGGAATGTGTCCTTTATGAATTAATCTAATTATTCGTGCATCTGCAGAATTATCATATTCATTTGGTAAAGGATACTTTTTTCGTAATTCAGGAAAATATTCAGCTTCAGTTTTTTCATAAAATTTTTGTGAGTTATCTGTACCAATGATGTATCCGATTGCTAAATCATTTTCAGCTAAAATAAATGTTAATTCAGGATGAAAAAGAGCATAAGGTACTGCATAAAAACTTCCAAGTAAATTCGGGTCTTTATAAATATTTGTTGCATCTTTTCCACTATCACCGGTTTTCAAACAAATTTCAAAAAGTCTTTCAAAATCCTTTGCCTTGTAATTCCTGATTATTAAGCTCATACTATTCCTGAAAAAAAATTGTAATTTCAAATTAAAATTTTCGCCAAAACTATAACCACCCGCAAGTGTAGTTGAATTTTACGTTGGAATTATAGATTATTATTTCAGAAAATCGTTAGTTTACATTTGCCTTTCAATAAGGTTGTTACTTAAAAGCCAGTGGAGATAAAATGAAAAAAGTTTTTTTAATGATTTTATTTTTAGGAATAACAATCCAAGCACAGAAAGTTTCTGTAATTGAAGATAAACCAATTACATCTTTAAAAGAAGGCAGTTTCTTTTATCCACTTGTCACGCCTGATGGAAACAATCTTTTATTTTCACGAGAAGATAGAAAAGGATTGTGGATTAAAAATTTATCAACCGGGAAGACACAAAAAATCTCAAATGCAACGGCTTCAGGATTTGAACCTGTTTTTACTTCTGATGGCAGTTCAATTTTATTCCGCGAGAACAAAATTGTAAATGGCAAAATCTATTCTTCCTTAAAATCTTTTGACTTGATTTCAAAAACAATTTCACTGAAAGAAGAAAACATTCGTGATTTAAAGATTCTTAAAAATGCAAATAATCTTTCACAATCTTATCTGACAAATAATGAAACCAAACAACTTGCTGGAAAGTCTCTTCAAAAAAAGAATGCAGAAGAAATTTCCGTTACAGTTGATCTAAATAAAATTGTTCTTTATAAAAATGGTGAAAAAAAATATTTAGCTCCAATGGGAGATGTTTATTATTTGTGGCCTTCAATTTCACCTGATAAAACAAAATTACTTTTCACCGCTGCTGGCAAAGGAACTTATATTTCTGATTTGCAAGGAACTATTATTAAAAAAATTGGTTATGCAAATTATCCAAGTTGGTCACCGGACGGCAATTGGGTTTTATTCATGAAAGATATTGATGATGGCGAAGTTGTTATCTCTTCTGAAATCTATTTAGCAAATATCAACACAGGAAAATATTTTAACTTGACTGAACAACAAAAAGAAATTGCGCTCTATCCAACTTGGGGAAGTACACTCGAAGAAATTTTTTATAATACTGATCGTGGACAGATTCGTAAACTTAAACTCAAATATGAATAGTTGGATCAATCATGAAAAAATTAATACTCATAAAAATATTTTTGCTTTTAATCTTTGCGATAAACTTAAATGCTCAATCATTAGCTGGAGTTAAACTTTGCATTAATCCAGGACATGGTGGACATGATAGCGACGATAGATTTATTGCTGAAACAGGTTTTTGGGAATCAGAAGGAAATCTTGGCAAAGGTCTTCATCTTAAAAAAATTCTGGAAAGTCTTGGTGCTACTGTAATAATGACCCGCACAACAAATAATTCAAGTGATGATTTACCACTTTCTCAAATTGTTCAAATAGCAAATTCAAATAATGTCGATTACTTTCATTCAATTCATAGTAATGCAACAGGAACTTCAACAAAATCAAATTATACTTTAATTCTTTTTCAAGGTAGAACAACTGCACCAACTTATGCTGGTTCACTTGTGATGGCAAACTATCTTGCAGATAATATTTTAGCAACAAATAGAACAACAAGAAAAATGGTTGCCGGTGATTTTGATTTTTATGGAACAGGTCAACCTTATCTTGGAGTTTTCAAAGGATTAAACATGCCCGGAACTTTATCAGAAGGTTCTTTCCATGATTATTATCCTGAAAGTTGGAGACTAAAAAATGATTATTATCTAAAACATGAAGCTTATGCAATTGCTAGATCATTTCTTCAATACTTTAAAGCTGGTGAGTTTCAAACAGGAATTGTTGCAGGAATTGTTCGCGATATTTTGGAAAAAGTTCCATCATCATATTCACCATTAACAACTGATGATTCTTTTAAACCGATCAACAATATTAAAGTAACTTTGCAACCAACCGGAAAAGTTTATCAAGGTGATAATTTTAATAATGGATTTTATTTTTTTGATGAAGTAATTCCGGGTGATTATCAGTTGATAATTGAAGCACCGAATATGAAACCTGATACTGTTTCTGTTACTGCAAAAGCAAATCAATCTGTTTTCAAAGATAGAATGCTTACTTTGAATCCAATTTTAGATCCACCAAAAATTTTAAGTTATTCACCTGCAGATAGTTTAAATGAAATTAGTAACGTTTCTCCAATTGAAATTCAATTTGATATAAGAATGAATCCTGATGAAACACAAAAAGCATTCTCAATTTCACCATCAGTTGCTGGCAGTTTCACTTGGGATACTGATGTTAAAAAATTAACTTTCACACCAACAAAAGGTTATGTTCAAGGAACAAAATACACGGTAAAAATTTCTACTGCTGCAAAAACTTTTTTTGGAATTTATCTTCCTCAAGAAAAAATATTTACTTTCAAAACACGCTCGAAATTAAATTTACTTGCAACTTATCCCAAAACAAATTTTGATAATATTTCTACAACAGTAATGTTCTTCTTAAAATTTGATAAAGGACTTGATGGAACTACTTTATCAGGAAAAATATCTTTGACCGATAGTTTGGGCAATGCAGTGAGTGTTTCTGTTAATCAAAGTCGTTACAATGTTGGAATAATTGAATTTGAACCAAAGCAGCCATTAAATTACAATTCACCATACAAGTTAACTATTCGCGAAGGCATTGGTGATATTGAATATGTTAAACTAACTAAAACAGAAGTAATTGATTTCCGCACAGAGAAAAAATTTACTTACAACGGTAGTGTTGTTGATAATTTTGAAAATGAAAATAATTGGACATGGCCAAATGCAAATTCAAACACAAAAGGAAATGTTCCAACAGAAACGAGTTTCTCTCTTGCACCAGATAGAAAACTTTTTGGACAGAATTCTGGAAAATTAGAATATTCATTCAGCGGTAAAAATGGTGTAGTTGAATTAGCATTAGAAAAACCAATTTCAATTGTAAATTCTTCTCAAAATGAATTTGGTGTATGGATCTTCGGCGACAATTCAAAAAATATTTTAGAATATAGATTTCTTAAAGACGGAGATACTTCAACTGAAATAAAAGTTACAGTCGATACAATTAATTGGACCGGTTGGAAGATGAAAAAAATCAATGTTGGAAATATTTCAGTGTCCGGTAATTTACAATTTAAAAGTATTGACATTGTTCAAACTGACAATGGTGAATTAAAAGGAAAATTATTTTTTGATGATGTCATTACAAACATTATTACAGATGTTAAGAAAGTAGATGGTTTGCCGATTAGTTTTTCTTTAGAGCAAAATTATCCGAATCCATTCAATCCTGAAACAGTTATCAGTTACCATTTACCAGTTGCAAGCAATGTTGAATTAGCTTTGTTCAATGTTTTAGGACAAAAAGTTGCAACACTTGTTGATGAATTTCAAAATGCTGGTTCTTATAATTATCATTTATCAATAGTTAATTATCAGTTGTCTTCTGGCGTATACATTTACCGTTTGCAAGCAGGAAAGTTTGTTGCAAGCAAAAAATTAATTTTAATGAAATAATTAATGACAATTATTAAAAAGGAAAAAGATAAAATGGCTAAGTCAAAAGCAAAAGTAAAAGTTGAAAAAAACATAAAACAACCTCAATCAAAGGTTGAACAATACTACCTTTCAATTTCCGGCAAAGAATTTATTTATAAACCGGTTGAAAAAATTCCAATCATACAAGTAGAAAGTTTTCCTGAACTTGGAAAACTTACTGCACTTCGTTTCATTGAATGGATTATTCAAAATCCTGATGGAGTAATTTCTTTACCAACTGGAAAAACTCCAGAACATTTTATTAAATGGGTAGAAAAAATTTTGAAAGAATGGAATACAAAACCAATTCAAAAAATTCTTTCGGAAGTTGGAATTAAAGCTGATAAAAAACCATCTCTCGAAAACTTAAGGTTTGTTCAGATTGATGAATTTTATCCGATTGATAGTTCTCAACACAATAGTTTTTATTACTACATCCAAAATTTCTATTTCAGATTGTGGGGATTGAATCCTAAAAATTCATTGTTGATGAACATCAATGAAATTCCAACTGCAGAAAACATTCCACTGAAAGAAATTTTCCCCGATAACAAAGTTGACTTAACACTTCGCACAAGATGGGCAAGCACAAGATTAGAACGTTTGCAAAAAGCAACAATTGAAATTGTGGATGAATATTGTTCAAACTATGAAAGAAAAATTCGTGAAATGGGTGGTATTGGATTTTTCTTAGGTGGAATTGGTCCTGATGGTCACATTGGATTTAATGTTCAAGGTAGCGATCATTTTTCAACTACAAGATTAATTCAAACCAATTATGAAACTCAAGCAGCTGCAGCAACTGATCTTGGTGGAATTGAAGTTGCAAGAAATAGATTAGTAATTACAATTGGTCTCGAAACAATTACACATAACCCTGATGCAACAGCAATTATTATTGCTGCAGGTGAAGCGAAAGCAAATATAGTTCGGGATTCAATTCAAAATTCTCCTTCTATAAAATATCCGGCTACTGCTTTACAGAAATTATCCAATGCAAGATTTTATTTAACTCACGGTGCTGCATTAAGATTGAGTGAAAGAAGATTTGTTGATGTAACAAAAGAAAATCCAATTTCACAGCATTCAATTGAAAGAGCTGTTATTAATCTGGTTGTTGAAAAATCAAAAAAACTTAATCAACTAACAAAAGATGATTACAAAGAAAATAAAATTACAAACTACATAATGCTCAATCACTCAAAGAGCATAAATGAAATTAATTCAGAAATTGAAAACAATATAATTTCTCGACTTGAACGAGGAATGCAATTTGTTGAAAATGAAGTTATACTTCATACCGCTCCTCATCATGATGATATTGAACTTGCTTATTTACCATATATAACACACTTAGTTAGAACTCCAAAGAATAAACATCATTTTACCTATTTAACAAGTGGATTTACGGCAGTAACAAATTCATTCATGTTAGAACTGATGGAAAATCTTCTTTCATTTTTGAATGCAGGAACGTTTGTTAAAAAGTTCAATGAAAATTATTTTAACAGAGCAAACATTGATGGAAAGAATCGAGATGTAATGCAATATCTTGATGGTGTTGCTTCACATAGTCGTACACTTCAAAATGAGGCTTTAGCAAGAAGATTACTCCGCAACATTATGGAAGTTTATGAAGAAGAAAGTTTGATTTATCTAAAAGATAGAGTGAATGAATTAATTAATTATTTCAAAACACAATATCCAGGTAAGAAAGATATTTCACAAGTTCAAAGATTAAAAGGAATGCAAAGAGAATTTGAAAGTGAAATTTTCTGGGGTTATTATGGATTTGGTGTGCAGGATGTTTCTCATTTGCGACTTGGTTTTTATCAAGGGGACATTTTTACAGAATTACCGGAAATGGATCGTGATGTTTACCCAGTATTTGAATTATTGAAAAAAGTTAATCCAACAATTGTAACACTAGCTTTTGATCCTGAAGGAAGTGGTCCAGATACACATTACAAAGTAATGCAAGCAATTTCTGAAGCATTGCAACTTTATGAAAAACATACTGGCAATTCAAACATAAAAGTTTGGGGATATAGAAATGTTTGGTATCGCTTTCATCCAGCTGAAGCAAATATTTATGTTCCTGTTAGTTTGAATTCATTTGCAATTTTGGAAAATCAATTCATGAAAAGTTTTAGTTCTCAAAAAGGTGCAAGTTTTCCAAGCTGGGAATATGATGGTCCATTCAATAGATTAGTACAAAAAATACAAGTTGAACAATATAATGTTTTACGCGAATGCTTAGGAAAAGATTTCTTCTTGAAACACACACATCCAAGAGTTCGCGCAGCAAAAGGAATCTTATTCTTACGTGAACTAACTTTAGATGAATTCTACAAACACACAAGAGAATTGAAAAAGGTTACAGAGTAAAATATTTTTATTCGCAAATATTAAATAAAACAAGTACTCAATACACAGTCCCTTTCAAAAAATATAATAAACTTTAGGGGCTGTTCTAAAAATTAAAAGTTGTCAGTCAGAGCTTGCCCGAGTGAGACGGGTTTGTCGAAGACTGACAACTTGATTCAAAATCACTCTTCGACTTAATTAGTGTGACATTTTAAATCTTTGAAACCATTTTTTCAGAAATCTATTTTAGATAACTCTTTTTTCAATTTATTGATTAATTTTTAATATAACCTCTAAGATCTTCATTATTTTTCATGACTTCGTAGAAGTCTTATATTTGTAGAAAAATTAATGCCGCTAGAATAAAAACCTCGTAGAGGTTTAATAAAACTTTAAACAATAATTTAATTTATAAAAACTTTTACTCGGACATCTCAGTAAAAATTAGAAGAACAAATTAATTCTAAATAAACTCATTAAACATACATTTTTCCCAGACGTTTATTTTCTCAAGAAAATGGTTTTAAACAATTTTAAGTGTAATAAGTTGTTTTTATATTTATATGTGAAAAGTTTTGAAATATTTTGGCATTAAACCTAAAATAAAAAGATACCGCGATTATTAAATAATTGACTAAAAATAAAAACGAATTATTTGTTCAACAGGCATAAATCTTTGATGATTAATGAGCAGCAAATAGAAGATAGTTTGATTAGCAAGTTGATTGACCTTAAGTATACTTATAGGCACGACCTTCATGATAGGGATTCTCTTGAAAGAAACTTCCGTGAAAAGTTTCAGTCACTAAACAAAGTAAATCTGACTGATTCAGAATTTTCAAGACTTCGTGATGAGATTATAACTACCGATACATTTGCCGCATCAAAGCGCCTAAGAGAAATTAACACATTCATACGTGAAGACGGAACGCCATTGCATTATACCCTGGTAAACATCAAAGACTGGTGCAAGAATGAATTTGAAGTTGTTCATCAATTACGAATGAACACTCAATACAGTCATCACCGTTACGATGTGATTTTACTAATGAATGGAATTCCCATGGTTCAAGTTGAACTTAAAAACCTGGAAGTTAGTCCCCGAAAAGCTATGGAGCAGATTATACACTACAAAAGCGATCCGGGCAATGGCTACACTAACTCACTTTTATGTTTTATCCAGTTGTTTGTAGTTAGTAACAGAACTAATACATACTTCTTTGCCAATAATAACCCTATGCATTTCAGCTTTAATGCTAATGAACAATTTTTACCTATCTATCAATGGGCTGATGAGAACAATAAAAAATTTACACACCTTGATGACTTTTCCGAAAAGGTTTTAAGCAAGTGTACACTGGCTGAAATGATTAGTAAATACATTGTGCTGGTTGAAAGCGAACAAAAATTATTGGTAATGCGACCCTATCAGATTTATGCTGTGAAAGCTATTGTGAATTGCATTCATCAATACAGAGGTAACGGCTATATCTGGCATACCACCGGCAGTGGTAAGACACTTACATCCTTTAAGACATCAACCCTGCTTAAAGACAATCCCGATGTGGATAAGGTGCTTTTTGTGGTAGATCGTAAAGACCTTGACCGACAAACACGAGAGGAATTTAATAGATTTCAGGAAGGTTGTGTCGAAGAAAACACAAATACCGAAACACTTGTCAGACGCATGCTTTCGGATGACTACGCTAACAAAGTAATTGTTACCACTATTCAAAAATTAGGACTTGCATTAGACCCGAATAATAAAAACAATTACAAAGAGCGTCTTGAACCTCTTCGTAACAAACGTATGGTTTTTATTTTTGATGAGTGCCACCGTTCGCAGTTTGGAGAAAATCATAAAGCGATCAAAGAATTTTTCCCGAATGTACAGTTATTTGGTTTTACAGGAACACCAATTTTTGAGGAAAATGCTACTTATAAACAAGTTAACGAAACTGTTGGTTCGTATGTAACTACAAAAGATATTTTTCAAAAGCAACTTCACGCATATACCATCACACATGCCATTGAAGACAATAATGTTTTGCGTTTTCATATTGACTATTTCAAACCTGATGAAAATATCAATATTGGAAACCGTGAACACAAAATAGCTGTTGTCAATTCTATCCTCCAAAAGCATGATTCTGCAACAAATGGTAAACGTTTTAATGCTATTTTGGCAACAGCTTCAATAAATGATGCTATTGAATACTACCAGCTTTTTAAGGAAATTCAGGCAAAGAAAATTCAGGCGGATGAAAACATACCTGATGAAAAAGCCAAGTATATTCCATTAAATATTGCATGTGTATTCACTCCACCCGCAGAAGGAAACAAAGATGTTCAGCAGTTGCAGGAAGATTTGCAGCAGGAAAAAGAAGATAACAAAGTAGAACCTGAAATAAAGAAGAAAGCCCTTCAAACTATTATTGCCGATTACAACCAGCAATACGGTACTAACCATAGTATTAGTGATTTTGATTTGTTTTATCAGGATTTACAAAAACGAATCAAAGATCAACAATTTAGTAACACTGACTATCCTCACAAAAATAAAATAGATATCGTAATTGTAGTAGATATGTTGCTCACTGGTTTTGACAGCAAATATTTGAATACTTTATATGTAGATAAAAATCTTAAATATCACGGACTAATTCAGGCATTCAGTCGTACCAATCGTGTGCTTAATGATAGCAAACCTTATGGTAATATTTTAGATTTCAGAGGGCAGCAGAATGAGGTAGACAAAGCAATTGCTCTATTCAGTGGAGAAGATGTCGGCAGAGCAAAAGAAATTTGGTTGGTTGAACCCGCTGCCAAAGTGATAGAAAAATATGAACAGGCGGTAAAGGCAATTGAAAAATGGATGAAAGCACAAAATATGGTTGCCGAACCACAGGAAGTATATAATATTAAAGGCGATACCAACCGTATCGAATTTATTAACCGGTTCAAGGAAGTACAACGACTCAAAACACAGCTCGATCAATACACTGATCTCACAGAAGAGCAAAAAGCAAAGATTGAAGAATTGATGCCTGAAGATCAATTGCGTTCATTCCGCAGTTCTTATCTGGAAATTGCCAAGCAACTCAAGGAAATACAGCAAAAAGAAGGCGAAAAAGCACCAGAAAATATCCAGCAACTTGATTTTGAGCTGGTGTTGTTCGCTTCGGCTCTGATTGACTACGATTATATTATGAACCTGATTGCTAAATTTACCCAACAGCAGCCGAAAAAACTGAAAATGACGCGTGACCAGTTGATTGGAATATTGAGCAGCAGCGCCAACCTTATGGATGAACGTGAAGACCTTGAAGAATACATCAACACTTTAGAAGCAGGAAAACCACTTAATGAAGAACAGATACGCAACGGCTACCAACAATTTAAAGCCGAGAAAATAGAGAAAAAATTAAAAGCTATTGCACAAAAAAATGGTCTGGAAGTTTCATCTTTGAAGCAATTTACATATGATGTTATCAACCGAATGATTTTTGATGCCGAAAAATTAAGTGAGCTTTTTGACCCGCTTGATTTAGGCTGGAAAGAACGTACTAAACGCGAATTGGCATTGATGAAAGATTTGATGCCATTATTAAAAAAACTTGCCGAAGGAAGAGAAATTTCTGGGTTGAAAGCATATGAAGTCTAAACTATGATTTTTGTGATTAAATGATTTTTATGATTAAGGAACATTACAAATACTCTGAATTCACTGATTTTTGTGATTAAATGATTTTAATGATTAAAAAAGAAAACAAATACTCTTAATTGACAGATTTTTGTGATTTATTGATTTATATGATTAAAGAAGAATATAAATATTCTGAATTGACTGAGAAGATTATTGGTTGTGCTATGA
>Ga0272446_1008064_pt1 | contig 10186 bp, 9 predicted proteins | sample YNPCB0061_FD_194587 | JGI IMG/M metagenome (GOLD analysis project Ga0272446, IMG submission 194587) | Hot spring microbial mat communities from Yellowstone National Park, WY, United States - YNP-CB-006-1 | ecosystem: Environmental > Aquatic > Thermal springs > Hot (42-90C) > Sediment | place... | reverse complement strand
TCAAACCAATTGTGCCATAGAGTTTACTAACTTCTAGTTGAAAATCCCAAAAGAAACGAATTCCTGGCAACATCTGTTTTACTCTTTCTTGATCTTGGGGATCAATACTAACGCCAAAGAAACAGAGACGGCTGTCATCAAAACGATCGCGCAAGGTATGGCAAATAAAACCAAGTGCTTGACTACTTTGAGGGCTACTAGCAGAGCCAAAAAAGGTTAATACAATATAACGCCCGCCTACGGTATCAAAATTATAGTTAGGGTTACTGGTACTAGCACACTTGAACCAAGGCACAGGATCACCTACTAAAAACACCATTTGTATAGTTAATAACTTTTCATGTACGAGACTAAATGCTGGCAATTGCCAGAGTCAAGCAATAAAACATCCTACATTATTTCTTCTATTGGTAGATAAAATTACCGGAATTAGTATTTGCTATGATTATTACCTTACACAAAATAGTAACCCATTTACAGCACTTTGCTAAACTATAAAGGACATAACTTCAGTATTTATTTAATGCTCAAAACTTATTTGCCTGTGTTGCGACTGTCCCGAATAGTTATGAGAATTGCTGTATGCAGGGATAAATCGTTATGCTACGGTTTCTATACCGATATGAGTAGAGATTGTTCTTTCATTGATGAATGTAATGCTTCTTCTAAAGACGAACGACCAAGCCTCTCTTCTAAAATGTCGATTACAGTACGACCAAAGTCATCCGAGTACCAGCAAGCCCTAGAGCTGAGAGATTTATACCTACGTCAGCCCTTGGGTATTGTTTTTACAGACCAAGAATTAGCTAAAGAAAATGAAGCAATTCATGTAGTTGCCCTTAGTAATAATGTTGTCATTGGTTGTGGGCTTGGCTTAAAGCAAGGGGAATGGGTCAAAATTCGCCAAATGATTGTCCATCCCCAATATCAAAACCAGGGAATAGGTATCAACAGAATTACCGATATTTTTATCTCCATAGTCGCTACGATCTTGGGGATCAATACTAACGCCAAAGAAACAGAGCCGGAAGTTTGACATTTCCATCAGCGTCCAGAACAGGATGGCTTTCCAGTTTTATCCCCTGGTGCATTGCCATAAATGCCCCTTGTCTTAGGTTTAGGGATGGCTCTAATGTGGTCCCTAACTTGGCATACTCTGCCATCCGTGGTAGGTCATCGATTCTGACCGTGGGCAATATCGCCAATGCTTGGCTTAATGCCCCTAGCAGTTGGGGATGCACCTGGTCAAACTTTGCCCAATAGCCCGATGGGTCTACCCTCCGATCGGGTTTATGGAGTCGGATTAGGTAAGACCGATCGAGTAAGTCGCCCCTAGTAGCAAGGGCATCGATGCCATTAAGTATCTGGGGTCTGACAAAATCTAGGGTAATTTCCTCTGTATCGGTCATTAGCTTACGGTGGGAGAAACCACCACGAAATGCGACATAGGGCATCGGATTGCTCGTTACTGATACCCGATAAGTTGTCATAGACCAGTAATCCTAAGCGGTGACACTAGGAGAATCCTTGCCCTTTAGGGTACGGAGCATGGCACTTTATTATGATATGGTAATTCTATTCTCAGATGTCGAAGAGCTTTAACCGCTCCGAGGGCGTTGAGCAAGTACTCATGATCAATGTTTGATCGGGTAATGCCAAGTGCTGGCAGTTTAGCCTTAATCTAGCGGACTGCCCCTGACCTTTGATGCCGTAAGGCGATCGGAGCATAAGCTCCTCAGTTTGTAAAAAACTATGGTACTAATCATAAATGTGCGTTGACAAAATTGGGAACTAAGGCTATGCTATAAAAAAAGGCGGGCAACCTTCAGGTTATCCCACCGATCTAAATTCAATTTCAACTTCATATGGTAACAAAAAATTATCGGATTGTAACAAGGCGAGTTAGGTTAGTTCGTCCCCAGTCTACTGTAGAACTTTTGACATCTTGTGAACTGGAGAGGCGCTTTGGGCACTCCATTAACCTGCACAAGATAAGCATTGGCAGATACCTAGAACACGGAAACTGGCGCATTCTGCACAAAGGACGCGATCGCTGGGAAGTGATCTGGGTTCACTAAAGAACTACGCAAATCATCGGGAAGCGGAGCTTTTCTGGCTTCCACATGACCTTCCATCGCAAAATTTTCTTTCATTCACAGGAGAACTATCAATGACTACTACTTTACAAAGGACTCAGCAATCTCATTTCAGCAATTCAGTGGAGCTATTTGTCGACCTTTCTTTCCCAGTGCGTGGCTCACAACTCCCAGCAGATCATGGCTACGCCCTGCTATCGGCGATCGCTAAATATGTTCCCAGTATCAAAGAACATCAGGACATCGCTATTCTAACTACCGCAGGGTTTGGCGATCGGGAAGGGAAAATTTTGCTGACCGAACATTCCCATTTTCGTCTGCGCCTGCCTGTCACCAAGATTCCTATGGTCTATCCACTAGCAGGAAAGGAGTTGAGATTAGGGGTGCATAAGGTGCAGTTGGGAATTCCTACAATTCACACGCTGAAACCTCGTAGTCATCTGCGATCGCGCCTTGTAGTGATTAAAGGTTATGAAGAGCCAACCTCTTTCTTAGCAGCGGCAAAGCGGCAGTTAGAAGCCTTAGAGATTCAAGGGGAGTTGTCAATACCAAGCGATCGCCATGGTCAGCCTGCCCGCAAAACCATCAAAATCAAACGCTTCACAGTAGTTGGCTTTACTGTTGATGTCAGGGGATTGAACGAAGAAGATTCACTGAAATTACAAGTCTGCGGACTCGGTGGCAAACGCCACATGGGTTGTGGTGTCTTTATTCCCATCAAGGAGTGATAGTGATGTTTAAAGGATTGTGAGTCACTCGTATTTTGATTTAAATGCACATCATGAAGCAATTGAGGCAACTATATGAGTCTACCTAATCAATTATTAGCAAAAAGTAAACTGGGTGATCGTGTAATTACCTTACAAGAGCATCTATCAGATACAGAAAAATCAGCTCGGCTGATCTTTCGCTTAGATGGTCGCTGGGGAAAAAATTGGTGTCGTTTTTTTAGACTGGCTAGTGAGGAAAAGCAAGAAAAATTCCTTTTGAATCTGCGCGTTGCCGCTTTGTTTCATGACATCGGTAAAGCTAACAAAGAGTTTTATGATGCTGTAGATGTGGGAGGCAGTCAAACTTTTAGACACGAACACATCAGTGCTTTGATATTACATCTACCTCATGTCCGCTCTTGGTTGAATGTGCAACCTTTAGATGTTGAAGTGATTACAGCGGCTGTGTTATCTCATCATTTGAAAGCTGAGGAGAAAGGTGATTGGCAATGGGGAAATCCCCGCAAAGGTACTCGCAATAAACCAGTTCAGCTTTATCTACTTCATGATGAAGTCAGAAATATCTTGCGAGAAATTGCCAGAATAGCGAACCTTGCTGTTCCTCCTGAACTAACATTTTCTACTTTCGCTCAAGATGCCACATGGGGGAAAGCTTGGAAAGAGGGAATGGAAACCGCTAAGAATTTCATGCGGGGGATAACGGACGCAAGAAGAAGTTTACTTTTAGCTGTAAAAGCAGGGCTAATTGTTTCTGATGCGGTAGCTTCGGGCATTGTCAGGGAAGAGGATCGTATCAAGAAAACTATTGACGACTGGATTGCTGAGGTCGTACATAGCGGGGCGATCGCCAGTCAAGACATCACTGATAACATTCTTCAAAAGCGTTTTAAGCAAATTGAGTCAAGAACCAATCAGCCTTTTCAATTACACAACTTTCAGAGATTAGCGGCACAACAAGGAGCACGAGTTTTGCTTTTGGCGGCTTGCGGTGCAGGGAAAACTCTTGCGGCTTGGAAATGGGCAGAGGAGCAAGTCAAGCATTACCAAGTTGGCAGGGTGATATTTCTTTATCCCACACGGGGTACGGCTACGGAAGGATTTAAAGATTATGTGAGTTGGGCTCCTGAAGCCGATGCCACTCTGTTGACTGGTACAGCCAAGTACGAACTAGAGGCTATGGCAGATAATCCGCCTGAATCTATGCAAGAAAAGGACTTTACAACTGACGATCGCCTATTTTCTTTAGGCTTTTGGTCCAAGCGATATTTCAGCGCAACGGTTGATCAATTTCTGGGATTTTTGGAGCATAGCTATGGTGGAATTTGTTTATTACCGGCATTAGCGGATAGCGTTTTGATTATTGACGAAATTCATAGCTTTGATTTGAAAATGTTTGATAGCTTGATTGCTTTTCTCAAGTACTTTGATATTCCCGTGCTTTGTATGACCGCAACATTGACCCCGTCCAGGCGCAAACAACTTGTGGATTTAGGGTTAAAAGTTTATCCCACAGAAAGCGATCTCCAAAGTCTAAAAGACCTTGAAGAGAAAGAAAATCATCCACGCTATCAACTTCAACCTGTGACTGGGTTTGATGATGCTTTTACAAAAGCTGTTGATGCCTATAGACAAGGCGAAAGAGTCCTATGGGTTGTGAATACAGTCGATCGCTGTTTAGCAATTTCTAAGAGATTAGCTGATGAACTAAATGTAGAAGTTTTGACTTATCACAGTCGGTTTCGCTTGTGCGATCGTCAAATAGTTCATGCCGATACTGTTAAAGCCTTTGCATTTCAAAAGGACGGTAATCGAGAACCTGCGATCGCTGTAACTACACAGGTATGTGAAATGTCGCTAGATTTAGATGCAGATGTTTTAATTACTGAATATGCTCCCATATCTTCACTGGTTCAGCGTTTTGGAAGGGCTAATCGACATTTGGCAAGAGGACAGGACTTCAGAGCTAAACTCTATGCTTACAAGCCACCCAATAATTTGCCCTATGATCGCCAAGAGATAGAAACAGCCGAAAAGTTTATCAATGAGCTAGGCAGTGGTGATATTAGTCAAAAGCGTTTAGCGGAGGCTTTAGAAAAATTTGCCAATGAGGAGCGAAAGGCGGATGGATTGCCATCGTTTTTTACAAGTGGGTATTTTGCCGTAGCGGGTAATTTTCGGGATACAGATGAGTTTTCTCTTCCTTGCATTCTCGATCGTGATTTAGAAACAGTAAAACAATGTATCGAATCCAAGAAACCCTATGACGGTTTTGTGATCAATGTCCCGCGTAAGAGCATAAATCCACCTGATGACAAACTGAAGTGGTTGCCCAAATATCTTAGTGTGGCTCAGTGGGAAGGTAACTATAATGAACGATCGGGATTTTCAACTAAGAATTTAGAGAGGGTTGATCTTGGCTAACTGGAACTGTTTGCATAGAACTGGCGATCTTCAACAACATTCGCAGTGCTTCATTTACAGAGGCGGAATCTTGGAAAACTGCCGCTACATCTGGATCGAGAATAATAGTATTACTAGAAATACTTTGAGACTGTTTGTATGCCTCATAATATTTACCTCGGACACCTCCTGAGAAATCATATTCAGAAAGCATCTCATCATTGTCTATTTTGGCTTCAGTTTCAGGATTCATATTCTTTTTTCTCTTGGCGGGTTGCTAATCGGACACTAATTAATCGAACTTCTCTGTTTCTCTCCGTATGGGATACAACAACCAGTCGATAGTGATCACTCATACCAATAGTCAAAAAACGAAACTCTCCTTTTGAATGGACAGGATCGTTAATTGTCAATGCTAGAGGATCGCTAAACACGGTCATCCCTTCTTCAAAGGATACACCATGTTTTTGTAGGTTAGTAGTTGCCTTGGCTGGGTCAAACTCAAATTTCATTTAATTTTAGGAGGTAAATTTGACTAAGAAAAGCTCTCAGCAATTATCTTTAATGCCAGAGACTAATGTCCTGACACTTGATTATACATTGGCAGAATTACCATCATCCCAGCATAGAGCGGGTTTAGCTGGACTGGTTTTAATGGTGCGCTGGTTGCATCGCTTTGATGCTTGGAAACAAGATGGGACTGCTGTTTGCGAAATCGACAATTTAACTGATCACTCAGTCACTTTACGGATTAACCAACTAGGCTTACAGGCTCTATTCAATGAAGTCTATGGTGCTAGTTGGGAAGAGCAGGCGAGAGACAAAGTTCTTAAAAAACAAAAAACCAAGCAAATCGTTCCTTATTTGCGGGAAGAAGAAACGGATGATGTGGATAAAAAGGGTAAACCAATCAAGAAAAAAGTCTACATTTATCCTATAGTTGTCCCAAAAGGAGCATACATCGCTGATGCCGATCCTGAAGGTAATCAAGGTAAGTGGATTAAACTATGGCGAGATTTTTTATGGAGTATTTTGCGTGGTGTGCCAACTACGCGATCGCCCTACGAGTCAAGAGCTAACGGCAACTATACCGATGATGCTGACAAAACTTGGAGAGAACTACAACAACCTGCGGAGTTTACGGTCGATCTGCCTAGTACCTATTACATCGGAGCGCAAGCCAGTAATCCTGAAACCGTGCCATTTAAGGATCGGGCTAGGTATCAATTTCTTTTGCATTTCTGGGTGTTTGCCTCATCTGTGTATGTTCCTGCTGTGATTGACAACGAAGGTAAACGAGAATTCGTCGGCTATGCGATCGCTATTCCTGATGTTGCTAATCTCAAAATATTCTGTTATGAATTTTTCGGACTATTAGGAGATCGCGGCAATGAAGTTACTGGTTATCGTCCCCGTGATGCTGTGGTTGATCTTGCAGTAGAAGGAGCCCTAGATATGATGGCTAGATTACGCGATCGGGTTTCTAGGCTAGAAACTGACATCGGTGATTTGGTCATGGGTGTGGATGTGATCCATGCTGAGAAACAAGGAAACAATGTCAGGATTCTCGGCTCAACTCGACTCGATCCACCCGAACCGCAGTGGATTGATCAATATCGCGAAATCCGAGAAAACCTATGGCACGCCACCTTTCGCCGCCAAAGATTGCTCAATCTCGTGAGTAACAAAGCTTGGTACATGGGATTTGATTCGCTACTATGTACTATTCCCTATGAACTGACGATAGAAAATAATTATTTCTGTCATGATGTTCGCGAATCGTTCAAATATGAGGTAGAAAATATGTCTGAAGAAACTGAACAAAATCTCAACTCTGAAGTTAGCGAGTATTCTTGCGAAAAACTGGTTTTACGACTGGTTAAATCCTATGTTTTGAGCAAACTTGAGAGTAAATATCAACTCAAGTGGAGTGAGGTACAAGGCACTCCCAAAGAAAGTGAATATCGAGAGAAAAAAGCCAAGATTGCCAAATCTGCCTTTCTTGATGTTCGCAGTCGCACGGAAAAAATGGACTTCATTAACTACTTTGCATCAACTATCTGTTCTGTATCTCAACGCATGAGTGAGGACAGTTTTGAGAAACTCACCCGCGATCTCTATGAAGATACTGACAAAGTGCGTACCTTAACCATGCTTGCTCTGTCCGCTAACAGCTAATTTTTAATCACATTCTAATCACAGGAGAAAAACCATGTCTAACAAAAATCTATTTGCTACCATTCTCACCTATGCTGCACCCAGTTCTAACTATCGTGGTGAAAGCGAAGAAAATCGTACAGTTCTGCAGAAAATCGTTAAGGATAAGAAGGAATACACAGTAATCAGCCCCGAATCAATGCGTAATGCTTTGCGCGAGATGTTGATTAAAGTAGGTCTGCCATCTAACCGTAAACGCTTGCATGACCAAGATCAGCTTGCGGTTGAGTTTCAAGAATTTCCCAATGCTAGCAAGTTTGCTGATGATTTTATTTTTGGCTTCATGGTTACCGACAATGATGCGATCAAGGAGAACAAAGGACTTCCGCCCAAGCGCGATAGTATTTTGCGAATGAATATGGCGCTTGCATTGAATCCCTATAAATTTGATGCCACATTTCACCAGTCTCCATTAAATGCTGGTAATAGCCCGTGGAAAAACTCCCCAACTTCAGTGCTTTTACTGCGTGAAATTTCCCACACTGCCTATCAATATCCCTTTGCCCTTGCTTACAATGACTGTAAAGAAAAGCCCGAATGGATCAAGGCTTTACTAAAAGCAATTGGCGAGCTTTCGGATGTGGCTGGTGGTCATGCTCGTAGTTATTACGAAATGGCTCCTAGAAGTATCATTGCTCGTTTGACTCCTTGCCTTGTAGCAGGCTTTAACACCTACGGATTTGATGAGAATGGTAATTTCCCTGAGTTATCTCGCTTGAATGATAATGATCTTCCCGCTGGGGAGTTCTGGATTGGTGGGGAAATTGTCCGCAATATGCAACCCGAAGAGCGTAAACGGTATCAAGATGCAGGTGCGAAGTCGTACGAAAATCCGCAGAAGTTACTAGCTGATCTGGCAGAGGAATTTCTTCCAAAAGAAAATGGAGAGGAATAATGGCAGACACTTTATTTTTGAGAGTCCGTGCCCCTTTCGCGGCTTATCGTGGGTTTCAGGCTGGTATGTATCGGACAACGATGCCGATCATGCCACCTTCAGCGGCTTTGGGTTTGGTGTTAAATCTAGCAGGAATTGAGATGCGAACGGGATTGAATGATCGAACAACTCAGATTCGCTCTGATATTCCTCATTTACAGTTAGCGATCGGGGCTGTGAATGGTTCTGACAGTGAAGTATGTACGCTTTATCAACAGCTTCATAGCTATCCGGTCGGCAATTCTGGTAAGGATACCTTGAAGCCTTTAACTAAAGGTGCTAAGTTCTGGATTACCCCTGTGCGTAGGGAGTTGTTAGTTGGACTAGATGTAATTATCGGTATTCAAGAGTTTGAGGATTTATTCGATCGCATTCATCAAGGTTTGCGAGGTGAGTTTAATTCTCAACGATATGGTTTGCCCTTTGCTGGTGATAACAACTTTTTGTTCGATCGTATTGACATCATCGATAGTCCACCGCTAACCCATTGGTACGAAAAAATGGAAATTGATTCAACACCAAGAAAGCGATCGCAAAGATTAACAGTCGGGATTGATCGACTTGATAACAGCAAAACCACAACGTATCTATTTGCTCCAATTGTTGAGCCTTCTATTGAACCACCAAGTAATGCTTGGATATGGGCACCGAAAAATCCCAACCAAAACTAGCTGATAAGGAGTGAGAGTATGCCGATCAACCAAACATCCTCCCCAGTCCAACAAAGTATCTACCTACTGAACATGGGTTGCGGCGTCTTTATTCTCGTTAAGGAGTGATAGTAATGTTTGATAAAAAACTTCTGCTTGCCAAGACATATCCTTTGAATAAACAAAGCCTTTCAGCGAAGTATGCCAGCTATACAGGACATATTGGAGCAGTCATGCGTTCAGCACAGGTCATTCTGGATTTACTCGGCGATCGCATTCTGCACCAGTTAGGAATAGAAGTCAGCTTTAATTATTTCCGCAATACGGTGATGCTTGGAGCTTTTCTCCATGATTGGGGTAAAGCCAATCAGCATTTCCAAGAGATGGTATATCTTAATTCGGAATTTATCACCAAATCAGATGATGACAAGGTGAAAGATTTTAAGAAAAAACTATCTAAGTCTTGGGATGGACATGGTAAAAGACAAATGGTTCGCCATGAGGTAATCAGTGGCATTCTAGCGAGAGAGAAGCCCTTAAAAGAATGGTTAGAAAGTTGTCAAGAAGGGAATCTGATGATGGCAATCTTTTCAGCTATAGGACATCATCTCAAGATTGGTGCTGATGGGGAAATTGCAGACATCCCCGACGGAACGGGTTCAGACTTACGCATCTACACGCAACATGAAGATTTTCGCAGAGTATTAAAGATGGGCAAAAAGTATCTGAATTTGCCTGATCCCCCAGAAACTTTGCCCAAGGAACATTGGACAAGGTATGAACTGGAACAGGCAATGTCTTATTTGAAAAAAGAATGTATTGATTTTTCCTCTAATCTGAATGAATCTCAACAGAGGCTCGTAGCGGCAGTTAAAGCGACAGTGATTGCCGCTGATTTAGCAGGTTCTGCCTTGCCAAATGCAGAGAAGAAACTGGAAGAATGGATTGAACAGGTATTCCAGCTAACGCTCTCAGAACAAGATTTACAGGAATTGATAGATCAGCGTTTGCGAGGAAATCCTTTGCGTCCTTTTCAGCAAAAAATTGCTGATACCACAACACGAGTTACGATCGTCAAAGCGGGTTGCGGTACTGGTAAAACCATTGGAGCCTATGCTTGGGGGCAGAAATGGGCGGTAGGTAGAAAGTTATTTTTCT
>Ga0272446_1008063_pt1 | contig 10187 bp, 5 predicted proteins | sample YNPCB0061_FD_194587 | JGI IMG/M metagenome (GOLD analysis project Ga0272446, IMG submission 194587) | Hot spring microbial mat communities from Yellowstone National Park, WY, United States - YNP-CB-006-1 | ecosystem: Environmental > Aquatic > Thermal springs > Hot (42-90C) > Sediment | place... | reverse complement strand
AAGCGGACGGACTGATCCTATCCGGAATCCACTTGAAAATCGTAGGGATTTCGGATAGAAAAGACATCATCGGCAACAATGCCCGGCCTATCGATTCATCGGCCATCCCATCATTCCAACATCGTGGACATCATGACAGAAAATTCAGAAGAATCCGTTTTCGAACCCAGAGCCGATAAACCCCATTTTCTCACGGATAGACGCTTTGCGGAATTCGAGCTTCATCCCCTGCTGCTTCAAGGTCTGGAAGAAGCCGGCTTCATCCGGTGTACACCCATCCAGGCGCAAACGCTTCCCGTTTCCCTCGCCGGTAAAGACGTCGCCGGTCAGGCCCAAACCGGAACCGGAAAAACGGCTGCCTTCCTGATCACCGTCTTCAGCAAACTCCTTGAACATCCGCCCCAACCCGGCGACCTTCCCTCCGCCCTCATCGTCGCCCCCACCCGGGAACTGGCGCTCCAGATTCACGAAGAAGCCCTCCGGATCGGCAAATACCTATCCTTTTCGATCCACGCCGTCATCGGCGGCATCGATTACCAAAAACAGGCCGATGTGCTTCGGCAAGGGGCGGACATCGTCATCTGCACCCCGGGTCGGATCATCGACTATTACAAGCAGGGCATCTTCAAGCCCGGAAACATCCGGATCGTGGTCATCGACGAAGCCGACCGTCTGCTCGATTTGGGGTTTGCACAGGACATGCGCTTTATCCTGCGAAAGCTGCCCCGCTACGACAAGCGCCAGTCCATGCTGTTTTCGGCCACCCTTGCCTACCGGGTCCTCGAGCTGACCTACGAATTCATGAACGTCCCTGAGTTCATCGCCGTCGCCCCTGAAAAGACCACGGTGGAAGGCATCGAGCAAGTGCTGTACCATGTAGGCATGGAGCAAAAGCTCCCGCTGCTGCTGGGTATCCTGCAAAACGAAACTTGGAACCGGGTGCTCATTTTCGTGAACACCAAGACCGGTGTGGAATGGGTCAGCCGCAAACTGAAGGGAAACGGCTTTCCGGCAGAAGGCATCAGCGGCGATTTGCCCCAGCGCAAGCGGCTCAAGCTCATGGAGGATTTCAAGGAAGGGAAAACCACCATTCTTGTCGCCACGGATGTCGCCTCCCGGGGCATTCACGTCGAAGACATCACCCACGTCATCAATTACGACCTGCCTCAGGATCCGGAAAACTACGTCCACCGCATCGGGCGGACCGCCAGGGCAGGGAAGACCGGCAAGGCCCTGAGCCTGGCCTGCGAAACCTACGTCTTCCACCTCGAAGCCATCGAAGCTCTTTTGGGCAGCAAGATTCCGGTCGCTTGGCCGCCGCCGGAATGGTATGTCGAAGACAAAGCAGGCCACATCGCCATCGAACGGGAAAGACGAAACGGCAAACCCGACAGAAAACCTTCCAAGAAACGGCCTGCCAAGCCCGCCGAAAAACCGAGGCAACCGGTCTCCACATTCCGGTTCACCATACCGCGGGGAGAGAAGTATTTTCCAGGGTCCTTCTTCGGTTTCGGCCCTCAGCCGATGCGGCAGGCGGTGTTGACCATCGATGCAGAGGAAGAAGCCGCAACCGCCGCCGAAGCGTCGATTTCGGAAGAAACGCAAATCGCAGTCGATGCTCCGATGGCTCCTGCCGAGGCAACGGCTGCAGAACCGCCCCCTGCCAAGAAACGCCGCAGAAGACGCAAGAAGAAGGCCCCTACCCCGCCGTCCGAAGATCCGGTCACCGATGTTCCCGTCGATCCCTCGAAGGAGATATCGGAAGATGACATTCCGTTTTGAAAGGGAGCATGGATCACCGTCTACCGATCTCGGAGAAACGGGAGGAGATCATCGAGGCCATCCGGTCCCACCGGGTGCTGATCGTCTCCGGAGATACGGGCTGCGGAAAAACGACCCAGTTGCCGCAGTACTGCCTGGCCGCAGGACGGGGAATTCGAGGAACGATCGGTTGCACCCAGCCCCGGCGGATTGCGTCGATCACGATCGCTGAGCGCATTGCCGAAGAACTAGGGGAGGTGGTCGGTAAAACCGTCGGGTATCAGATCCGGTTTCAAGACAGAACCGGCCGCTCCACCCGGATCAAAATCATGACCGACGGCATTCTGCTGGCGGAAACCCTGTCGGATCCCCTGCTTCGCCGCTACGATACCCTCATCGTGGACGAGGCACACGAGCGAAGCCTCAACATCGATTTTCTGCTGGGATATCTGCGGAAACTCGTTCACAAAAGAGACGATCTTTCCCTCATCGTCACCTCCGCCACCCTCGATACCGAACGATTTTCGGAAGCCTTCGACAACGCACCGATCATTTCGATATCCGGACGCACCTATCCGGTGGATGTCCGCTACGAGCCCGATGAAAGCGACGCCGAGGAGACGGATACCGAAACGACCCATGTGGAACGGGCCGTAGAGCAGGTATGCCGACTGCATGCAGCCGGTCATCGCGGCGACATGCTGCTTTTCATGCCGACGGAGCAGGACATCCGAGAGACCTGCGAGCTCATCACCGCACGGGACCTTCGGCATACCGCCGTGCTTCCCCTGTTTGCGCGCCTGCCCGCATCGGAGCAGCGCCGCGTCTTCGCTTCCAGCGCCGATCAGAAAATCATCGTCGCAACCAATATCGCAGAAACCTCGGTAACCATTCCCGGAATTCGGATCGTGATCGATTCGGGGCTGGCGCGCCTGTCCCAATACAATCCCAGGACACGGACCACATCCCTCCTCGTCAAACCCGTTTCCCAAAGCAGCGCCGAACAGCGAAAAGGACGAGCCGGACGAACGGCCAGCGGGCTTTGCATTCGCCTCTATTCCCAGGAGGATTTCCTGGCAAGGCCCTTGTATACGAAGCCCGAAATCCTGCGCGCCAATCTTGCGGAAGTCATCCTGCGCATGCTTTGCCTTCGGCTGGGTGATATCGATGATTTCCCCTTCATCGACCGCCCCGAAGGAAGAAGCATCTCCGACGGCTATCAGGTGTTGATCGAACTGGGGGCGATTCGCAGGGAGCGGCGCGGCGGCTATCGGCTCACCGAGGATGGCCGCATCATGGCACGAATTCCGGTCGATCCCCGCATCTCACGCATGCTCCTTCAGGCCCAACGGGAAGGCTGCATCGAAGACATCCTCATCGTCGCTGCGGCCCTCAGCATTTCCGATCCGCGGGAGCGGCCGGCCGAAAAAGCGGGCGATGCGGACGCCGTTCACCGGAGCTTCTTCGACCCGCTTTCGGATTTTTCCACCCTGGTCAACATCTGGAACCGCTACCGATCCGCTTCCGCAAAGGCTGCGCCGACTCAGGCAAGCCGCCGGCGCTTCTGCAGACAGCACTTTCTGTCCTATCGCAGAATGCGGGAATGGCAGGACATTTACGCACAGCTCGATGAGGTGGTGACGGAATGCGGGCTGAAATCGCCTGTTCCATCGGCATCCGGACATACCGCCATCGAAAACGGCCGAGGGCAAAGCGATCGAAGCGCTCCGGAAGGATCTCTCCTTCCTGACGAAAGGCCCACGCATTCGGACAAGTCCAAAGCTGCCTCCAGACCGGCGACACCCAAGGAATCCGATGTCTATGGGGATCGATATGCCGCCATCCACCGCTCGATTCTGGCCGGATTCCTGTCGAACATCGCCGTACGGCGAGAAAAGAACGTTTACCGGGCGGCTCGGGACCGGGAAGTCATGCTGTTTCCGGGCTCTTGTCTGTTCAACCGGGGAGCGGAATGGATCGTCGCAGCCGAGATGGTGGAAACATCCCGGGTCTTCGCCCGCATTGCAGGCCGCATCGACAACCGGTGGATCGAACCGATGGCCCGGCATCTGTGCCGCTACACCTACCTGCATCCCCACTGGGAAAAGAATCGAGGGGAAGTGGTCGCGACCGAACAGGTCAGCCTCTTCGGGCTCGTCGTGCAGACCGGAAGGTCGGTATCCTACGGCCGCATCGATCCGGAGGAATCCGCCCGGATCTTCGTCCGGAGTGCACTGATCGAAGGGGAGATCAAACCGAAATTCGACTTTCTCGAACACAACCGCAGCGTCATCGAAGCCGTTCGGGAAAAGGAAAACCGCTTGCGACGAAGAGACCTGATGGTGAGCGAGGCCGACATCGAGGCCTTCTACCTGGAACGCCTCGGGACGGTTTCGGACGTCCGTTCGCTGCAGCACCTGATCCGCCGGCATGGCGGTGACGATTTTCTGCGCATGACCGAATCCGACGTGATGAATTACGAACCCGACGTCGATGTTCATCGGCTCTTTCCGGACGCCATCCGCATCGGGGATCGGCTGCTCACCTGCCGCTACCGTTTCGATCCTGGAAAACCCGAAGACGGGTTGACCGTTCCCATCCCGGTGTCCCAGGTATCGCTGCTTCCATGCCCCTCCCTCGGATGGATGGTTCCGGGCTTTTTCAAGGCCAAAATCGAAGCCCTCATCCGGGGACTTCCCAAAAGCCTTCGAAAGCAGCTCGTTCCCATCGCAAAGACGGTCGAAATCATCGAAGCGGAGCTTCCACGTAGCAACGAAGCTCTGTTTCCGGCATTGAGCCGTTTCTGCGCCGAGCGTTTCGGCGTATCCATTCCGGTGGAGGCCTGGTCCGAATCGAGTCTTCCCGATTATCTCAAGACCCGCATCGAGGTGATCGGGGCCGGCGGGGCCGTTCTTTCGAGCGGGAGAAGTCCGGAAGACATCCGAAACTGGAAGCCCGGTGCGATGGACGCCCACACCCTCGAGCTGGTTCGATCGAAATTCGAACGGATCCGGCTGACGGATTGGGATTTCGGGGATTTGGCAGAAACGACGGAAGTCACCGGGCCCTCGGGAGAGACGTGGCTGCTCCATCCGGCCCTGGTCGCACGCCGTGATCCCTCCCATCCGCTGGAACCGGAAGTCGATCTACGCCTCTTCGTCGATCGGAAAGAAGCCGAGACCCATCACGATCGGGGAGTTGCCGCCCTCTATGAACGGCGGTTTACCGAAGAATTCAGCTTTCTGCGAAAAGCCGTTCGCATGCCGGTAGGCCCGAAAGGCCGCAAAACCCAGGAGACCGTTCGTTTCGAAAACGCTCTTCTGGAGGGGGTCATCACCCGGCTGTTCGCAAAACCCATTCGCACCCGGGAGGCCTTCTTGCGGCATGCGGCGGAAACCTTTCCACGCATGATTTCCTTCGCCAACGAACTGAAGGCCATCCTGATCGATGTCGAGCAGGAGCGAGGAAGGACACTGGATGCCGTTGAGCGGGCCCGAAAGACCATGCCTGCCAATCCCGTGAGCGACGCTTTTTTCCAGGCGTTGCACACTCGGATGCTGAGCCTCCTTCCGGAGGACTATCCGAGCCGCTATCCCCTTGAACGCTTGAAGATGCTGCCCCGCTACCTTCGTGCCATCGCCATCCGGGCGGAACGAGCCACGCATGCCTTCGACAGAGACAGCATCAAGGCCCGTGACCTTCAGCCGCTCGAGGCGCGCGTTGCCGCCTGCCACGGGCGACTGAGCGACCATCCGGAAGCGCATGTCCGGCAATCCGCAGAAGAGCTCTTCTGGATGTTGGAAGAATATCGGGTTTCCGTGTTCGCCCAGGAACTCGGCACAGCCATTCCTGTCAGCAGAAAACGCATCGAAAAGGCCCTCGAGGCCCTCGAACGAACCATACAGGGAAGTTGAAGCACCGTCATGCCCAGGCCGACGCCCCCCCCGCCGTCTACAGCCGCCCTTTCGGCGACATCCATCGTTCAGATCCAGTATTTTCTGTATTTTGCGGTGATGGGTCTCACCCTTCCCTATTTCAATCTCTACCTCAGCCACATCCGACTCGACGGCATCGAGATCGGTATTCTTTCGGGCATCCGCTCCGGGCTCATGATGGTGGCGCCGCTGACCTGGAGCCTCATCGCCGATCGACTGAAGGCCAGACGCACGATCTACATTCTGCTGAACGCAGGAGCCACCCTCGTCTGGATCGGGTATTTCCTGACGACGCAATTTGCCTGGCTGGCGTTGATCGGCCTGTTGCACGGATTTCTCTTTACGCCGATCATCGCTTTTCTTGAGGCGTTTTCCCTCGACACCCTCGGCAAGGACAAGAACCGCTATGGCCTGAACCGCCTTTGGGGGTCCGTGGCCTTTATTCTGGTCGTTGTAGGCTGCGGTCGTCTGTTCGATCACGTCGGTATCCCATCGATCCTCGTTTTGGTGCTTGCCGGATGCGGATTGCAGCTCGGCTTCAGCTTCTTCATCCCGAAGGACACCGATTCCAAACCGTCACCCGATTTGGGTCTGTCGGAAGGTCTCCGAAGCCGGGGAGCCGTCGTGTTTCTGGGATGTGTGTTTCTGATGATCGCAAGCCACGGAGGCTATTACGGCTTCATCTCGATCCACCTGGAAGCTCTCGGATTCGACAAAACCTTCACCGGCATCTGCTGGGCCGTTGCCTCCATCTGTGAAATCGGCGTGATGGCCAACTCTGGTCGTATCTTCTCCCGGTTCCGGCTGAAAACCGTTCTGACGGTTTCCCTTGGCATCGCGGCCATTCGTTGGATCGTCCTGAGCATATTCACCACCGCCATCCCTATCTTGCTTTCCCAAGCACTGCATGCCTTCACCTACGCCGCCTTCCACATGGCCGGCATTCTCACGATCGACCGGTTTGCATCCGATCGTTTCAAAACCTTCGCCCAGGCCCTCAACAACTCGATCGGCTACGGGATGGGACTGACGACGGGGTTCCTCGTCTCGGGATGGCTCTATGAACGGTTTGGATACGTGAGGATGTTTCAGCTGAGTGCCCTTTTCGCCATGTGCGGCGCGCTGGTTCTGCTGAAGTGGGGAAGGATACCGGAGGAATAGAAAAGTGGGCAGGAGGCAGTGGGCAGGAGGAGGAAGACAGCAGTTAGGAGACAGATGGATTTCTGCGAAAGGAAGGGCGTATTGCAACAAGGCCCCTACGCCTGTTGAACGGGGCCGATTGCATGGGCGTTTGGAAGAAACCCGCGCAGGAGCGACTGTCGGGCAAAGCGGTATAGGGCCGGATGGGATACCCGGGAAAGGGCGGCTGGCGATCTCTCAATAGCGCAACAGCGGCGTCCGATCGGCTCCCAAGATTGCAGCTGCTGCCGTTTCCGTCAATTTCTTCAGCCACCGAATTTTCTTGTCCTCTGAATGGACCAGCTCCGGCTTCCCCGTAATATTCCCTAGGACGGCAGCCACATCCACGGCATCCTCGAAATTGCCGAGCATGTCCACAAGCCCTTTTTCTTGGGCGGTTTCTCCGGAAAAGATTCTACCGTCTGCAAGTTTTCGCACCTCCTTTTCCGAAAGTTTCCGTCCATCTGCAACAGCCTGAATGAACTGGCGATGGATCTGATCGCTCAACCCCTGCAGGATCGCCCGCTCCTCCGGAAGCATCTTGCGCATGGGAGAGCCCATGTCCTTGTGCTCACCGCTTTTGATGACGACCGGAACAAGCCCGAATTTGCGGATCAACTCTTCGAAATTGGCGTAGCTCATGATGACGCCGATACTGCCGGTGATGGTTCCGGGATTGGCCACGATCTGGGTGGCGGCTGAAGCGACGTAATAGCCACCGGAGGCGGCTGTCGTTCCAAGAGAGGCGACCACAGGCTTGGATTCGGTCGTCTTGACGATTTCCCGATAGATTTCCTGAGCAGGACCGACAGCCCCTCCCGGGGAATCCACCCGCAGGACGATGGCTCGAATCGAATCATCCTCCCGAAATCGCTTGATGGCGCTCACCGTGTCGATGGAATCCATCAGGTACCCGCTCACTTCCACAACACCGATGCGCCCTGCGGATTCTTCGGAAAAAACACCGACCCCAATCGAGCGAAGGCCCAGGAAGACGACGATGCTGACGGCCACCATGACGGAGGCACAGATACCGCTCAACACAAGCAGAAAGAAGAGATAGGGATGCCTTCGGGAAAACATAAAAAACCTCCTTGGCACAAGCGATGGATCCTGATGCTACGACCGATCCCTCTTGGATCGATGCCGTCATGTGGATTCATCGTTCAACTTTCATGAACTCGCAACCACATCGTCGGCTGGGAACCATCCATCCCTGCCGCACCCACCAAAAACGGAAAAGGACCGCATCCCCCTACGAGGGGAACTGCGGTCCTTTCGATGCTGCCTGCCGATCGACCGGCTTAACCGGAGAACTTCTCCTGCAGGTTTTCCCGAAGAATCTCACCGAATTCCGAAGCCGCAGGCTTGAGGCTGCTGACGTATTCCGAGATCAGGGCCTGTTCGTCGTCGATTTCCAACCGCTTGATGGAAAGGCCGATCCGCCGCTCTTCGGTATTGATGTTCATCACCTTGGCCGTAATGGTATCGTTCAGGTTGAACTTGCCGATCGGAGTCTTGATCTTTTCCTTGCTGATTTCCGATACATGGACCAGCCCCTCGACCCCTTCCTCCAGTTCGACGAAGATGCCGAAATCGGTCAAATTGGTGATCGTTCCGGTGATCACGGTGCCCACGGCGTATCGCTGGGCAACGGTTTTCCAGGGATCTTCGTGGAGCTGCTTGATCCCGAGGGAGAAGCGCTCGTTTTCCTTGTCGATATCCAGAACGATGGCCTGAACGATGTCCCCCTTCTTGTAGATATCCGAAGGATGCTTGATGCGCTTGGTCCAGGAAATGTCGGAGATGTGCACCAGCCCGTCGATACCTTCGTCGATGCCGATGAAGATCCCGAAATCGGTGATGTTCTTGATCCGTCCTTCGATGGTGGTCCCGACCGGATATTTTTCGGCGATCACATCCCAGGGATTCGGGGCGACCTGCTTCATGCCGAGAGAAATCCGCCGGTTTTCGGGCTTGATGTCGAGAACGACGGCATCCACCCGATCACCCACAGACAGGATTTTGGACGGATGACGAATCTTGCGGGTCCAGCTCATTTCCGAAACGTGGATCAGGCCTTCGATGCCCTCTTCCAGTTCGACGAATGCACCGTAATCCGTCAGGCTGACCACCTTGCCATTGATGCGGGTTCCGATCGGATATTTCTGGCTGGCGCTCAACCACGGATCCTGCGTCAACTGCTTCACCCCCAGAGACACCCGTTCCTTTTCGACATCGAGGTTCAGCACCTTGACGGTGATTTCATCGCCGATCTTGTAGATTTCACCCGGATGCTTGACCCGACCCCAGGAAATGTCCGTGATGTGCAGCAGGCCATCCACCCCACCCAGATCGACGAACACGCCGTATTCGGTGATGTTCTTGACATGGCCTTGGATGATCTTGCCTTCTGTAATCGAGCTCAAGGTTGCGGCACGCTTGACTTCCCGTTCCTGTTCCAACAGAACCCTTCGGGAGAGAACGATGTTGGCGCGCTTGCGGTTGTATTTGAGAATCTTGAATTCGAAGGTTTTTCCAACCATCTCGTCCAGATTTCGAATCGGACGCAGATCGGCCTGAGAACCGGGGAGAAACGCCTGTACACCGACATCCACCGAAAAACCGCCCTTGACCCGGGCGGTGATGGTGCCCTGGATGGTGCCGTCACTTTCGTGAATCCGCTTGATTTCTTCCCACACCTTGACTTTTGCGGCCTTCTCCTTGGACAGAACGACCATTTCGTTCTCGTCGTCCCACCATTCGACCATCACCTCCACCGTATCGCCGACGTTGGCGACGATGTTGCCGTTTTCATCCCGGAATTCCTGAATCTTGATCTGGCCTTCGGATTTGTATCCGATATCGACCAGGACAAAATCCCGATCAACGCTGATGATCCGGCCGGTGACCACTTCCCCTTCGGCGAAACGTTTGAAGCTCTCTTCATACATTTCCATCAGGTTTTCCATGCTTTCGCCGGTTTCGGTCATTTCTTCCGAAGATGCGGCTTCCGCGACGGGCGTGGTTTCCCCTGCAGCGGGTGTGGCGGCTTGCTGTTCCTGCAGACTGGTCATTTCTGGATTGGTTGGTGTTTGTTCTTCCATAAAAAGCGTTTCCCCCTAAGCACAGTGAATTTTATGCCAATGCATAACTTGGATTTTTTATCAGACCAAAACCGAAAATACAACAGAATTATGACGGCACCGTTTTTTCTTGCCCCGTTGGTCGGATTTTTCGATAATCCCGGGCTCGTCAATGCACCATCGTGCCTGAAACGAGCCCTCGATTCGGGGCAGGTTGCCCAAAAAC
>Ga0272446_1008061_pt1 | contig 10188 bp, 6 predicted proteins | sample YNPCB0061_FD_194587 | JGI IMG/M metagenome (GOLD analysis project Ga0272446, IMG submission 194587) | Hot spring microbial mat communities from Yellowstone National Park, WY, United States - YNP-CB-006-1 | ecosystem: Environmental > Aquatic > Thermal springs > Hot (42-90C) > Sediment | place... | reverse complement strand
TCATTCTTACATTAGTGTTCTTCATTAGAGCGATTTCAATCCCACATTGGTGCAATTAGAATCGTCGTCGAAAAATTCGCTTGCGTTCAACCAAACGATTTCAATCCCACATTGGTGCAATTAGAATAATTATTAGTAGCATTGCGATTGAAATTATGATAATATTTCAATCCCACATTGGTGCAATTAGAATGGATTTCCCGCCCTTTAACATTGATGTGATTAAATATTTCAATCCCACATTGGTGCAATTAGAATAGAAATCTACAATGCCGTCCGATGTGTCTTTTACATATTTCAATCCCACATTGGTGCAATTAGAATCTCTGCAGTCAAGAAAATCGCCGCGCTTCCGCATCCTGAATTTCAATCCCACATTGGTGCAATTAGAATCTTGCTCGACTGGTTTAGATTCAGCGAAAACTTCTTATTTCAATCCCACATTGGTGCAATTAGAATTCTGCAAGCAAGCTCGCAAGCGAGTTGAACAAGTTCTTATTTCAATCCCACATTGGTGCAATTAGAATAAAAGAATTTGACAATCTGTTTAACGGCAATGTTAAATTTCAATCCCACATTGGTGCAATTAGAATATGTGTAAAATTCGGCAGGATTTTCAAAATCGAAAAAGAATTTCAATACCACATTGGTGCAATTAGAATCAGACTTCTGCGCTAACAACACCGCAGTCCCACGATAATTTCAATCCCACATTGGTGCAATTAGAATAGAGAACCGTTTCTTTTTTAGGTTGCCTGATGGATAATTTCAATCCCACATTGGTGCAATTAGAATTTCGGCAACTTTTTTTCTTTCTGCATCAAATACAAATTTCAATCCCACATTGGTGCAATTAGAATCAATGAAAAATCTCACAGAAACAGAATTCGGCTTCTAATTTCAATCCCACATTGGTGCAATTAGAATGTTAAAAGAATTGCTCAAAAAGAAACTCAAAGAGCAATTTCAATCCCACATTGGTGCAATTAGAATTTGAGCAAGCCTTCAGCGAGCAAAAGATCGAGGCTTTATTTCAATCCCACATTGGTGCAATTAGAATAAAATCGGAGTTGTCGGACAACTGTTGGACGACAGCTAATTTCAATCCCACATTGGTGCAATTAGAATTCTATATTGACGGACAATCAATTGAAGAGATTGACGATTTCAATCCCACATTGGTGCAATTAGAATAAAAAGATTGAAACAATATTTTTTGCCGAGAATAAATTTCAATCCCACATTGGTGCAATTAGAATTGTCAAATCAAAAACAGCACCCGCGGATTCAATCAAATTTCAATCCCACATTGGTGCAATTAGAATGACCAATACGCGCTTGAAAATAAAGTTAGAAGTGAACAATTTCAATCCCACATTGGTGCAATTAGAATAAGCCTTCCTTATCTGATTCAGATAGAGCTTTTCTATTTCAATCCCACATTGGTGCAATTAGAATCGGGGCGTATTTGGGTGTTCGGTGAGCCGAAATTGATTTCAATCCCACATTGGTGCAATTAGAATAAATAAATATCCGATAGGGGCGAAGCAATATCGAGAATTTCAATCCCACATTGGTGCAATTAGAATTGAGTTCAGAACCCTTGAATTTGCACAAGGGATTGGATTTCAATCCCACATTGGTGCAATTAGAATTACAGAATTTACAATCGGGAGTAGATGCAGTCCTAAATTTCAATCCCACATTGGTGCAATTAGAATAAAAGCAAATATTTTATACTTTTTTTTTCCCAAACATCATTTCAATCCCACATTGGTGCAATTAGAATCAATAGAAACCACTTCACGCTTTGCAAACATTTGATTTCAATCCCACATTGGTGCAATTAGAATCGCAGGTTTGCGCGGTTTCCGAGGCGGCAGAGGTTTGATTTCAATCCCACATTGGTGCAATTAGAATCGAACTTGAACTTTCACGCATCATCAAAAACAACACTTATTTCAATCCCACATTGGTGCAATTAGAATTGTGGTGGGCTGGTGTCGGTCATAATGCAATACTGTATTTCAATCCCACATTGGTGCAATTAGAATCAAAGTCGATTAGAGTCCATTACGGCAGATGTTCAGGATTTCAATCCCACATTGGTGCAATTAGAATGCTGAAAGAATTGCTGAAGCAAAAGCTTATTGAGTAATTTCAATCCCACATTGGTGCAATTAGAATGAAAAAAAGAGTATTTGAAGTCGCACCGTTATGATTGATTTCAATCCCACATTGGTGCAATTAGAATTGCTTGACGGGGAGGTGGTGGTGATTCAGTGTAAGAAATTTCAATCCCACATTGGTGCAATTAGAATTGAAGAAATTGTAAGAACCGTGAAAAAAAACATTATGGTATTTCAATCCCACATTGGTGCAATTAGAATCGTAACCCGCGTGTAACCTCAACGCTGTAACTTCGTCATTTCAATCCCACATTGGTGCAATTAGAATGTGCATCTCCGTTAGCAACAGCAAATCGTATGACGATATTTCAATCCCACATTGGTGCAATTAGAATCGAGTCACGACACGATTCAGACACCAGTTCATTAGGATTTCAATCCCACATTGGTGCAATTAGAATTTTTTCCGTCGCTAATAGCGACGGACAATTTTCTTCATTTCAATCCCACATTGGTGCAATTAGAATTTAGCCAAGTTTGGATTTTTAGCCGCCAAAGCGGAAAGATTTCAATCCCACATTGGTGCAATTAGAATGACAGTGAAATTCGTAATTTGCAAGTGGCATCGCAATTTCAATCCCACATTGGTGCAATTAGAATTTGTCGCAAACCCTCGAGAAGTATCCTGCTCGGCATTTCAATCCCACATTGGTGCAATTAGAATTGGCTGTTACAGGTCATCGCCCTAACAAGCTCTGGATTTCAATCCCACATTGGTGCAATTAGAATGAGTGCAGATTTGGAAGACTTTGCAGGCACGGCAGGATTTCAATCCCACATTGGTGCAATTAGAATTTTACCCTTTGCCCTTGCCCTTCGCCCTTTACCCTTATTTCAATCCCACATTGGTGCAATTAGAATAACAGTTCGGAATTTCAGAAGCCAAAGAAGGCGAGGATTTCAATCCCACATTGGTGCAATTAGAATTTGCGTGTTTGGCAAGCTCAAAGTGTTGTTTTTGAATTTCAATCCCACATTGGTGCAATTAGAATTGTGATTCCGCCCGAAGAAAGACCTAACTTGAAAAAATTTCAATCCCACATTGGTGCAATTAGAATTTATCTTGTGCGTTGGAATAAGTGTTGGTATGCTTATATTTCAATCCCACATTGGTGCAATTAGAATAAAAACGAGTATCGTGTTGACCCGCGCAGGCTTGTGTTATTTCAATCCCACATTGGTGCAATTAGAATTGTGTATGAAATGCGCTTGCTTTCTTGGTCGACCATATTTCAATCCCACATTGGTGCAATTAGAATTTCTTTACGGACTTAAAACCTCCAAACTTAAAGACATTTCAATCCCACATTGGTGCAATTAGAATCTGTTACCACGTAAAAATGTTGTGGAATTAACTTATATTTCAATCCCACATTGGTGCAATTAGAATCCGTCAAAGTTTTGGAATTGGGCAAAGCGGATTCATAATTTCAATCCCACATTGGTGCAATTAGAATGAATTGACAAAAGCAGGCACAGAGCACTTACACATTTATTTCAATCCCACATTGGTGCAATTAGAATCCTTTCCCTTTCCCTTTACCCTTTGCCCTTGCCTTTATTTCAATCCCACATTGGTGCAATTAGAATATCGTCCGGAACTCATGCAGGTGCGAAATGAGTTCAATTTCAATCCCACATTGGTGCAATTAGAATCTTTGATAAGGACGCCACAAGAAAACGAAGTCGTGGGCGATTTCAATCCCACATTGGTGCAATTAGAATCTTATTCGATTCGATTTTGGCTTATGACGTGTTCAATTTCAATCCCACATTGGTGCAATTAGAATGGTTTTTTTCCCATAGAAAAGCCAAAATTCCGTTTTATTTCAATCCCACATTGGTGCAATTAGAATTCAACAAATTGGTTACTTGAACCTTCGCCCGTTTTTACATTTCAATCCCACATTGGTGCAATTAGAATTGGTAGCAGTGGAGGCACTGGAAACTGCGTTTCCTAATTTCAATCCCACATTGGTGCAATTAGAATGATAACGCGCGCGGTCAGCATCGAGCGCGGCTTTTGATTTCAATCCCACATTGGTGCAATTAGAATTAGAGCCATCGCATTGTGTAATATCTTCATAACGCGAATTTCAATCCCACATTGGTGCAATTAGAATCGCGTTCTCGATGCATTCAGAAGCGGCGTATATCCAATTTCAATCCCACATTGGTGCAATTAGAATTCACTAAAAAAAGAAGGTATTTACTACCTTCATTTTGCATTTCAATCCCACATTGGTGCAATTAGAATCCCAGCACAGCACCCCGCAGAGTTCAGCACCATCACATTTCAATCCCACATTGGTGCAATTAGAATTGTAAAATATACCGCCGCAACTCCCCTTTCTCATCAATTTCAATCCCACATTGGTGCAATTAGAATCAGGGAACGGAACAAATCGCACGGATTCACCACGCTATTTCAATCCCACATTGGTGCAATTAGAATATACCCGCTCGATACCACCATCGGTCGACCATACATCATTTCAATCCCACATTGGTGCAATTAGAATCTTTCGCATTCAAAAACTTTACCCGCGTCTCACCAATTTCAATCCCACATTGGTGCAATTAGAATTTTGTTCGCCCGAAGCAAACAAGTATGCATATTCTTCATTTCAATCCCACATTGGTGCAATTAGAATAGCCAAACAACGCAAAGTTCCGTCAGCAAGACGACATTTCAATCCCACATTGGTGCAATTAGAATGACGCTTTTATGGTCTTCGCCAAACGACGACACACATTTCAATCCCACATTGGTGCAATTAGAATCGGCACACGACCTTGCCGATGCCTTACCTTCACGCTATATTTCAATCCCACATTGGTGCAATTAGAATAAAGCGGCTGCATATGCAGCATTAACGGATTTACAGTATTTCAATCCCACATTGGTGCAATTAGAATGCGGGTTGGAGTAACGACAGCTTCGAGCTTTACATCAAATTTCAATCCCACATTGGTGCAATTAGAATTTAAGGTCGTTTGCGCTTTCATAACGTCCCCACCAATAATTTCAATCCCACATTGGTGCAATTAGAATATTTCTTGCGGTAAAACTTAAACATAACACGACAAATTTCAATCCCACATTGGTGCAATTAGAATTGAGGCAACCATTGTTTTGCGTTTATGGAGGGTTTCAAATTTCAATCCCACATTGGTGCAATTAGAATCTCCCGGTATACATCGCCGTAATTTAGTGAAAAAACTCATTTCAATCCCACATTGGTGCAATTAGAATCGAATTTGCGATGGTGTTGTGGGATAGCGTGAATGTATTTCAATCCCACATTGGTGCAATTAGAATTCGCTTTTGCAAGTATGCAGAAATCACGCGGACTTTATTTCAATCCCACATTGGTGCAATTAGAATTGTTTCACCAGACCCGTCGGTGTTTGAGCCATCGTTATTTCAATCCCACATTGGTGCAATTAGAATCCGAAATCATTCTTGCAAATTCATAAACCGTAAAAATTTCAATCCCACATTGGTGCAATTAGAATAAATATGGCGAAGCCGCACTTGAAGTCAATTCCGAAATTTCAATCCCACATTGGTGCAATTAGAATACGCTCTGTTATCACAGAATCAGTTGTTTAAGGACATATTTCAATCCCACATTGGTGCAATTAGAATGGGGACATTGTTAAATTCAACGAACATTTTTTGAATTTCAATCCCACATTGGTGCAATTAGAATTCAGAGGCGTTAAAACGGCGTGCAGAAGCACAAAATTTCAATCCCACATTGGTGCAATTAGAATGGCAACACGACGCCTAAAAATTATTGAAAATATCCGAATTTCAATCCCACATTGGTGCAATTAGAATATTTACCGACGCCCGTGCCGTTGCGATTATTGCGATAATTTCAATCCCACATTGGTGCAATTAGAATATTTAGAATGGGCAAGACAAATGAGAGATGAATGTAATTTCAATCCCACATTGGTGCAATTAGAATGACGCATACCGCTTACAACCCTCCGCGATTTCATCTATTTCAATCCCACATTGGTGCAATTAGAATCGAAAAGAGCGCGAAATGCTCGACGAAAAAGGTCGAGTATTTCAATCCCACATTGGTGCAATTAGAATTTAAAAGACAAAACATTTTCTATTTGCATTTCGCATTTCAATCCCACATTGGTGCAATTAGAATATATAATCCAAAGTGGCGGAATATTCGTAAACCTGTATTTCAATCCCACATTGGTGCAATTAGAATCAATCCGCGTCGTAATCCGCCCGCTTTTGAAGTAAATTTCAATCCCACATTGGTGCAATTAGAATTTTACGTCAGTGTAATCTTCCAACGCCCGCGCGTGAATTTCAATCCCACATTGGTGCAATTAGAATCGTCCTCTGTTTCAACCACGAACGCGGCTTTGGCATTTCAATCCCACATTGGTGCAATTAGAATACTTGTAACACAAACTTGTCAATAGATATGCAAAACTTATTTCAATCCCACATTGGTGCAATTAGAATACTTATCGTAAATTTAAGCATTTTTATCACATCACATATTTCAATCCCACATTGGTGCAATTAGAATTGAACTCTGCGTGCTGGTGCTGAACTCTGCTGGTGCATTTCAATCCCACATTGGTGCAATTAGAATTGCATTTCAATCTAAATTTTTGTATATTGCTTTCGATTTCAATCCCACATTGGTGCAATTAGAATTCGTAGCGTCGCCAAGCGACCATGTTGCAACAAACATATTTCAATCCCACATTGGTGCAATTAGAATGATTTTTTTTCGTTTGGTCATTACAAGACCTGAATTTCAATCCCACATTGGTGCAATTAGAATGAATAATCGTTTCAACCCGCCTTGCGCGTTAATGCGCAATTTCAATCCCACATTGGTGCAATTAGAATCAATACTACAATGCTCTATATTCACAAATCCGAATTACATTTCAATCCCACATTGGTGCAATTAGAATCCCGAACAAACGGTTGCCGCAGGGTATCATCATAATATTTCAATCCCACATTGGTGCAATTAGAATGAACATAAATACAACCGACCCGATATTTGTTAAGGCGATTTCAATCCCACATTGGTGCAATTAGAATTCATTCACACAACTTTTTTTTGCAAAATATAAATAAATTTCAATCCCACATTGGTGCAATTAGAATAAAACTTGCGCACTTACAATTCCCGCCGCGCTTTAATTTCAATCCCACATTGGTGCAATTAGAATTGAATTAGCATTATACGCAAAGTTATCCCTTTACCTTAAATTTCAATCCCACATTGGTGCAATTAGAATACGATGTTGAGGCGTTCAAACGCTTCAATGATTTGATATTTCAATCCCACATTGGTGCAATTAGAATTTCAAAGTCATTTGGATAGTTTGCGTGATGATTTAATTTCAATCCCACATTGGTGCAATTAGAATCGAAGGCGTAAGCAAGCACACCTGCCTAAACGCAAAAATTTCAATCCCACATTGGTGCAATTAGAATGGCGAAACTTAAATCAAATACGACTATGAAAAAGTAATTTCAATCCCACATTGGTGCAATTAGAATTCTTTCCCGAAAGGGATATTCTCATCAAGCGGTTTTGATTTCAATCCCACATTGGTGCAATTAGAATAAACTTGCTTTCGCCATCGCCGTCTATGTGTCTTTGAATTTCAATCCCACATTGGTGCAATTAGAATATTATCTCGTCCGCAACGCGCATCGTGCGACAACGCAATTTCAATCCCACATTGGTGCAATTAGAATGTAATCATATCTGCCTCCCAAAATTAAATTTGTTGAAAATTTCAATCCCACATTGGTGCAATTAGAATTATAACTTCAACCGCTCGTTCAATTCGTTGAAGTGGGATTTCAATCCCACATTGGTGCAATTAGAATGAAGAAAGAAGAATCAAAACGTAAAGACACGATTTTATTTCAATCCCACATTGGTGCAATTAGAATAATGATTATCGACCCGATACATATTGACGTCAATGTAAATTTCAATCCCACATTGGTGCAATTAGAATGTTGATGAGATTTCAAAACCCGTTTCGCCGCAACGTGATTTCAATCCCACATTGGTGCAATTAGAATTTTCATCGCAAAGTATTTGCACACCGACATCATTATTTCAATCCCACATTGGTGCAATTAGAATCTGATTTGCGATTTTGAGGTTGTGCAAAACGCTGAATTTCAATCCCACATTGGTGCAATTAGAATTCTCTACGCTTACTTCCAACTTTTTTGCGTGAAAGTCATTTCAATCCCACATTGGTGCAATTAGAATCGGTATGGTGGCGGGGTTGGTGGGATAACGATACCTGATTTCAATCCCACATTGGTGCAATTAGAATTGCCCCGCTTCTTATTCACCACGAAAAATGCTTGCATATTTCAATCCCACATTGGTGCAATTAGAATTGTATGAAGCAGAGCGTCGCGCTCACGCTCTTACTCTATTTCAATCCCACATTGGTGCAATTAGAATTGTCTTGTAGTTGTTGGCTCATATGTATTATTGAGACAATTTCAATCCCACATTGGTGCAATTAGAATCAAGTTTAGTGCCGAAACTACCAACGTGCAAACTTGATTTCAATCCCACATTGGTGCAATTAGAATTCAAAGAAGAAGGGAGTCAAACCTTTGCGAATAGCGAATTTCAATCCCACATTGGTGCAATTAGAATAAATGTATAGGATTGTGGGGGAAGTTAGACCTGAATAATTTCAATCCCACATTGGTGCAATTAGAATAATAGTTTTCAGCGCTTGACCACCGTTTTAGAATCTTATTTCAATCCCACATTGGTGCAATTAGAATTCAGAGGGTTAATCGGCGGCAATATGATAAAAATGCATTTCAATCCCACATTGGTGCAATTAGAATGCGGGGGATATGGATATGGTGGGTCATTGCAAACAGAATTTCAATCCCACATTGGTGCAATTAGAATGTTACGCCGCGCCGAAATTGACGCGGCATTTGTTCTGATTTCAATCCCACATTGGTGCAATTAGAATTACGCCGCCCAAGTCTTACAATCGCCCGCGCCAATATTTCAATCCCACATTGGTGCAATTAGAATAGAGAAGATAAAGTATTTGTTAAAGCAGTTAGAAGAAGATTTCAATCCCACATTGGTGCAATTAGAATATGTGCAAACGAACCAACTTAACATCAACCAAACCGTATTTCAATCCCACATTGGTGCAATTAGAATGAATCACACTGACGCGGTCAAGCAAGGTATGTTTTAATTTCAATCCCACATTGGTGCAATTAGAATCAATGCACTGACCGCATCGTTGCGCAAGGTGGGATTAATTTCAATCCCACATTGGTGCAATTAGAATGCAAGCGATTGATGCGATTGCAGTTGTGCCGAAAAAGAATTTCAATCCCACATTGGTGCAATTAGAATAATCACGCCCGCACAAAGAAACAACGAAACCACAAATTTCAATCCCACATTGGTGCAATTAGAATTGTCAGTGGTCTCTATTTAACGAGCGAATTGTAATATTTCAATCCCACATTGGTGCAATTAGAATTATCCGTATCAACGCGCGGGTGTTGAGTATTGTGTGCATTTCAATCCCACATTGGTGCAATTAGAATGTCAGAAGATAGCGATGAGGGTTATATCTTAACCCCAAATTTCAATCCCACATTGGTGCAATTAGAATTAAGCGGTTTATTATCTCGTTCCCGTATGATGCAAATTTCAATCCCACATTGGTGCAATTAGAATTGAAGTGGAGGGTTTGAAAGCCGAGCGTGAAGCGATATTTCAATCCCACATTGGTGCAATTAGAATTTAAATCGCGCCTACGAAATGGTTGATTCCGATTCATATTTCAATCCCACATTGGTGCAATTAGAATCCGCCACGACAAGACAGAATTTGACGCAAATTTGCTACTTTTTCCGCACTTTTCCAAATCAAACGTCGTCAGGCGGCGATAGCCGAAAAACCCCCGA
>Ga0272446_1008060_pt1 | contig 10189 bp, 7 predicted proteins | sample YNPCB0061_FD_194587 | JGI IMG/M metagenome (GOLD analysis project Ga0272446, IMG submission 194587) | Hot spring microbial mat communities from Yellowstone National Park, WY, United States - YNP-CB-006-1 | ecosystem: Environmental > Aquatic > Thermal springs > Hot (42-90C) > Sediment | place... | reverse complement strand
CCGCATCACGCTGATGGAACAGTTCCATCCGGCGCGCGCCCTCGACACCATCGCAACGGAGCGCGTAACCATCGTCGCGGGAGTGCCGGCCATGTTCGCGGCCATGCTTCAGCTACCGCCGGACATGGAGCGTGACCTGAGCAGCGTGCGGGTCGCTGTCTCCGGTGGCGCCCCGATGCCCGTGCCCGTGCTGGAGGCCTTCGAGAAGCGGTTCGGTGTGCCCATCATCGAAGGCGACGGGCCGACCGAGTGCAGCCCGGTCACATCGGTGAACCCGTTGGACGGCGTGCGCAAGCCCGGCTCGATCGGAGTGCCGCTGCCCGGCGTGGAGATGCGCATCTTCGACGATCAGGACAACGAGGTTCCGGTTGGAGCCGTCGGTGAGATCGTCGTGCGCGGCCCCAACGTGATGCTCGGCTACCTGAACCAGCCGGAGGCCACCGCGGAAGCGATGCGCTCAGGCTGGTATCACACGGGCGATCTGGGAACGATGGACGAAGACGGGTACTTCCGAATCGTCGATCGCAAGAAGGACATGCTGATCGTGGGCGGCATCAACGTGTACCCGCGCGAGGTGGAGGAGGTGCTCTACGCCCACCCTTCGGTGGCCGACGCTGCCGTCATCGGGGCGCACGACCCGCTGCGCGGCGAGCAGGTCGTGGCGGTCGTCGTGCTGAAGCCGGACGCTACCGCGACCGAGCGTGAGCTCATCGGCTTTTGCCGCCAGCGTCTTGCCAACTACAAGGTTCCGCGCAAGATCGTCTTTCGCGACCAGATGCCGCGCAGCGACACGGGCAAGATACTGAAGCGTCTGCTTCGGAAGGAGATGGACCTCGGCCCGGCGTAACGCTCGGGTGCGGCCGGTCGGTGACGGTCGGCATACCCCATGAAGGAGGATCGCCATGGCCACACGCGCGCTGACTTTCATGGCGGCCTTGGCCGTCCTCGGCGCCTGTGGATGCGGCAAAGAGACGGCTGTGCAGCCGCCTTCGCGCCCCGCTCGGGCTCCTGACGCAGCGACGGCGCCCGCCGCGTCGGCGCGCTACGACCTGAAGGAGTTGGACGCGCTCACTCGCGCTTCGCGGGAGTATCGACTGGTCCTCGTGGTAAAGACGCGCAACAACCCGTTCTTCGACCCGATGATCAAGGCTGCCGAACGAGAGGCCGCCACCCTGGGCGTTCGCCTCGAAGTGCAGGCCCCGCCGCAAGAGATCGACAAAGAGCAGCAGTTCTCCATAGTTCAGAATGTGGCGGCTACCGGGGTCGACGCCATCCTCATCGCTCCTGCGGACTCGAAGGGTATTGTTCCCGCTCTGAAGCAGGCCGCCGACCAGGGCATCCTCGTAGTGAATCTCGACAACCGCGTCGACGGGCCGACTGCAGCCGCTGCGGGCCTGAAGCTCGGCGGATACGTCGGCGCGGACAACGAGGAGGGCGGCGCGCTGGCCGGCAAGGCGATGGTGGAGGCGCTGTCGGGCACCGCTCGGAGAGGGCGCCCCCAGGTGGCAGTGCTGGAAGGCATCCGTGGTACCGACAACGCAGAGGCCCGCAAGCGGGGCTTCATCAAGGCGGTGCAGGACCGGCTCGATGTCCGTGTCACGGACACGGCAGAGTGGGACACGCAGAAGGCCTACGCGAAGTTCCAGTCGATGCTCGCCGCCAATCCTGGACTGGCCGGCCTCTTCTGCGCCAATGACAAGATGGCGCTCGGCGCAATGAAGGCGATCAAGGAAGCGGGCAAGACGGGCGCTGTGCGGGTCATCGGTTACGACAACATCCCGGACGTGCGGGCGGCGCTCCGTTCTGGCGAGGTGACCGCGACGGTGGAGCAACACCCAGATCTCATGGGACGGTATGGTGTTCGGCTCGCCGTGGGTCTCCTGGACGGCAAGATGCAGCGTGGCGGCGAGTTGCTCGTGCCGCTCGAGCTGGTCAAAGGCAAGTGACGAGGCTACGGGGTCAGATCGCCCCATGAGGCTAAGCGATCGCCGCAAGGAGGCCATCGGCGGCTACCTCTTCTTGCTGCCGAACCTGCTCGGATTCGCGGTGTTCACCGCGATTCCGGTCGTCGCCTCGCTGGCCTTTGCGTTCACCCGATGGGACCTCTTTCACAGCCCCAAGTGGGTGGGTTGGGAGAACTTCGTCAGCCTGCTCGGGTTCACGCGCAGCTCTGAGGAGACCATCTCGCTTCTGGGCCTCTGGCGGCTTCCGTACGCCCCAAACGACCCGTTCTTCTGGCAGTACCTCTACAACACGGTCTTCCTCATGCTGGGGATACCCGTGGGACTGGCCGGCTCTCTGGCCCTCGCCGTGGCGCTCAATCGCAAGATGCGCGGCGTCGTCGTGTTTCGCACCCTCTACTTTCTGCCCAGCGTCACCTCCGGCGTCGCCGTGTTGGTGCTATGGAAGTGGCTCTACAACACGGACATCGGCCTTATCAACCTCCTCCTGTCCAGTGCCGGCGTCGCGAACCCTCCGGACTGGCTGGGGAGCTCTCAGTGGGCAAAACCCGCCCTGATGATCATGGGGTTCGTCATGGGGGTGGGCGGCAGCACGATGATCCTGTACCTGGCCGCCCTTCAGGGAGTGCCTCGCGACCTCTACGAGGCGGCGGAGATAGACGGCGCCTCGCCCTGGCAGCAGTTCCGCACCATCACCTGGCCGCTGATCTCGCCGACGACGTTCTTCCTCACCATCATGGCGATCATCGGCGGCTTCCAGGGCGGTTTCATGCAGGCCTACGTGATGACCGGAGGCGGGCCGGCAGGGTCCACCACGACCCTGGAGTTCTACATCTACAACAAAGCCTTCACCGTCTTCAACATGGGGTACGCCTCTGCGATCGCCTGGTTCCTGTTCGTGATCATCCTGCTGCTCTCGCTCGCCACGTGGCGCTTCGGCGGGCGGGCTGTGCAGTACCACTGATGGGGCCGACGGAAGCCGTGCGGGCCAGCGCCAGTCCGGACCCCTCCGTGCGCCGCGTCCGCGCGCGACGAGGCGCCCTGACCACTGCCGTGCTGCAGGTCCTGCTCACCATGGGCGCGGTGGTAATGGTCGTTCCCTTCTACTGGATGATCGTCACGTCGGTCCGCGAGCCCGGCGCCGCCTTTTCCACCGCGAGCATCGACTGGTGGCCGGACACGTTTCACTGGGAGAACTACGGCGCCGCCATCCAGCGCATGGCCGCCGAGGGAATGAACTTCTGGAGGCTCTACGGCAACAGCCTCCTAGTGGCCACTGTCGGAACGATCGGACAGGTCCTCACGAGCTCGATGGCTGCCTACAGCTTCGCGAGGTTACGCTTCCCCGGACGCGAACAGCTCTTCTTCGGCTACCTGGCCACCATGATGATCCCGGGCTCCGTGACGCTCATCCCCGTGTTCGCGATCGTGCGTGCGCTGGGATGGGTGGACACCTACTGGGCCCTCATCATCCCCGGCATCTTCAGCCCGTGGGGAACCTTCATGCTGCGGCAGTTCTTCCTGTCGCTCCCCCGCGAGCTGGAGGAGTCCGCCCGGATCGACGGGGCGACGCTCTGGCAGATCTACACCCGTGTCACGCTTCCCCTCGCCAAGACCGCGATCGCGACCCTCGGTACCTTCACGTTCATGGGTTTCTGGGGCAGCTTCATGTGGCCACTGATCGTGACGATCAGCCCTTCTCTGCGGACGCTCCCGATCGGCCTGACAGTCTTTACGCAGCGCTACTCGACCGACTACAGCCAGCTCATGGCGGCATCGGTCATGGCGACCGTGCCGATCATCGTGCTCTTCCTCTTCAACCAGCGCTACTTCGTCGAGAGCATCAAGCTTCAGGGCATCAAGGGCTAGGCGACGCCGGCCGCGCGACCACGATCACGTGTCGCGACAGGTACCGCCGCGCCACACGCTCCACGTCCTGCACCGTCACCGCTCTCAGGGCCGCCGGAAGGTCCTCGTCCATCTTGCTGCCCACGCCATAGAATAACGCCCGCGCCATCTGCAGCGCGCGTTCCGCGGCTCGCTGACGCCCCACCAGCCACTGCCCCGACAGCAGGCGCCTTGCTCGCTCGACCTCGGCCTCCGAAGGCGGAGCGGCCGTCATCGATCGAACCGCCTCGACGAGGACGCGCTCTGCCCTCGCCAGATCCTCTGGCGGTCGACCTGACGAGACCTCGATGTGCGCCATCATGTGCCCTTCACCTTCCAGCGCCGGATAGAGCGCGCCCACCGAGTAGCCGATGCCCAAAGCTTCTCGCGTTCGTCGGTAGAGGCGCGACGCCTTGCCCTGCCCCAGGATGGCTGAGGCCAGCGCGAACGCCGCGTAATCCGGACTGCTGACCGCGGGCGCACGCACGCCGAGCGCAATGAGCGCGGACTTGCCGGTCACGATGATCTCGGAGCGGGGAGGCTCGTAGGCGCGTCTGGAATCCGCGCCGGGGAGCCAACGGGGACGTGGCGCAGGTCTGCCCCTGAGGTCCCCGAAGGACCGCTCCACCGACTCCATGCATCGTTGGACCGGCACGCAGCCGTACACCGCAACGACCACGTTCGCGGGCACATAGTGCGACCGATGGAAGGCAACCACTGCGTCGCGGGGCAGCGAGGAGATCACGACGGGATCTCCGCCAAAGGGCAGTCGGTAGGGCGAGGCGTCATGCAGCGCCTGGCGCACGGCCAGGTACGCTGCCTCGTACGCGTCCGACCGCTCGCGCCGCGCCACCTCCAGCGCAGCCGAGCGGGCCTCCTGCAGCGACCGCGAGTCGAACTCCGCGCCACGCAGCGCGAGCCCGAGCACCCACGCCGCATGCTCGAACGCCTGGGCCGTCGTGTTGCACCCGATCGCGGTGTAGTCGGGGCCGATATCCACCGTGACACTTCCCCCGATGGCATCGATCTCGCGCGCGACGCTCTCCCGCGACTGGCTCTCGTTCGCGCCCAGCAATGCCCACGCGGTGACCCTGGCGATGCCGGGCGAACGTCCTTCGTCCGCAACGCCCGCGCGCACCAGGACGCGGATCGCCGCTACCGGCGCTTCGGGGTCATGGCATGCGACGATTCGCAGGCCAGAGGCAGTGGTCCGCGACACGACCGCTGGCTCGGGCTCTGCACCCGCCGCTCCACGAATGAGCGCCCACAAGACGATCGTTGCCGTGAAGACGCTTCGCACTCTCATCGCTGGCGCCCTGACCTGGCGAGCGGCACGACCACGTGGGCGCTGTGGGCGGCGTCCAGCAGTCGCCTGCTCAGGGCGTGGACGTCGGCGGCCGAGACGCCACCGTCCGGGTCGGCGACCGGGCTGGACGCTCCCGAAAGCCGGAGCAGCTCGGCAGTGGCCAGGCTGCGTGCCTCCCCTTCCACCGTCTCCTTGTCGAACAGAGCGCAACTGGCCAGCCACTGCGCCGCATGGCGAATCTCTTCCCCGGAACACTCCTGCTTCGCAAGGGCGCCCATCACACGCTCGACGGCGGCGCGCACATCGCCGACGCGCTGGCGGTCGCACCCCACGAGGACGGAGAGCACGCCGCCGCCTCGAAGCTGCCGGGCCTCGACCACTGGGTAGCCAGGCAGAGCCATCGACGCAAGCTCCCGCCGGAGGCGGCCTCCAGGCGCAGCGCCGGCCACCGCTGCCAGCGCATCGAGGGTCAGCCGGTCCCGCCCCCCGAGCGCGTCTGCACGGTAAGCCCAGCCGAGGACCACCTGATCCGAAGCCGGGAGATCCTCCGCAGGATTCAGGGACAGCGATGCAGGCAGCGGCGGCTCCTGGCTGGCGGGCGTCGGTCCCCAGCCACCGAACACGCGCTCGGCGGACGCGATGGCGCGACCGGCGTCCACGTTTCCGACCAGGACGAGCACCGCGCCGCGAGGGCTCCAGCACCTGGCATGGAAGCTTCGCACCGTGGCGGCATCGAGGCGCCTAAGCGCTTCTGGTGAGCCTAGCAGCGGCCGACCGTACCCGTGACCGGGATACAGGCTCGCCATGAGACCCTCGATCGCAGCGCGGTCCGGGTTCGAGGCCGCGGCGGCGACCTCGTCGAGGATGACGCCACGCTCGAGGTCCACGTCCGCGTCGCGCAGCAGCGGGCGCATCGCCATGTCGGCGATCACCTCCAGCGCCTCGTCGAGGCCGCTCGAGGGCACGGTGGTATAGACGTGCGCGCCATCGCGGGTCGTGCCCGCATTGAGCACGCCACCCAGCGCCTCGACCGCCGCGTCGGATTCTCCAGACGCGCGCGTGGCGGTACCGCGGAAGAGCAGGTGCTCGACGAAATGGGCCGCCCCCTCTTCGCCGGCGGTCTCCATGCCGGTGCCGGCGAGAACCCACAGGTCGAGCGCCACGATGGGAAGACCCGTCCGCGCGCGGACAACCACCTTCAGGCCGTTCGGGAGGACCCGCGTTGCCGTAGCGCTCTGAGCGCCCTCGCCGAGGGCGAGCGGATGTGCCAGTGCCAAGGTCGCAGCCACCAGCAGGTAGATCACGCGCGCAACCTCACTCCAGCCCGCCCACGCCGGTATCGATGGCCTGGCCGAACTGCCCCACCCCGAAGCGCTGGAACACCGGAAGCGCCTTGATCCGCAGCTGGAAGAAGACCTGGCGATCGTTCCGGAAGCCGTAGGGGTTCTCCGTATAGGTCAGCGAAGCCTCGAGACAGTGGAAGTCGCGCACTACCTGCAGATTGCGGCTCTCGAACCTTCCCAAGTACCCGTTGTACTGGAAGAGACCAGCGACACGCCACACGCCGCCGACAGGCAGGTCGAAGTAGCCGTTCAGGTTGCCGAACCGGCGCCGCGCGGGGTCATACCGCGCCACAAGGTCCACTGCGAGGTCGCCAGACCCGCGAAACCTCCAGTCGGACACCACGGAGGTCAGCTTGCCTGTGTTCGGGTCGAAGTTGATGAGGTGCTGAAGACGCGCCCAATCGGCGGGTCGGGCCAGGAGGTTGGCCGCGAACGTGTGCCACGGGCGCTTCACGCCTCCAAAGCTGCTCCCCGTAAAGTCGTACCCGACGCGCGCTGTGAGCTGCAGGCGGCGGTCGTCAAGCAGCCCAAGGTCCGCATCCAGAGTGTGCGTGCGCGACTGCACGTCGAACCGGAAAGGCGTGCCTCCCTGCGGCTGCTGGTAGTTGTGCGTAATGTTCAGGCCGGAGCGCCCCCACCACCTCTGGGTGAGCGAGGCTCTGCTCCTCAGGACGTACTGCGCATAGCCATCGGCATACCAGTACTGCCGAAAACCCGCGCTCACGTTGGCCTCTGTTCTGGCCGAGAGCGCGTACCGGCGGTTGTCGATGTCCACGCTCCCGACCGCTCGCTCCGTAAGAATGCGCCGCCGAACACCTCCCGTGGTTCTCCCCTCGGAGTAGCGCCCCGCGGACAGCGCGAAGCGCGCATCGGTCGCGGCAAGCCAGCCGTCGGTGAAACGGTAGTTCGTCAGGGAGACCTCCGGCAGGCGCTCGACACCCCCAAAGAAGGACTGCGACGTCCCGGCGCCCACCGGTACCGAACGGTTGGCCAGAAGCTGGAGGGTGTAGTTCGGAGCACGGTGGTCTGCCTGGAGCCGCGCCGTCAACTGCTCCGTCAGCTGCTCGAACGCGGTCAGGCCCGTGGAGAGGCTACGACTTGCCGAGGAAAGGCGCGAGTAGTCCGCCTGCAGGCTCACGCTCGATGTTCGACCGATCTGCAGGCTCTGGGAGAGCGCGGCGGAGTACGACCGCGTTCGAAGTCCGCCGGAGTCGGTCGCCTGCCGACCGATCCCGACCAGAGTGGAGGACGTCTGGCTCCGCAACTCGTAGCTCGCCCGGTTGTTGAACGTGGTGGTCTCTGGCATCGCATAGTAGCTGTTGCGCTGGTAGTCGGACGTCAGGCGGAGCGCCTGGCCCGCGGCGAGCGTCAGACGCCCATCTACGCGCGCTGACAGGTCGCGTTGCGTGCCTCCGATGGGGATGGCATACACCGTGGCAAGGCCCGCGGTGCGCGGGTTGTCCCATTCCTGGTCCACCCCGACCCCCAACCCCTTCCGCTCCATGATGTCGAGATGGAGTGCTCCCGGCGCGGAGCCCCGCACCCCGTAGTCGAAGGTCGACTTGGCGAACCACCCCTCCTCCACCGACCGGCCGACGTTCGGCAGCCGGCGCGCTCGCAGCCGCTCGCTCGTCTCATCGAGTGGCACCACGAAGGTCGGCAGCGTCAGGAGACGCTTGCCCCACAGCGTCAGCGCCGCCCGTCGAAGAGTGGCGCGCTTGCCGGGCTGCACCTCGACGGAGGCCGCCCGCAGGAAAAAGTGCGGCGTGTCGCGGTCGCACGTCGTCGCCAGGCCCTCCTCTCCGACCACCGGCTCCCCGCGCACTCCGGCGATACTCGATGCGGTGAGATAGAGAGGCGACAGGAGCCTGCCCTGAAGGAACTCCGCGCTGAGACCGCTGCGCAGACCCTCGATGCGATAGGCTCGGCTCCGCGGCGAGAAGCGAATTCGGTCACCCCGCAGCTCCTGGCCGCGATAGGCGAGCACCGGCCGACCCGTGAATACGAGCTCGTCATCGAAGTCGCCGTCGAGCTCTTCCCCCGATATCGCATACTCTCCGAGCGTCATCCGCACGCCACGGGCGCGAATGCGCGACCCGATGATCTCCACTTCGTCGGAGACGATGTTGGCCACGCCCGCCTGTGCGGCGACGGTCTCCTCTTGAACGCGATCCGGAGCACCGCTCGGCGCAACGCCCGGCGCTGCGCCTGGCCGACCGTCCTTCTGGCGCAAGAGGGCCGACGGACCTCGATCGGGCGGCTGGCGGTCTCCGGGCGACACTTCTTGCGCTGGTCCGCGCGCCGATGCCGCCAGCAGCGCGATCCAGGCCATCGCCGCGCTCCGCCATCCCGTCACTCGCTTCTCCGAAGCAAGAGGAAGCCCAGCGCGGCCAGCACCACGTTCTGGCCCCAGCCGGCAACCGCCGGCGGCAGCACATTTGGGTAGCGCGCGCCCAGAATGCGCGCCGCGAGCAGCGCGTTCCAGTACACGAAGACGAGCACGATCGAGAGCAGGACACCCATGAAGCCGCCGCCGCGGGCGAACCGCAAGGCGAGCGGAGGGCACGCGATGGCGAACACCAGACAGGAGAACGGGACGGAGAGCCGGAAGTGCAGATCCAGCAGGTCCAGATGGTTCACCCAACCGTGTCGCCTGCCCGATGCGATGCGGCCGGCCAGATCGGTGAGGCTTGTCGCCGACGACGGTGTGTAGAGGGGAAGCTGCAGCGAGATGGCGTCGAAGACGCGCTCAGCAATGCGAAAGTTGATCTCCACCCGCTCCGACCGCGCCACGCGATGGCGCACGCCGCGGGCCTCGTGCAGGAACGTCCGTGCGTCGTGAAGAGTCCAGAGACCGTCGTCGTAGTCGGCCCTGTCCGCCGCGATGACGGTGACGGGACCTCCAGGCGGCTCTCGCACGACGAGGAGAACATCGCGGAGAAGCGCCTTCCGTCCGCGCAGCTCGATCCTGCCGATCGAAGCCGTGTAGCGACGGTCCGGCGACTGCACGACCTGTCCCTGTTGGGGCGACAGGAAGCGGGTGTTCGCCGACAGGTCCCGCATCGTCCGCTCGTATTGCCGGTTCGCCCAGGGCACCACTTTCTCGCCGAAGAGCAGGTCGGCGACACTGGCCAGCACCCCGATCAACATCACCGGCAGGAAGATGCGCTGAAGGCTGATGCCGGCCGCCCGCGCCACCGTGATCTCGCTGTCCCTCGCCAGGCGGCTCACAGCCAGAGAGGCCGCAATGGCGACGGCGACCGGCATGGTGAGGCTCACGAGGTACGGCATGAAGTACGCCGCAATGCGGACGACGCCAGAGGCAGGGATCGCGAAGTTCAGGAAGGTGTCGGCGTTGTTGTAGAGGACCGTGCCGGTCAACATCAGCACGACCGCGCACTGCCCGATGAGGAAGGGCACGACCATTTCGCCGGCAAGGTAGCGATCGAGCTTCTTCATCGCGCGCCATTATATCACCCGGCATAGGGAGCGGCAAACCGAGCCCGCGCGCCCTTCTGACGCGCTCGCCGCGCAATCCCCGCATTGGTGACTGCAGCCGCCTCGGCCCTCAGAGGGAACAACCTACCCGAGCGGCCGCGGGGCTCGGCGCCGGACGGCTCGAGGGCAGCGAGAAGCGGCACGGACGGCGCGACACCCGGCTGCCGCTTGCGCGATGGGTAACGGGGCGCCAA
>Ga0272446_1008059_pt1 | contig 10191 bp, 8 predicted proteins | sample YNPCB0061_FD_194587 | JGI IMG/M metagenome (GOLD analysis project Ga0272446, IMG submission 194587) | Hot spring microbial mat communities from Yellowstone National Park, WY, United States - YNP-CB-006-1 | ecosystem: Environmental > Aquatic > Thermal springs > Hot (42-90C) > Sediment | place... | reverse complement strand
GGCCTTCGCCGAAGTCTTTCGATATCAAGTAGATCCACGTATCGAAGCGGTCCGGAACTTCTTTGCCCAATATGATTGCCCGGCGGCTTCCCTGGCTCTGGACTTCGTCGCCGCGGCCGATCACTATGGCCTGGATTGGCGCTTGCTCCCCTCTATCGCCTTCGTCGAGTCAACTGGTGGTAAGGACTTCCGTAACAACAACATACTGGGATGGGACAACGGGCGCCAAGAATTCCGTTCGGTCGGCGCAGGTATCTATTATGTGGGCTACCAGCTTGCCCACTCGTCCCTTTACCGAAACAAGCCCCTGGAGCGCAAGCTGCTAACTTATAACCCCCGGCCCGAATACGCACGCCTGATCCGCGGCGTTATGGACAGCATCGGTCCGGAGACGCTTTCTCCTGCCCCGTGAAAGTGCCGTCGGGGCCGCGGCATCGTTATTCAATAAGCCGGACTCCGAAATAGAGCCCGCCGAACACCAAAACCGAAACAATCGCTACGGCCAGCCACCGCAAGTACTTTTCCTTTGGGCTGACCATTTCTTCCTCGTCGTGCTTCATCTGCTCATCGAGGCTGTCAAACATATCGGACCTCCTTACTGTGGTCGCCGCATTATGACGCCGTCAAAAAACCATTAGTTACGATGAATGCCGACTCACCCCTATTCTAGACTGACGGGGCCGAAATTGCACGCAAAAAAAGACCCCCCTCCGGCCCCCACAGCCCCCAGCCCGGTTTGTGCTAACCTTGAGACTTAAAGCCGGTTCAGCCGATTATGCCGGCCCGGGACAGCGAGGCCATCATTCTCCGCACTTACCCGTTTGGGGAGGCGGATTTGATAGTTAGCTTCCTTACCCGGGACCAGGGAAAGTTGAGGGGCGTCGCCAAGCGCGCGCGGCGTCCCAAAAGCGGTTTTGGCGCCGGCTTGGAACGGCTTTCGTATGTCCGGCTGTTCTACCGGCAGCGGGAGCCGCTGGAGTTGGTCAACCTCGACTCCTGCGAGTTGCTTCGTTCCCAGTTCCATTTGGAAACGGACTACTCGATCGGGGTCTTGATGGATTATCTGGCGGAGGTTTCCGAGCAACTGCTGCCTCCCGGGGAACCCAACGAGAGGCACTTCCGCCTCCTCCTGGCCATGCTCGACTACCTGAACGAGCAGCGGACCGGGGGGATCTGGGCCGTGGCCGCCTACTTCACTCTGTGGGCGGTGCGGTTGGCCGGATTCTTGCCGGAGTTGAGGGTTGGACCGGAATCGCGCGCCTTGGTTGAGGAAATGCTGGCAACGCCCATCAGACAGTTGTCCTTGCGGGAATGGACCCGGGATACCGCAGCGGACCTCCGGCGGTTCCTCGTCCGTGAAATCGAAAACCACATCGAACGTAAACTGCTCACCGCCCCCGTTCTCGAAGGCCTTCCATGATGGACTCCTACCAAGAAACGGTCTTTAAGCTCAAGAAATATTGGTCTGACCGCGGCTGCATCATCCAGGAGCCCTACGACATGGAGGTGGGCGCCGGCACCATGTGCCCGGAAACCTTCCTCCGCGTCCTTGGCCCGAACCCTTACCGGGTGGCCTACATCCAGCCCAGCCGCCGCCCCGCCGACGGCCGGTACGGCGACAACCCCAACCGGCTTTACAAACACCAGCAGCTCCAAGTCATCCTCAAGCCCTCCCCGGATGACGTGGTGGATCAGTACCTCGGCAGCCTCCAGGCGATCGGCATCGACCTTTCAAAACACGATATAAAGTTCGAAGAGGACAACTGGGAATCCCCCACCCTGGGCGCTTGGGGCATCGGCTGGCAGGTGATGCTCGACGGCCTGGAAATCACTCAGTTCACCTACTTCCAGCAGTGCGGCGGCGTCGACCTGGACCTTGTCCCGGCCGAACTCACCTACGGCATGGAACGCCTGGTGGCGTTCCTCCAGAACCGCGAGAGCGTCTACGACATCCAATGGGCGCCTGGCTTCACCTACCGGGATGTGCGTTACGCCGACGAGCTCCAAAACTCGGTCTACAACTTTGAAATGGCCGACGTCCCCACGCTCTGGTCCCTGCTCGATCTTCACGAAAAGGAAGCGCAGCGGCTTCTGGACCTGTTCCCGGACACACCCGACAAGAAGAGATTTCCCTTGTTGGCCGCCTACGATCATGTATTGAAGTGCTCAAACTTGTTCAACCTGCTCGATGCCCGCGGCGCCATCAGCGTCACCGAGCGCGTGGGAGTCATCGCCCGCGTCCGTAAACTGGCCGTGGGCGTGGCCCAGAGCTGGCTGGCGCAGGAGGCTGCCTGATGGCCGCACGCCGGCGCCTCCCCTTCCTGCTCGAAATCGGCAGTGAGGAGATTCCCGCCTGGATGATCCCTCCGGCGCTCGAACAGTTGCGGGGTCTGTTTGAGGAGTTGCTGTCGGTCCACCGGCTCGGCGGCCGCGTAACTTCGGTCGACGCCACCCCCCGCCGCTTGGTGCTGACCGCCGAAAAGATCGCGGCGCGGCAGGCCGACACCGAAGAACTCGTCACCGGACCGCCGGCCGCCGCCGGCGAAGCCGCCGCCGCCGGATTCGCCCGCAAACTGGGCGTCGAAGTCTCCCAACTGGAAAAGATCCCTACCCCCAAAGGCGAATACCTGGGCATCCGCAAGAAAATCCCCGGGCGGGCGGCGCTGGACATCCTATCTGCCGAATTGCCCTCCCTCGTGCTCAACATCAATTGGCCCAAAACGATGTACTGGACCGGCAAAGGCGGCCCCCGCTTCATTCGCCCCATTCGCTGGATCGTAGCCCTGCTCGGACCCGACGTCGTGCCGTTCGAAATCGCCGGCGTGGCCTCCGGCAACCTCACCCGCGGCCACCGGCAGCTAGGCAAGCCCGCCCTGCGCGTCAGCATCCGGAATTACGCCCAAAAATTGCGCGCCAACGGCGTCATCGTCTCCGCCGCCGAGCGCCGCCGCAAAATCGAAAGCGAAATCCCCGTCCGCGTCAAGCCCGACCCGGAACTCTTGGACACGCTGGTCTATCTCACCGAATTTCCTACCCCCATCACGGGAAGTTTCGACGAGCAATTCCTGGCCTTGCCTGCCGAAGTCCTGGTTACCGTGATGCGCCACCACCAGAAATACTTCTCGGTCGAGCGCGAAGACGGTTCCCTCTCGCCCCAGTTCGTGGCCGTCATGAACACCAGTGCCGATCCGGAAGGGCTGGTCCGCCAGGGCAACGAACGGGTTCTGCGGGCGCGCTTCAACGATGCCCGTTTCTTCTGGGATGTCGACCAGCGCCTGAAACTCGCCGACCGGTTGGAATTGCTGGCCCACGTGACCTTCCAGGCTCAGCTCGGCTCCTATAAAGACAAAACCGAGCGCGTGGTCCGCCTGGTGCGTGAACTGGGCGGCTCCGAACATGCCGTCCGCGCCGCCATGCTGGCCAAATGCGACCTGACCTGCGAAATGGTGAAGGAATTCACCGAGCTGCAAGGCGTCGTCGGCGGATTATACGCCCGCGCCCAAGGCGAGCCGGAAGAAGTGGCGCTGGCCATCTACGACCATTACAAGCCTGTCAGCATGGAGGATTCCATCCCCAGAACCCGCGAGGGACAGATTGTATCGCTCGCCGATAAGATCGACACGCTGCGGGGCTGCTTCAGCCTCGGTTTGATCCCCAGCGGATCGCGCGACCCGTTCGCCCTCCGGCGCGCCGCCCAAGGCGTGGTGAAAATCCTGGTCGAGGGCGGCCATTCCACTCCGCTGTCATGGCTAGCCGGCGGCGACGCCGCCTTGCGGGAGTTTTTCCTGGACCGGGTCAGTTATTATTTCCGCGAAATCCGCGGCTTTCGCTACGACGAGGTCAACGCGGTGTTGAAAGCGGGCTGCGAAGACTTGGTGGATGTCGAACGGCGCCTCACCGCCATTCATGAAGTCCGTCCGACGGAAAATTTCGAACCGCTGGCCGCCAGCTTCAAGCGCATTGCCAACATTTTGAGGCAAGCTGGATTCACCGGCGGCGGTCCGGTGGACGCGGCTCTGTTGGAGCCGGGTCCGGAAGCCGCTCTGTACGAACACTTTCAGAGAGTCCGCGCTGAGGTCGCATCCAGCTCCGATCCCCTCGGCGCTCTGAAAGCCATCGCCGCTCTGCGGCCCAGCGTGGATTTGTTTTTCGACAAGGTGTTGGTGAACGCGCCCGATGAGGCGCTCCGCCGCAACCGGCTGGCCCTGTTGTCCAGCCTGTTGACGGAGTTTTCGGCGATCGCCGATTTTTCGGAGATCGCCACCGGTTAGAAATCATGCGGGACCCGGCGGCGCCGCCGGATCTCCCGCCGATTGTGGATGAAGTTAGTACTGATAGCTATCAAGGAGAACTGAGCAACATATGGCGAAGAAATACGTTTACTGGTTCGGCGGCGGCACGGCCGACGGCGACGGAACCATGAAAGATACGCTGGGCGGCAAAGGCGCCGGTTTGGCGGAAATGAGCCGCGCCGGCGTACCCGTCCCCCCCGGCTTTACCATCGCAACCGACGTCTGCAATATCTACTTCAACAACAATAACCAGGTCCCCCCCGAGATCAACGAGGAAATGATCCAAGCCCTGCGCAAACTCGAAGAGTTCATGGGCAAGAAACTCGGCGATCCGGCGGACCCCCTGCTGGTCAGCGTCCGCTCCGGCGCGAAGTTCTCCATGCCGGGCATGATGGACACCATCCTCAACCTCGGCCTCAACGATGAGACCGTCAAAGGGCTCGAAGCCAAAAGCGGCAACCCCCGCTTTGCCTACGACTGCTACCGCCGGTTCATCCAGATGTTCGGCAACGTCGTGCTCGACATCCCCAAGCACGACTTCGACGAAATCTTCGAAGCCCAAAAGAAAAAGGTCAAGGCCAAGTTCGACACCGACTTGACCGCCGACGACCTCAAAGCCATCATCGCCGGCTACAAGAAGCTGGTCAAGAAGGCCACCAAGCAGGACTTCCCGCAGGACGCGATGAAGCAGCTCGAGATGGCCCGCGACGCCGTCTTCCGGAGCTGGTGGAACCCCCGCGCCATCCACTACCGCAAGATGAATAAGATCTCGGACTCGCTCGGCACCGCAGTCAACGTGCAGGCCATGGTGTTCGGCAACCTGGGCGAAACTTCGGCGACCGGCGTGGGCTTCACCCGCAACCCCGCCACCGGCGAAAAGGTATTCTATGGCGAGTTCCTGGTGAACGCCCAGGGCGAAGACGTCGTGGCCGGCATCCGCACGCCGCGTCCCATCGCCGAACTCGAAACCCTCATGCCGGAGGTCTACCAGCAACTGTTCGACATCACCGCCAAGCTGGAAAAGCATTACCGCGACGTGCAGGACTTCGAGTTCACCATCCAGGAAGGCAAGCTGTACATGCTCCAGACCCGCAACGGCAAGCGCACGGGTCCGGCGGCGGTGCGCATCGCCGTCGACATGGTGAACGAAGGCCTCATCACCAAACAGGAAGCCGTGATGCGCGTCGACCCGCAGCAGCTCGATCAGCTCCTGCACCCGCTCATCACCGCCGAATCGCGCAAAAAACTGGTGAAGATCGCCACCGGACTGCCCGCTTCTCCCGGCGCCGCCGTCGGCCGCATCGTCTTTACCGCCGACGACGCCGTGGCGCAAGCCGAAAAATCGCCCGTCATCCTGGTGCGCGCGGAAACCGTGCCGGACGACATCCACGGCATGGAAGTGGCCAAGGGCATCCTGACCGCTCGCGGCGGCATGACCTCGCACGCCGCTGTCGTCGCCCGCGGCATGGGCGCCCCCTGCGTGGCAGGCGCCAGCGCCATCGAAATCCATGAACGCGCCAAGACGCTGTCGGTCAACGTCGGCGGCAAGACCCTCACCATGAAGGAAGGCGACTGGCTTTCGCTCGACGGCTCCACCGGCGAAGTGTTCCAGGGACAGGCCGAAACGCAGGAACCCGATCCCTCCAGCGGCGTTCTGGCCACCTTCATGAGCTGGGCCGACGAGTTCCGCGGCAAGTTCGGCGTCCGCGCCAATGCCGACATCCCCCGCGACGCCAAAGTCGCCCGCAAGTTCGGCGCCGAGGGTATCGGGCTGTGCCGCACCGAGCACATGTTCTTCGGCCCCGGCCGCATCGAGCACGTGCAGGCCATGATTCTCGCCCGCGACGAGAAGACCCGCAAGGCTGCCCTGAAGAAACTCCTGCCTTTGCAGCGCTCCGATTTCGCCGGGCTGTTCCAGGCCATGGACGGATTCCCGGTGGTCATCCGCACGCTCGACCCGCCCTTACACGAATTCGTTCCCAAGCGTGAAGAGCTGATGGTGGACATCGCCAAGCTGCCGCACGCCACCCCTAAGGAAAAGAAGGAAATGGCGGCGCGCTACAAGATGACCGTCGGCGAGCTCAAGAAGGCTCTGCCGGAACTGCTCAAGCGCGTCGAGGAACTCCACGAGTTCAACCCCATGCTCGGACACCGCGGCTGCCGTCTCGGCATCACCTACCCGGAGATTACCGAGATGCAGGCCCGCGCCATCTTCGAAGCCGTCGTTCAGGTGGCCAAGAAGGGCGTCAAGGTGATCCCGGAGGTCATGATCCCGCTCATCGGCAGCGTCCAGGAACTGGAGCACCAAAAAGCCATCGTCAAGGCGGTGGCCGAAGAAGTGCTCGGCAAGGCCGGCCTGAAGGATCAGCACTACATGATCGGCACCATGATCGAAATCCCGCGCGCGGCGCTCACCGCCGACCAGGTGGCGCGGGAAGCCGAGTTCTTCAGCTTCGGCACCAATGACCTCACCCAGACTACTATGGGCTTGTCCCGCGACGACTACGTAAAGTTCTCCAAAGATTACGAGGAGAAGAAGATCTTCAAGGCCGATCCCTTCGCCGTGCTGGATCAGGAAGGCGTCGGCCAGCTCATCGAGATGGCGGTGAAGAAGGGCCGCGCCACCCGCCCCGATCTCGAAGTCGGCATCTGCGGCGAGCACGGCGGCGAACCCAGCTCGGTGGAATTCTGCTACCGCGTCGGCATGAACTACGTCTCCTGCTCGCCTTACCGCGTACCCATCGCCCGCCTGGCTGCCGCTCAAGCAGCCATCAGCGGCGGCGACAAATCCGAAACCATGCGCACGGCCTAAGCCGCCCTGCATCCCTTCACCCGCGGGGGCGGCCGCTCCGCCCCCGCGAAGATTGCCGGCCCTTTGTCGCACTTTCCCGCTGGGCGCCGTCTCAATCCGGCGGGAACGGCCCGCTCACCGGGCCAAACGCAAAATCTCTCCCGCAATGCGTGAGAACGCACTGTTTAGCTGCGTGGCGTCGGGCGCGTATACGTACAGCCCTGTGGGCTGGTTGGGATTGTAAATTTCGCTGTCCGGATCATTTGAGACCCGGCGTAGCAATCGGTCCTGCTCCGGCCCCACGTTGCCCAGCCCGATCGAGTAGATCAAAGTCGGGTAGCTCCTGGCTGTCGCCGCTACCCTGTCGAGCACATTATGCGCCGCCCGTATCAGGGTGTCCCGGTGCTGCATGCTGTAACAGGTCGAGTCGCGGCACGTCACGCCTGAGGGCGGGGTGTAGGTTTGCAGCGGCCCCAGATATCCGGTGATCGGGACCTTTGTTCCATCCGGCATCAACGCCTCCGGCGGCATCCAGGCAATGTCCCGGTAGGCGTAGCTGCGCGTTGATGCATACGCGCAGTTGCTCGATCCCGTCACCAGATAACTGGACTGGGTTTCAAAGTTCTCCGGCACGGGTATCGGCGGCGCGTCGCGCTTCATAATCCCGCTGACCGTCGTGGATCCCGACTCCGCCGTCGTCCAGATCCATCCCACCTTGTTGCTGGTGTCCGAGCACGCGCTGCGGCTGTTCGAATAATAAGGACTCGGAGCCGCCGAATATCCTAACGCCGCCGTCCGAACCCGCATGTCAAACGTCAGAGTATTCGGCTGGCCGTCAGTGAAGAAGAGAATGACATTGAGGGCGCCGGGCTCGTTCAACGCCTCCAGTCGCTTTTGCGCCGCGTACAATGCCTGAGCCGAATTTGTACCCCCCGTACAGTTCAGTGCGTTCAGCATCGTCACCATGTTCGATCCCGAACGCGTCTTGAAATCCATGGCCGGTTCGAAATCAACTCGGTATGTCCCGCCGAAAGTGATCAACCCTAACCGATCCCGGTCGGCGGCAAACTGGTCCACAAACCCGCGCGCAGCCGCTTTTAATGGCTCGCACGCCCCGGCTTGATCCAGGGAGCCGGAACGGTCCAGCACCAGCATCACGTTCACGTCGCGCCGGGACGCCTTGCCGAGAGCGGAAACCGTCGTCGAGTTCTGGTTCATAATCCGCATGAAAAAGGTGGGGGCATCCACTGTGGCGCTCACTGTCACAGTACGCGTGCGATAACCGGTTTCGGCCACTTCCACCGTAATGCGCCGGTTAGCGCTCCCCAGATAGCCGTCGGGGAAATTCGCGTCAAAGAACGCCCGTGCGCGGGCGGCGGCCGAGGCTTCTTGCTCGGCCATGGTCAGCCCCACGCTCAAGGACCGGGCGGCGGCAAGCGCTGCGGCGTCGCAGGCCGTGGAAAGCTTGGCTTTGACGACATACAGATAGCTGGCGTCCACCGATAGGCCGAGCATTGGAATGACCACCAGCAAAAACAACGCGGTCACAATGATGGCGATTCCCCGATCTCGCCTTCCTCCTGGTCTCGCGCCTCTCATGATGCTCCTTCCGGGTCTCAGAATATGGTCCTGGCATAAACCCGCCGGACCGGGGTTTGACCGCTCCCAAAGTCGGGCACAAACGCCAAGTCCGGAAGATTGAAAATGGCTTCGGAGACAAAGGCCAGCTCCGCCGGCTGGAGCGCCAGCAGCGTCGAAAAGCCCTGTGCGCGCAAGGACGGATTGTTCAGGTACTCCAAAGGCAGAATTTCGCCCCTGGTGCTGTTGGGATCATACGCCGACGCGCCAGGCGTTCCGAATGCGCTCTGCGCCACCTGTCGATTCCCTATGTACAGTCGCTGAACGATCACCGCTTGGTTCGAATTCGCACAGGTCCCCGAAGCCATCCCGACCGCCAGACAATCGTCCGGCGTGATCGCCCGAATCTTGGTCAGAATCACCACCCCGTCGCCGCCGTCGCGCGTCAGATTCAAACCCTTCGCCAATCGCACGACAATGTCTTTGTTGGAGTCGAGCGAAAAATCCACGTGCCGTACGTACATATGGCCCGCGTCCCGGCTCACTTGCGTTGCCTGAATCGCCCGCACTAAACTGATTCCGCTCACGAAAGCGCCGAAAAACAGGGGAATCAAAAATACCGCGCACAGGGCGAACTCCACCAAAGCCACCCCGCGTCGGCGATCAAAACTTGCCTTTTCGATCTTCCTCACCCCCCTCTTGCTAACGTGGCGGCGGAGCCGCCCCGCCGGGCAGCCCCTCCATCTTGTCGGAAGCCCGTACGGTTATGGTCAAAGGACTGGAAAAAAAGGCCGGCACGAAAAGATGCCATTGGAAATCCTCAATCGATACCTCAACGATATTTCCCGGAGCGTTCGAACCAGTCCCCGTCACGAGCGTCCCGGTCCAGTCCCCCGGGTTCGCCGGATTGTAAAGCGCAGGATTGAAGTAACGAATCTTCACCTTGTTCGCCGCTTGCTCCGGGCTCAACAGATTCATCGTGTTTCGCTGCACCACTTGCCGGACCGAATCATCGTGTCCCAACCCCGGCGCCGTCTCGTAAGTGATCGCATACCGCACGCCTTCCCGCACGGCGTGCTGAAAGGTCGATTTGAGGAATATGGCGAACCCAAAGTCGAGGATCCCAAACAACAACACCACCAGCGGCACCAGCACGAACGCTAATTCCACGAGCGTGTCGCCGCACTCGCCGAGTTTTCTCCTCCGATTCGTCTTACATGCCATGGTCGCCACGTCCACAGCAGCGTCCTGCAACCTGGATAGCTTCGCTTTTTAATGGTAAAGCCTGTGTCTCGGACAATCTATCCGGCAGGCACAGCAGACTTGCGCTTTTTCCCCTTTACCCAAGCTCGGTGCAACATTTTAGGACTGGCGACACGCGAGTACTGCCTGCGCTCCGGCTGGCTCAAACGGCAGGCAAAAAGCGACGGATCGCCCTGTCGTAAATGGCCGCGCCAAGGACGCCGCCCACCAGCGGCCCGGCGATCGGAACCCAGTATGCATGACTGCCGTCGATCAGCCCATTGTTTC
>Ga0272446_1008058_pt1 | contig 10191 bp, 8 predicted proteins | sample YNPCB0061_FD_194587 | JGI IMG/M metagenome (GOLD analysis project Ga0272446, IMG submission 194587) | Hot spring microbial mat communities from Yellowstone National Park, WY, United States - YNP-CB-006-1 | ecosystem: Environmental > Aquatic > Thermal springs > Hot (42-90C) > Sediment | place... | reverse complement strand
ACGGCCGGACAACCGGCGTCGTAGTTTCCCGCTTTCATGGCTGCCACGCCCTGGTTGAACAGCGCCTCGGCCGACGCGCTGTCCTGCGCACTGCCTTCGCCCGCCGTGCACAGCACCACGGCCGCGACCCCGAGCCGTACCCACCGCCTACCTGCTTTCATCCCGCGCTCCTGCCTCCCAAGCTCACCCGAGGCTCCTGTTGCTCACCGGTCGTTCAGTCCCTGATCCATGGCGACTCGTCGGTCGCCGGCGTCTTTCCCGGCGCTTTCCCGGATCCAGGCGGCCTCGGCCGGGTCCCTTGTGTTTTCCTGCCGCCGGATGCCGGCGCAGGCGCAGCAGCCGTGCCCGACACGGCACCCATCGTTTCGCTGGCGCCGCTTGCGACCTCATGCTCGCGCTCCATGGGCAGCAGCGCCGACGGCGCGGCACCGATCGCGCCGCTGGAGCTGGTTGCGACCGCGCCCATCGCTCCAGCCTCGATGCCCACACCATCCTTGAACGGGGCAGAGCTGGAGGAGTCGGCCGCCGCGGGCGCAGCTTCAGCGGGCGGCTTGTCGCGCAGAAGCAGCAGCACCGTGGCTGGCAAGATCCCTGCCGCAAGCACGGCTGCCACGACCATGCCTATCCGTCGACGCCGGCCGACGCGCAACGATGCCATGATACGCGCACTGCTGAGCGTCGCGCTGGTCTCTGTCGACAACGCTGCCCGCTCTGCCGGCGGCGGGCTCGCGGCGCCCGGCTCGCCCGCAGGCGCCTCGGTCCCGCTCGAAGCCGACCCATCCGACACCATGTCCGTTAGCGCCAGTGCCGCCGCCGGCGGCAGCGACACATGCGACATGCTCTCTACTTCAGCCACCAACTTCGCGCGCTCGTCCAACGCAGCGCTCGACAGCTCCTTCATCCACCGGGCGACCTCACGCGAGGAGGCCGGCGCCATCGCCGCCTCCAGGGCGTCAGCCATCTCCATCGCGGTCGAGTAGCGCCTGGATGGATTTCTCTCCAGCCCCTTCATCACCACGGCCTCGATCGCTGCGCTCACCCCCGGCACCAACGTGCTCGGCGCCGGGATCGGCGCGCTGAGCACCCCGTACAGCACGTTCGCTTCATCCCCTTGGAACAGACGCCGTCCAACCATCAGTTCCCACAGCACCACCGAGGCCGCATACACGTCCGTTCTGCGATCGACCGTGCCGCCCTTGATCTGCTCGGGCGCCATGTATGGCAGCTTGCCCTTGAGCTGCCCCTGCCGCGTGCTCTGAACCCGCCCTGCCGCCTTCGCTACCCCGAAGTCGATCAGACGCGCCACGCCGTCCACACCCACCAGGATGTTCTGGGGAGACACATCGCGATGTACCAGATCGAGCGGCATGCCGCGCTCGTTGGTGACCTCGTGTGCCGCATGCAGCCCGCTGAGCACCTCGCTCATGAGCTTGACGGCGATCTTCAAGTTGATGCGTCCGCCCCGTTGGCGCTCGGCTCGCAGCAGCCGCGACAGCGATTCGCCCTGGATGTAGTCCATCACCAGCAGCAGCTCGCCCGCCTGGGCCACCACGTCGATGATGGACACCACGTTGGGGTGCTGGATTCGAGCCGCCAGCCGCGCTTCATCCATGAACATCGCGACGAACTCCGGGTCCTTCGCGAACATCGGGTGCAAGCGCTTGATGGCGAGCGTGCGCGAGAAGCCGCCCGGGCCTGTCAGCCGGCCCAGGTGAATCGTCGCCATCCCCCCGTGCGCAATCTCGGCGTGGATGGCGTAGCGCCCCACGATGCTCACGGGGCGCGCTGAATCGGACGGCTCAACCATCGCCGCCAATCTACCACTGCGCGAGCTGGGTGCATAACGTTCGAACCCGTGCCGGGGGCGTTCGGCCCACGCGGCTTTCGTTTCGCCAGCACCGCGTGCCACGCCCCACTCCTCCCCCGCACGCGCATGCACGCGCCGGGTGTCGCCGTCGACGCGGCAACCGTCGGCCTTGTCGACTGGATGGTCAGCCGGCACGCACCGCTTCGCGTCGTTGGGAGCCCGGCCGGGCTGAGCGCATCCCCCGCTCGATGCTTGGCAAGCGCGCCGCAATCAATGCGTGCGCAGCGGCTGTCGCGCCTCCATCACGACGTCCAACCCCATGAAGTGGGCCACCCCTGTGGGACGGTCCTGCCCCGCGCGGTCCGTCCAGCCGAACAGCAAGGTCGGCCGGTACGCAAGGCACATCCCCACAACTGTCGTGCGATCGAGCTGGACCTCGAAACCGGCACCCAGATGGGCTGCCACACCCGCGGTGTCGATCCACCATTCGTTGCCGAAGGCGACCGCGGCCAGGCCGCCCGAGACGTACGGCTCGGCGCGCTGGCCCAGCGCCAGAAGATACCGCACCTCCGCACCTGCCTGCTGCAGGATGCCCAGGCGCATCAAGCCGTTGGTCTCTACCTTGCTGAAGCCGTACGAGCCGCCGACATACCAGGGCCCCGGGGACCGATACCCGGCGCGTGCACGCAGGCCCCCGCCGGATCCCAGCACGCACGGCGCCTTGGCCTGCGCGGGGCACACCGGGCCCGGGTTGAGCGCGAGATCTCCCACGAACGCGACGCCGAACTGCAGGTAGTCGACATTGATCGGCGGCGGAGCCACCCACGTTGCCGCCAGATCCACCAGCTCGTCGGCGCGCGCAACCGAAATCGACCCCCCCGCCCATACAGCCACCGCCACGCTGCCCGCCACCGCGCGCAGCATCCCAACTCGAAGGGCCCTTTCATTCTGTTTCATGCGATGTCCCGATGTCTCGTATCCTACCCTCCTTGACGCCAGGTGGCCGCATCGCTTAAAGGCGTCGAGGCTCTGGAGGCAAAGCGAATGGAGATACACCTCGACAAGCGCGCCGTGCGACAGATTCGGCTATCTGCCGAAGACGCGATCGAGGAGGGCGATACCGAAACCCTCCGCGAGGACATCCTCGAAGCTTTTTCCGAAGAACAGGTCGAGGACATCGAGCGCCTCCTCGACAACGGAGACTTCTTCGAGTTCCTCACCGACCTGCTCGATGAATGGGGAGGCGACGACGTCGACGAGCTGTTCGAAATCCTCGAAACCCGCCTGGGCGAGCTCAATATCGACCTCAAGTACGACCTTCCGTCCGATGCGTCCGAAGACGAGGACGACTACTCGCCCGACGACGACGACGGCGACCTCGAAGACGACGACGAAGAAGAAGAGGAGCGCTGACCAGCGTCTCCGACGCCCCGTCGACCGCCCCACGGCCTTGGTCCGCGATCAGCGAGCACCTACGGCGGGCGGGTCGGCTCGATCCACGCTCCGTTCGATGTAGCGACGGCATACCCTCGGCGCCGTCCCCGCGCCTGCTGCTGGACACACGAGCTGCGTACACGGCACGTATCGCGAGTCCGGGATCGTTTTCGCAAGCAGCTTCATCGACTCGCAAGCCGCGTCCGTGTCCTGGTCCTGCGCGGCGAGTTTCGCCGCCTCCCACATCGCATCGTCACGCAGCAGCGACGTCGTGAATTCGTCGAACAGCTTGCGGAACTCTCTGCGTGCCGCGGCGTGGTCGTGCAGCGCATCGCGGTACAGCTCCGCCTTGCGCATCTGCGCGCGGGCATACCTCGGCCGCTCGTAGCTGCCGCTGAACGTCGATACCTCGCGCTCCACGAGCATCGTGTCGAGCCTCGCGATCGCCGCGCGCGGATCCCCGAGCTTTTCGTCCAGAAGCGACGCCCGGTACAAGGCATCGTCCCACAACGCACCGCCTGGATACGGCCAGGCCGTCGCACACTCGACGAACGTGTCCCGCGCTTCCGCCAGCTTGCCCATCCGCTCCAGATGGTCCGCCACGCCATAGGTCGCGTCCTCGCCCATGTCGTTGCTCCTGAGCCACGCCATGTTCGTACGCAGGTAGGCAAGGCCCGCGGCGTCACCCTGCGTGTCGTCGAGGTGCTTGACGTATCGCTGCAGCGCACGCTTCGCGAGACCCGACCCGGGATAGCGACGCATCACCGACTCGATCATCTGCCAACCGCGCTGCTCGTCGCCGTGCTCGATCTCGATCGACGCTATTTCGTAGGCACACCGAGCGGCGCGCTCGCCCGTGGGCGACAGCTTCTCCAGTGCCTCGTAGGCAGCACGCGCCTCGTTCGTCCTGCCCGCCCGCTGCAGCGTCGACGCCTCCAGAAACAGCATCTCGTCGCGATCGCGCGACCGCGACGCCTGCATCGCCGCCTCGTGATAGTGCCTCGCTGCTTCATCATACCTGCCGGCACCGTACGCACGCTGGGCCGCAGCCCGTGACTCCAGATACGGACGCGGCAGCGTCGGCGCGCACGACGCCATCACCAGCGTGCCCAACGCCACCGCCGCAAGCAAGCGACTCCGCCTGATCCGGTGCGTGCCCATCATCGCTTGCCCATCATCTCCGCGACCACACTGGCAAGGATCTCACCGCCGCGAAGCGCCGTGTGCTCCACGTCCAGATGCGTCACGATCCGAATCCGTTCCGGACCGAAGGCCGACACCAGCACGCCCCGCTCCCGCGCACGATCGACGATGGCCTGCGCCGGCACCCCTGGCGTGTCCACCATCACGATGTTCGTCTCCACCGCGGCAACGTCGACCACCGCGCCGCGTACGCCCGCCATGCGCTGCGCGATCGCCCTCGCGTTGTCGTGGTCGATGGCGAGCCGGTCGCGATGGTGATCCAGCGCGTACAGCGCAGCGGCCGCCAGCACGCCAGCCTGGCGCATGCCGCCGCCCAGCATCTTGCGCAGGCGCCGACACGCCGCGATCAGGTCCGATGAGCCGCAGATCGCCGATCCCACCGGCGCACCGAGTCCCTTCGAGAAGCACACGCTCACCGAGTCGAACGGCGCGGCCAGCTCGTCAACCGGCAGCCGCAGCGCCACCGACGCATTCCACAGACGAGCTCCGTCGAGGTGCAACACCAGGCCGCGAGACCGGGCGAACCCGGCGACCTCGAGCACCTGCCGCATCGGCCACACTCGTCCTCCCGCCCGATTGTGCGTGTTCTCGATCGCCACCAGCGACGTGCGGGGATACCAGTCCGCTTCGGGCTTGATCGCACGCGCGACATCATCCGCACCGAACATCCCGCCAGCACCGGCGACCACGGCCTGCACGCCGCTGATGGCGGAAGCGGCGCCGGATTCGTACCAGGCGCAGTGCGCCCCCTCGCCCACGATGATCTCGTCGCCCCGCCTCGTCTGCGCGAGCAGCGAGAGCTGATTGCCCATCGTGCCGCTCGAGACGAACAGCGCGGCCTGCTTGCCGAGCAACGAAGCGACCGTTTCCTCGAGACGGCGCACCGTGGGGTCTTCGCGAAATACGTCGTCGCCCACCTCCGCCCGCGCCATCGCCTCGCGCATCGCTGCGCCAGGACGAGTCACCGTGTCGGACCGGAGGTCGATCAAAGCGGAATCTGCCATCGAATCCTGCTCCACCAGGAACGCGAGACCGACGACACCGGCTGGGTGTCGTCGCGGATGCGCCACGCAATGCGCGTGGCAATCGACAGGATCGGAACCTGCGAGTTCACGCCGACGCTGGTCGGCAGGACCGATCCGTCGGCCACGTACAGGCCCCGAATGTCGTGGCTCTCTCCGCTGGGGCCGACGATGCCCGCGCGAGGGTCGACCGACATGCGCGCGCTGCCAAGCGGATGGAAGGCCATGCACTCGATGCGACGCGCGTCGAGGGGCTCGTGCTCGAGACGGCGAAGCTCGGCCACGCTGTGGATGCCCGTCACGCCGAACACGGGCGGATAGACCGTGTGAGCCCCCGACGCGAAGGCAATCTCGCCGAGCACGGTGATGAGACGCCGCACGCGAGCCAGATCGCGCGGCGCCATCTTGTACCAGAGGATCGGCTCGCGGCTCGGCCCCACCCGCACCGATCCGCCGCCTTGGTCGTGCACCATCCCCCCGAACGAGCCGATGGCGGGAAGCTCCCGGATCCGCGCACGGTGCGATGGCCCGATGCCGGGCATGGCGCCCGCCAGGATGTTCGGCGCCGGATGTACCCCCACCAGCGTCAGCCCCTCGCTCGCGAAGTGATCCGAGTACACCGACTGAAACGTGCCGTCGTGGCCGTCCACCGGCTCCGCGAAGTGCGCCAGGATGCGCACCGCGGGGTGCAGCGTCACATGGCTTCCCAACGCATCGCGGTTCGTCGCAATGCGCGAACGAAGCATCACCAGCGGCGTGTGAAGGGTGCCGCACGCCAGCACCACCACCGGCGCCCGCACGCGGAACGCATGCCGGCGACCGCGAGTCCGTCGATCGATGAGGTGCCCCACCACCCCCACCGCGCGACCGCCGTGCACGACCACCCGGTCCACGAGCGCGTCACTCACCAGCCTCGCACCATGGGCGAAGGCAGAGGGGAGATACGCGATGTCGACGGACTTCTTGCGCACCGCGGGGCAGCCGTGGTTGCACAGGGAGTTGCCCTGGCAGCCCACCACGTTGCGACGGATGGGCTTGAACGGGATGCCGAGCGATGCGGCGCCGGCCACGAACTTGCGCGTGTCGTAGCTGCGCATGTCGGCAGGCACCTCGCTGATCTGCATCCGACGCTCGACATCCTCGTACGCCGGCTCGAGCGCCTGCTCGCTCAGCTCGTGCAAGCCCAGCGCGCGCTCCCAGTCCCGATGCACCTCCGAGGGGATGCGGAAGCACACCCCACCCGTGAGCACCGAGGAACCGCCGACACATCTGCCCACGGCGATGGCGATGATCGGCGTGGATCCGACGCCAAAGGCCGCAAGCATGCCGGCCTCGCGCCACATGCGACGGATGGACTCCGTAGGGCTGAACGCGGCGTAGGCTTCGGGCGTGAAGTACGGCCCCTCTTCGAGCACGAGCACGCGGCGGCCCGCCTCCGCCAGATGCGCCGCGACCACCGCGCCGCCGGAGCCGGACCCCACGACGACCACATCGAATTCGTCGTCGAACCCGCGCGGCAGCGCACACCCCTCGACAACAGCCTCCGACCCGGGAATCGCACCGGCTGTCATGGCTTGCCTCCGCGCTCCGCCCACGTCCTGGGCGCCGCAAGCGGCTTGTCACCCCGAGGCTCGGTGAGCGACGACCTCGTGCACCCTGTCATCGCAAGCAGCTCGCCGCGCTCGTACGCATGCATCGAGAGCGGAACCTTGAGCGCAACCACCATCGTGGCCACCAGACCGACACGCGCGTTCTCCATCGCTTCGAGCAGCGCCACACGCTCCGACAACGTCAGCTCCGTCATGCGTGACAACGAGCCGATGACGACCGGAGGCATCCTGTCCATCAGACCGCACAGCAGGTTGATCCCCCGGCGAAGATCGCCGCTGCCCGCGCCAAGCTGCTCGTCGAACCGCATCACGACGTCGTCGACGAGCGCGGCGGACGGCGACATGAGGCGTCCACGCGCGTCCGCGTCGCAAAGCAGGGCCTCGCAGAAAGCGCGGACGACACGACGGCTCGATGGCCAGAGGCCGAAGGGGCCGCGCGGCTCGGATCGGGCGCAGCGGGATTCGCGCATGACCCCGAGCATAAGGAAAGCGAAGGGCAAAAGGCAAAGGGCAATGGACCAAAGGGCGGCGTCCTCGCCCCACCGTTCAGAGACGTCACCTAGGCGTGGATGAACACGATCGTCCCTTCGCCCGTCCTCTTGCCAGCGTACACGCCATGCCAGCCATCGGGGAGCGAAGGCGTCGTCCAGAAGAAAAACCAGTGCGCGTCGATCGGCGCCATGTTCACGCACCCGTGGCTCCGCGGCTTGCCGTAGTCGTCGTGCCAGTACGCCGCATGAAGCGCATACCCGTGGTGGAAGTACTGCACCCACGGCACGTCGCGCAGCTCGAACTTGTTATCCACCTCGTTGGCGTCCATCGTGTTCGTCACATGCTTCTCGCGGATCCGGAACGTCCCGCGCACCGTCGAGCGCGTCGTCTTCGGATCCCCCATCCCGTCGCGCCCCGTCGACACCATCGTCACGTACACCGGCGTCGCTCCCTCGTAGGCCACGATCGTCTGGCTCACGATGCTCAGATCGATCCAGCGCTGCGTGCCCTTGGCGTAGGACGGCAGCGACGAGGGCTTGGCCGCCACGGCCAGGTCCGAAGCTTTGACCCAAGTTCCGCCCTCGACCTCCACGTACTTGATACCCTTGCGCACGCGAGATTCGCCCGTGAGATCCAACGTGGCCCGCCAGGGCAGCGAGCCTTTCCTGGTGGTCTCGGTCTCGGACATCTCGTACGTTTCCGCGCCGTCTCGCGAGGTGACGAACCCCACCGGCAGACGGAAGCCGCTGCGCGGTCCGAGCGGCACACCGTGCCACGTCGACCCAACGTTCGGCTTGAGCTTGCTCGCTGGCACCAGACGACCATCCGTGGTCACCACCATGCGGCGGTTGCCCGCCTCATCGCCCGGCAAGAACGTGTCGATGAGCGCCAGGCCCGTGTGACGCCGCACGCGCCCGGCGATCACCGCGTAGCTCGGCGCCTTGTAGCCGGATAGGTGCGGGATCTTGCGCCCGCCGTCCAGCCACCACGGCACCTGATCGTTGCCTGACCCGCCGAACAGCAGGTTGTCCGTCACCTCCGGCGGCTGCGCAGGCGCAGGTCCCACCGCGATCCCTGTCGCGTCGAGCGGTACGTCGTTGGCGCCGACATCGCGCTCGTTCCACTTGTCCTTCAGCTTCGCATAGGAGCGCAGATGGCGAGCAAGATCCATCTCGTACTGGCTCTGCTCCGCCTTGGTCGGGATCCGCAGGTACTGCGGCGCAACCCACCGGATGAACCCGTATTGGTAGGGCAGGGGCTTGCTCAGGTCCGGCCGCTTGCCCAGCGCACGCGCGACCGGATGCTGAAGATCGAGCGAAGCATCATCGCCCACGCACACGAAGCCCACCGGCCGGACCGCGTACCACCCGCCCGGACAACCCTCCTTCGAGAACGGCTCCTCGGACCGAGCCGTCGTCCCGCCCACTCGCAGATAGCCGATCTTCTCCCCCAGGCTCCCAGGACGGTCATACACCACCGTCGCAAGCGCGGTCGCCACCAGCTTGGGGCCGTTGGCCGGCGGTGCAGGCACGGCGAACGGGTCCGGCACGCCGTCGCTCGAGGCCGGGGAAGGATCCTTCGTGGCCTCGGACCCGGCGCGGTCGCCGCACGCCCAGAGAGGAAGGCAACCCACCACCAACCAGGCAAATCGCAGGATCGTCGACGAGGTCATGGTACCAGGACCAGACCCTACCGATTTCGGTACTCGTGGCCAATTTCCGGCAGGTGCGTGCCGCCGGCCCAGGGTCAGGCCCTCTGCCTCGATCTCCCAGGCCCGCATGCGAGCAAGCGAAGCTGGAGCGTCGTGAACCTCCCGCACAGCACGACTGGGATGGAATGCCTGTCCTCATGAGACGGCTGCCTGTGCTCGGCGTGCGTCCGGTCCAACCGGGTTTCGTTTCGCCCGCACCACGTGCCATGCCGCACCCATCACCCGGACCCGCACGCCCACGGCGGGGGTACGCGGCGACGATAGCGTGTACGCCGTTGCTCGCGGGCGTGCATGGTCAACCAGGTTCGTCCCCGTTTGGAATACGGCCCGGCCTTTGGCTGGCTTGCTGGCCAACGGCGGAATCGTAAACTGGAGGCATGAGCGCGGCGAACCTGGCAGCCATGCGAGCGGAGATTGAAGGGGTCTTTCCGCCCGAGCAGGCGAAGGTGCTGACCAACGCCCTTGCCGACGCGATGGGGCTACAGCAGCGCTACTTCGACGAGATGAGCGCGCTGCGGGGCGAAGTGCGCGAGCTGGCTCGGGCGCAGCAGAATCTCGCCGAGGCGCAGCAGCGCACCGAGCAGCGCGTCGAACAGCTCGCCGAAGAACAACGCAAGCTCGCCGAAGCGCAACAGCGCACCGAGCAGCGAGTGGAACAGCTCGCCGAAGCGCAACAGCGCACCGAGCAGCGGGTCGAAGAGCTCGCCCAAGCGCAGCAGAAGACAGAACACGCGCTCCAGCTTCTCGCCCGTCAGGTCGGCGGACTGTCCGACAAGCTGGGCGGATCGCTCGAGGACCTCGCCATCGAAACGCTGCCCTACGTGCTGAGCGAGGCGTGGGGCATCGAAGTGTCCGACTGCGGGCACGACAGCTTCATCATCGACGGCCGCGAGGTCGACGTGGACCTGGTGC
>Ga0272446_1008057_pt1 | contig 10194 bp, 11 predicted proteins | sample YNPCB0061_FD_194587 | JGI IMG/M metagenome (GOLD analysis project Ga0272446, IMG submission 194587) | Hot spring microbial mat communities from Yellowstone National Park, WY, United States - YNP-CB-006-1 | ecosystem: Environmental > Aquatic > Thermal springs > Hot (42-90C) > Sediment | place... | reverse complement strand
AAGGACACCATCGAGAACCGGGTGTACGTGTTCGAGTCGCTCGCGCGCGCCTTCGTCGAGAAGTCGGCGGACGACCTGGGCTCCAAGAACCCGGAGCGCCGGACCCGCGCCATCCGCGCGCTGGCGGACCTCGCGTTCGTCAGCTGCGTGATCGCCGACACGGCAGACTTGAAGCCGAAGGCCGTGCGCAAGAAGGTGCTGTCGGCCATCGAGGTCGATCCCGAGGCCGCGGCGCCCGAGCGCGACGAGCCCGAGAAGGCGTAGGCGCCGATGCCGGCGTGTCCCCAGCACCCCGGCGTGGAGGCGGCGTTCACCTGCAGCCGGTGCGGCGCGTTCTTCTGTGCCCAGTGCGGCCTCCCGCCGTTGGGCGCCGACGGCCCCGTGTGCCGCGCCTGCGTCGGTCGCGCCGCGGGCGAGCGCGCCGCCCACGCGCGGTGGAGCTGGTGCCCTTCGCCGCCTACGCGAAGGCCGGCCTCGAGACGCAGGCGGGCCCGGTGGTGGGCACGCCGCACTACATGGCGCCCGAGCAGGCGCGGGGCGAGCCGGTGGACGCGCGCTCGGATCTCTACAGCCTCTGCATGACGCTCTGGGAGTTCATGACGCTGACGCACCCGCTGGCCGGCTTCATCAAGAGCCCGCACCAGGGCCCCCTGCCCGCGGACATCAGCTGGATCCTCGCGAAGGGGCTGCAGAGGAACCCCGCCCAGCGCTTCCAGAGCGCCGACGAGCTGCCCGCCCGGCTCGACGATCGCTCCATGGGGAAGGTGCCGATCCAGGGCCCGATCACCTTCACCAAGCGCGTCGGCTACGAGGCGGTGCGGCTGGTGCAGCGCTCGCCCATTCTGGTGATGGCCGTCGGGGCCACGAGCTTCGTTGGGCTGCTCTGGCTCGCCGCCCGCGGGTTGCGGTGACCGCGCGGAGGTAGACTCTTCGCCATGACGCGCGACGAGTTCCGGGACGAGCTCCTCGAGATCATGGAGCGCAAACAGCACTGGGCGTGGCCCGCCTTCACCGCGGGCCTGGTGCCGAAGGCGAAGCTGCACGTGCACCTCGAGCAGGAGTACGCCGTCTACGTGCGCGACTTCCCCGTCTTCGTCGGCCGCGCCTACGTGCAGTGCCCGCTGCCCGCCGTGCGCCGCGAGCTCGCGGAGAACCTCTATGAGGAGGAGACGGGCGGCCTCCACGCCGGCCGGCCGCACCCCGAGCTCTTCCTCGAGTACCCCAGGGGCCTCGGTTTCGACCTGAAACGCTTCGAAACGGTCGAGCTACTGCCCGCGGCCCGCGCGTACCGCCACACGCTGGACCAGCTCACCACCTCGCGCGGCTGGGCCGTCGCCGCCGCCGTCGTCACGCTCTTCATCGAGGGCACGCCGTACGAGCGCGCGCTGTTCGATCCGCAGGCGCCCGCCCGCCCCGAGCCGCCGCTCGAAGCGCACCCGCTGGTGCGCCACTACGGCCTGCCCGTCGAGTCGCTCGCGCTGACGAAGGCCCACCGTGGCGTCGAGGGAGAACACCGCCTCGCCGCCTGGCGCGTCATGCTCGACCACGTCCCCGCCGACGAGCGCCCCCACGTTCTCAAGGGCATGGAGGAAGCGCTGCAGGCCTGGCTCACCTGGCGGGACGAAGTCGCCCGCGCGTGCGGCGTCACCCGGCAGGCGATCGCGCAGCCCTGACGCGCCGCCCGGCCCTCCCGCAAAACCTGCGCGCGCTTGACCAATGTCCGCCTCGGGGCGGCGTGGCTGTGTGTTTGCACGAGGCCCGGCCGGAGGGACGCAGCCATGAGAACGGAGCGCGAAATGGCCAGGAAGGTCGCGAAGAAGGCGAAGGCGACGAAGGCGACGAAGGCGCTGGACCCGATGCGCGTGACGGTCAGCTCGGTGATGACGCGCAAGGTGAAGACGGTGCGCCCCGACACGAGCCTCGACGTGGCGATGGACCTGATGATGGCGAAGGACATCAGCCACCTGCCGGTGGTGGACGACGCGGGCGCGCTGGTGGGCATCCTCTCGAAGACCGACGTGGTGCGGCGCTACTTCGTCGACGGCGACACCGAGACGTCGGACGTGCGGATCAACGAGCGGCGCGGCGTGAGCTACGCGATGGGCGGTGGCTTTCACGAGGACACGGCGGTCAATCGCACCGTCGCCGAGCTGATGAGCACGAAGGTGCGCACCGTCGTCGATTCGGCGCCGCTGGTGGAGGCGGCGATCTCGATGGCGAAGTACCGCGTGCACGGGCTGCCGGTCGTCTCGCAGAAGAACGCGCTCGTCGGCTTCCTGTCGACCTTCGACATCGTCGACTGGGTGGCGACCAGCTGATCCATCAACCCGTCTCGTCGGGGGACTCACACGGAAGGACCGCACGCAACATGGCTTCAGACATCGTGATCGGCATGGCGGGCTCGGGAGGCGACGGCATCGTCAGCGCGGGCGAGTCGCTCATCTCCGCGGTGGCCAGCGAAGGGTTCCACGCGCTCATGACCAAGAGCTTCGGGCCGCAGATCCGCGGCGGCGAGTCGTCGTGCCGCGTGCGTGTCTCGACCGAGGCGGTGCACAGCGCGGGCGACAGCCTGGATGTGGCCGTCGCGCTCAACTGGGACGACTTCCTCAAGTTCGGCTCCGAGCTCAAGTGCGGCGGCAACACCGTCGTCGTCTACGAAGAGAAGACGGGCGTCGCGCCGGACAAGATCCCCCTGCCGGGCGTGGTCCCGGCGCAGGTGCTGGCGGTGCCGCTGGCGGACCTGACGAAGAAGGCGGCGGGCACCGAGAAGGCGAAGAACTCGCTGGTGCTGGGCCTGCTCTCGTCGTGGCTCGGCCTCGCGCGCGCCTCGCTGACGAAGGGCATCGAGCGGCGCTACGCGAAGAAGGGCGACGAGGTCATCCAGGGCAACCTGAAGGCCTTCGAGGCGGGCTTCACCTACGCCCAGGAGCACCCGCTCCAGCGCCCGCTGGCCATGGCGGCGCCGAAGGGCACCCCGACGGCGAAGCTGATCACCGACGGCAACGACATCACCGCGGCGGCGGCGATCTTCGCGGGCTGCCAGTTCTTCGGGGGCTACCCGATCACGCCGTCGTCCGAGGTGATGCAGCTGCTCAGCCGCGAGCTGTGGAAGTACGGCGGCGCGGTGATCCAGGCCGAGGACGAGATCGCCGGCATCGGCACGGCGCTGGGCGCGTCGTTCGCCGGCAAGAAGTCGATGACGGCCACCAGCGGCCCCGGCATGTCGCTGAAGACCGAGATCCTCGGGTTGGCGTCGATCGCCGAGCTGCCCCTGGTGATCGTCAACGTGCAGCGCGGCGGCCCGTCGACCGGCCTGCCCACCAAGCCCGAGCAGTCGGACCTGTTCCAGGCGTGCTTCTCGGCGCACGGCGACGTGCTGCGCCCGGTGCTGGCGCCCACGTCGGTGGCCGACTCGTTCACCACCACCGTGGAGGCCTTCAACATCGCCGAGCGGTACCAGACGCCGGTCATCATCCTCTCGGACCAGGAGATCGCCCAGCGGAAGGAGACGCTCGATCCGATCGACACCTCGACGCTGAAGATCGAGGACCGCAAGCGGCCCACCGAGGCGCAGCTCGAGAAGTACGTGCGCTTCGCCGCCAGCGACGACTTCGTCAGCCCGATCAGCCACCCCGGCATGAAGGGCGGCGCGTACCTGGGCGCGGGCATCGAGCACAACGAGTCCGGCGCGCCGTCGGCCTCGGGCGCGGTGCACGCGCGCATGAATGAGAAGCGGTTCAAGAAGCTCGAGCCGCTGAAGCGCCAGACCGGCCTGGTGTCGGTCGAGGGAGATCCCGCCGCCGAGCTGGCGTTGATCAGCTGGGGCTCGGTGGCGGGGGTCTGCCGCGAGGTGCTGGCGCACGCGAAGGGCGAAGGCCTCAAGCTCAAGGTGCTGGTGCCGACGCTGCTCTACCCGGTGCCCGAGCAGGTGTACCGCGAGTTCCTGGGCTCGGTGCGCGCGGGCCTGGTGGTCGAGCAGTCGCACCAGGGCCAGCTGTACCGCCTGCTGCGCATGTTCATCGACCTGCCGAAGGGCGTGCAGTCGTTCGCGCGCTCCGGCGCCAACCCGATCCAGCCGGCCGAGGTGCTGGCGAAGCTGAAGGAGCTGTCCTTCGGCCTGCAGAGCCGCGTGGAGGACGAGCGGCGAGGTGACATCGAATGACTGCCGCTCCGTTGAACCCCAACGTCTTCAAGAGTGACCTGAAGCCCATCTGGTGCCCGGGCTGCGGCGACTACGGCGTGGTGCAGGCCATCTACCGCGCGCTGTCGGCGGTGGGCCGCCCGCCGCACGAGATCGCCTTCATCTCGGGCATCGGCTGCTCGAGCCGCATCCCCGGCTACACCACCGCGTACGGCTTCAACTCGGTGCACGGGCGCGCGCTGCCCATCGCGCAGGGCGTGAAGCTGGCCAACCCCGACCTGCTGGTGCTGGTGGCCGGCGGTGACGGCGACGGCTTCTCCATCGGCGGCGGGCACGTGGCGCACGCCATTCGCCGCAACATGGACCTCACGTACATCGTCATGGACAACCAGGTGTACGGGCTGACCAAGGGCCAGCTGTCGCCGACGTCGCCGCGCGGGCTCAAGACGGTGACGAGCATGTACGGCAGCCTCGAGCAGCCCATCAACCCGCTGCTGCAGGTGTTGTCCTTCGGCGCCGGCTTCGTGGCGCAGGGCACCCCGGCCGACATGGCGGGCCTGGCGGCGATCATCGAGGAAGGGCTGCGCTACCCCGGCTTCGCCTTCATCAACGTGCAGTCGCCGTGCGTGACCTACGGCGAGGAAGAGCAGCAGCTGCGCGCCCACAAGACGCGCATGAAGACGCTGGCCAGCCTGGGGCACGACCCGAAGGACTACCTGAAGGCGCTGGAGTGGAGCACCCACTACGGGCGCGAGCTGTACACCGGCGTCTTCTACAAGAACCCCGAGCCGCCCCCCTCCTACGACGCGCTGGTGCGCGAGCGGCAGAAGGAGCTCTCGAAGGGCGCCTTGCCCCGCGAGCGGATCCTCGACCTCTTCAAGAAGGGCTAGCGCCATGGCCACCCGCGGCATCGACTTCGCGACCCTCACGATCAAGGACGCGCTCGACCTCGCCCTGCTGATCGAGGAGGAGGCGCGCGATCGCTACCAGGAGCTGGCCGAGCAGCTCGAGGCGCACCACACGCCCGAGGCGGCGGGCTTCTTCCGCAAGATGGTGAAGGTGGAGGAGATCCACCGCAGCGAGCTCGAGAAGCGGCGCGTCGAGCGCTTCCCGAAGGAGCCCCGCGGCGTCACCCGCGCGATGATCTTCGACGTCGAGGCGCCCGAGTACGACCAGGCCCGCGCGGACATGACGGTGCGCGCGGCGCTCGAGGCGGCGATGACGAGCGAGAAGAAGGCGCACGAGTTCTTCGTGCAGGCATTGCCCCGGCTCAAGGACGCCGAGGTGAAGGAGCTGTTCCTCGAGCTCGGCGCCGAGGAGCTCGAGCACCAGAAGTGGGTGCAGTTGGAGCTGGACAGGGCGCCCGCGAGCGGCGACGCCCGGTTCGACGACTCCGACGAACCTGTGGCGCACTGACGGAAGACGCGCTAGCCCCGGCCTCCCCATGGAAGACACCTGGATCGTCGTCTTCATGTACCTGCTCATCGCCTTCTCGGTGGGCTTCTTGATGCTGCTCGCGGCGCGCGTGCTGCGCGTGAAGTCGAAGGTCGAGCTACCAACCGCCGCCGCGACCTACGAGTGCGGCGAGGAGCCCGCCGGCAAGGCGTGGATCCGCTTCCACCCGCGGTACTACGTGGTGGCGCTGGTCTTCGTGCTGTTCGACGTCGAGACGGTGTTCCTCGTGCCCTGGGCGCTCAACACGCGGCGCCTGGGCTCGTTCGCGATCGTCGAGATGGTGCTGTTCGCGCTCATCCTGATGCTCGGCTGGGGCTACGCCCTGCGGAAGGAGGCGCTCAAGTGGCAGTGAAGGTGAACGAGGAGGCGCGGCCCTACGAGCACCCGCTCTACGACTACCTCGAGCGGATGCCCGGCCTCGACGTGATGACGACCACCGTCGACAAGCTGCTGACGTGGGGCGCCACCAACTCGATGTGGATCTTCCCCATGGCGACCAGCTGTTGCGGCATCGAGTTCATGGCCGCGGCCGCCAGCCGCGTCGACCTCGATCGCATGGGCGCGATCGTCCGCGGCACGCCGCGCCAGTGCGACGTGATGATCGTCGCCGGCACCATCACGGTGAAGATGGCGCCCCGCGTGAAGCGCCTGTGGGACCAGATGCCGGAGCCCAAGTGGTGCATGGCGATGGGCTCGTGCGCGATCTCCGGTGACTTCTACCGCGACATCTACAGCGTCATCCCCGGCATCGACACGGCGGTCCCCGTCGACGTGTACGTGCCCGGCTGCCCGCCCAACCCCGAGCAGGTGATGGAAGGGCTCTTGCGCCTGCAGGAGAAGATTCGCTTGAAGCGCGCGGGCCAGCCGGTGCCGAAGGAAGAGCGGCCCGAGACGCTGGAGAAGACCATCACCCCGCGCATCGGCCGCCTCGAGGACCGCCTCAAGCGGAACGCGCAGGACCCGGTGGGCCAGGCGCAGCTCGACTCGGCGATGCGGCTGTACGTGCGGGTGCCGGTCGAAGAAGACACGCCGAAGCCTCCGGCCGGCGAAGGCACGGGAGGTGCCGAGTGAGCGACGCGACTGCGACTCCCGCGGCCCCGGCCGCCGTGCCCGCGCCCGCCGCGGCTCCTACGCCGGTGTTGGAAGGCGCCGCCGCGGTGCTGCCCGGAAAGAGCGCCGACGACATGAAGGCCGCGCTCGCCGCTGCCAGCCCACACGCCGCCGAGCACGCCAAGCGCGTGGCCGAGAAGCGCGCCGCCCTCGAGGGGAAGGTGACGAAGCTGCTCGACGAGCACTTCGGCCTCAAGCCCGACGCGGCCAACGGCGGCCCGGTGGTGCCGAGGAGCGATCACTTCCACCTGGCGAAGGCGCTCAAGGAGATCGGCTTCACCTTCTACGTCACGGTGGTGGCGAGCCACTGGCCGGCGCAGAAGACGAAGACCGGCGACGAGCCCGAGTCCTTCGAGGTGGCCACGGTGCTGCGCTCGGTGGGCGAAGGCAGCCTAGCGTTCTCGTGGCGGGTGAAGCTGGCGCCCGGGCAGGAGCTCGACAGCCTGGCGCCGCTGTTCGCCGGCGCCGACTGGCAGGAACGCGAGCAGTTCGACCTGGTCGGCGTGCGCTTCGCGAACCACCCGGACCTGCGCCGCCTGATGATGCCCGACGAGTGGGAAGGCCACCCGCTGCGCAAGGACTACGCGATCGACACGAGGTGCCTGCCATGGCGGTGAGCGTGGAGCGCGTGCCCACCGAGGTGGTGGTGCCGACGAAGGCCTTCGTGCCGGACCCGTACCTCGACCTCGACACCTACGAGGCCGACGCGGACCTGATGACGCTGTCGCTGGGGCCGCAGCACCCGTCGACGCACGGCGTGTTCCGCGTGGTGCTGTACCTCGACGGCGAGATCATCGTGAAGGCGGTGCCGCACTGCGGCTACCTGCACCGCGGCGTCGAGAAGCTCTGCGAGAAGCTGTCGTACTCGAACATCACGCCCATCCTCGACAAGAACGACTACGTCTCGCCGATGCTGAACGAGCAGGCGGCGAACATGGCGTTCGAGAAGCTGATGGGCATCGAGGTGCCGCTGCGCGCCCGGTACCTGCGCACGCTGATCGCCGAGCTGCAGCGCATCGCCTCACACCTGTTGTGGCTGGGTACGTTCGCCATGGACCTGGGCGGCGCGCTGGGCGGCGGCACGTCGGTGTTCATGTTCTGCTTCCGCGAGCGCGAGCTCATCCTCGATCTTTTCGAGGAACTCACCGGCTGCCGCTTCCACTACAACACGCACCACGTCGGCGGGAACCGGCACGACATTCCGCCGCAGTGGCCGGCGATGGTGCACCAGGCGCTCGACACCATCGAGGCGCGGCTGGACGCGTACCTGTCGATGCTGGAGCACCCGATCTTCATCGACCGCACGAAGGGCGTGGGCACCATCGACGCGCAGCTGGCGCTCGAGCTCGGGCTGTCGGGGCCGCTGCTCCGCGCCTCGGGCGTCGACCACGACCTGCGCCGCGACGCGCCGTACGGCGTCTACGACCTGCTCGACGTGAAGGTGGCGGTCGACGGCGGCGGCGACTGCTACGCCCGGTACAAGGTGCGCCTCGCGGAGATCCGCGAGTCGATTCGCCTCTCGCGCCTGCTGGTGGACAACGTGCCCGCGGGGCCGCTGTCGGCGACCAAGCCGCTCAACATGGTGACGCAGTTCAAGGCGACGACGGGGCAGGTGTACGTGGGCGTCGAGACGCCGCGCGGCGAGCTGGGCACGTGGCTCATCGCCTCGAAGGACAAGCCGACCAGCCCGTACCGCTTCAAGATCCGCCCGCCGAGCCTCCACGCGGCGGCGGCGGTGCCGTACGTGTTCCCGGGGCACACGCTGTCGGACGCGATCGCGATCCTGGGCTCGCTCGACCCGATCATGGGGGAGGTGGACCGGTGATCACGAACCCGTGGTTGAACGGCCTGGTCTTCGGGGCCGTGCTGGTGACCGTGCTGATGACGCTGGTCGCCCTCATCACCTGGTTCGAGCGCAAGTTCGCCGGGCGCATCCAGAGCCGCATGGGCCCGACCATCGTGGGGCCGTTCGGGCTGTTCCAGCCGCTCGCGGACGCGGTGAAGGCGATGCAGAAGGAGAGCATCATCCCGCGCAACGCGGACAAGTTCCTCTTCCGCCTGGCGCCGCCGCTGACGATCGCCTTCGCGCTGGGGACCGCGGCGGTGATCCCCTTCGCGCCGGGGCTGTTGGGCTCGGACCTGGACATCGGCGTGTTGTACGCGCTGGCGTTCTCGGGGCTGCTGGCGTTCCCCACGTGGGTGGCCGGCTGGGCGAGCAACAACAAGTACGCGCTGCTGGGTGGCATGCGCATGGTGGCGCAGGGCATCAGCTACGAGATCCCGATGGTGCTCGCCGCGCTGGTGCCGGTGGTGCTGGCCGGCAGCCTGAGCATGGGGGAGATCGTCAAGGCGCAGGTGCAGGGTGGCTGGTTCATCGCGACGCCGGTGGGCCTGGTCGCGTGCCTGTTGTTCCTCACCACCGCGCTGGCCGAGGGCAACCGCATTCCCTTCGACATCCCCGAGGCGGAGTCGGAGCTCGTGGCCGGTCCGACCACCGAGTACAACGCGATCGGCTGGTCCATCTTCGCCGCGAGCGAGTACGCGCACTCGGTGGTGACGTCGGGCATCGCCGCCACGCTGTTCCTCGGCGGGTGGGACGGGTGGTGGCGCCTGCCGCCGGTGCTGTGGATGGCGCTGAAGACCACCGTCGTGTTCCTGCTGATCACCTGGGTGCGCTGGTCGCTGCTGCGCCTGCGGAGCGATCAGCTGATGGCGCTGTGCTGGAAGTACCTGGTGCCGGGCGCGCTGTTGCTGGTGCTGGTCGCGGGCATCCAGGTCTCGGTGAGGGGCTGACATGGGCTACCTGCTGGCCACGTTCGAGAGCCTGTACGCCACGCTGCGCCAGGCGCTGCAGAAGCCGACGACTGTCGAGTACCCCGACGTGAAGCGGCCGCGGGCGCCGCGCATTCGCGCCTCGTTCGCGCTGACCAGGGACGCGCAGGGCGACGAGAACTGCATCGGCTGCAAGAAGTGCGAGAAGGTCTGCCCGTCGGAGGTCATCACCGTCGTTGGCTCGAAGAAGCCGTCGCCGGTGACGGGCAAGGCGCGCGGCTACGCGGACGACTTCACGCTCAACCTGCAGGCCTGCATCATCTGCGAGCTCTGCGTGCAGGTGTGCCCCACCGACGCGATCATCATGGTGAAGGAGCAGGAGACGCCGGGCTACTCGCGGGCCGATCTCACGCTCACCATGGACAAGCTGTACAAGAACGGTGAGACGAAGGAGCGCTGGGCGTGGGCGAACGCGACCGTGCTCGGTGAACACCAGAAGCCCGCGGAGGAGAAGAAGCCCGCGCCGGCAGCGAAGCCCGCGGCTCCGGCAGCAGGGGCTCCCGCGCCGGCAGCAGCGGCTCCGGCTCCTGCGGCTCCGGCTCCGGCGGCTCCGGCTCCGGCGGCTCCGGCTCCAGCGGCCCCAGCGACTGCGGCTCCGGCGACAGCGGCTCCGGCGACAACGGCTCCGGCGACAACGGCTCCGGCGACAACGGCGC
>Ga0272446_1008054_pt1 | contig 10197 bp, 8 predicted proteins | sample YNPCB0061_FD_194587 | JGI IMG/M metagenome (GOLD analysis project Ga0272446, IMG submission 194587) | Hot spring microbial mat communities from Yellowstone National Park, WY, United States - YNP-CB-006-1 | ecosystem: Environmental > Aquatic > Thermal springs > Hot (42-90C) > Sediment | place... | reverse complement strand
ACTCCCTGGTCTATCTCTTTCCTAGACATTAACTTCTTACACCCTTAATTTAGGGTGGCTGGTCACTTATCCCCTAGTTACATACGTTTGTCTAGGAAAGGGAATTTGCTGTTCCCTTCTACTATTTTCTAGACAACAGTTCCTTGGCTCCTTGGTCTATCTTTTTACTAGACATTAACTTCTTACACCTTTAATCTAAGGTGACTAGTCATCCATCTCCAGTTACATACGCTTGTCTAGGAAATGGAATCTACTGTCCCCTTCAAGTATTTTCTAGACAACGGTTTTGTTGGCTTCTTGGACTATCTTTTTCCTAGACATTACTTACACCTTTGTTTAGTATGATTAGTTACTTACCCTTAGTTATAGTAATTTCAAGCAAATTTGCGATATTTGCCCTTACCTGTAAACCTTTTCTTAGAGAGATGCAGTGATTACTAGTACCTTAAAGTTTTGCTTTTTTTTCCGAAATGACTATAAGGTTGTTGGAATAGGTCATAAGTATCTTCACTGAGTTTATGTAATTTCTCTGTATTCTAAAAGATGTCAAATGGGGTATAGGTTTCTGGGTTTTCCATAGCTTGTAGCTTGCGTGGTGTAGCTTAACCTACCTAGCTATATCAGGGTTATAGAGGCATCACCCGTGTAGTTCTAGGGAATTACGTCGGATTACTATAGCACTATCCTAGGGGTAATCATGTTCAAACTTACTGAGTTCTTTAGCGAAAAATTGCACCAACTTGTGACAATATTTTTCCACATTTTTCCAGTCTCGCCAGTAGGGAATAAGTTGTTTATAGGTTGACAAATCTATACTATCCAGATCGAAAGGTAATGGATAGGCAAGTTGACGCAATAATTGTTGCAAAACTGATTGATGATTGGACTGTGGATAGTATTCATCAAGTTGTTGTAATGCCAGATAACTTTGGTGTGTTCCCAATATATTTGCTAGAGCAACTGTATCTAGATAATCCCGTGTTGCATTGCGGCGGATGATCAAAAAGCTCTTGATACGCAACATTTCTGGCAGAGTTGGCACTCTAATCATACCTCCTAGCGTGTCTATAACTTGGGTTTCTAAAGGTCGGGAACGTATTAATTGTCGAATGCCTGTTTCAATACCATCCAAAGAACCGAGGATGAGAACGGGTCGCCTGCATCGTGCCGTCTGCCATCCCGATACACTTTCCAAATCACTGAGAACCTCATCAAAAATACTCTGTAAGTTAGAGATAATATGGTCAGTATCAAAAGAAAAAGAAATGCGATGCTGAGTATACGGAGTACTTGCCGTACCATCTACTAAAGCTGCATCTAGAAGAGTGCCTTGCAAGTGAGAAGCTACTGATAATAAGTCTTCCCAAGTAAAGTCGGTCATTATTAAATGTAAAATAGTAGCCAACCAATTCCATTCTAATTTAGGTGGTTTTCTAGAGGGTTCCCCTTCAAGAACTTGCTCAAAAAAACGGTAGGATTGTTCATTTTTACTAGGATAATTCTGAACGACTTGTTTCAACTTATTGCGAAGTATTGGTTGGGATTTCAGCACCCGTAACAATTCTATCCAATCACTTAAAGAACCTCGACTAATCACATCATCTATAGCTGCCAAGCACCATCTATTTTCTTCGTTCAGTTCTAAATGTCTGTGTTTCATCCAACTATACCCAGAATTATTTTGATTCCTGAGAAAATCTAGATATCTACTAGTGCGATTAATATTATTTTAGCATATAGCCTGTTTACAAATTAAAGCATCCAAAAAATCGTGTTTCCAAGGCTTGACCTCAATGAGGTTAGAACAAGTAGATTTACGGTAGTAAAGGAATGGGGCTTCCGAGCTTATTGTGTAAGTACAAAGATGAATTGGTAGCGATACCTGATGTTGCACTGTAGTAAATACTTAGAATCTCTCTGAGCAATTCAAGAAATACTTAGCTATAGTATTAGTAGCGTTAGGGAAATACTTTTCAACTACCCCGCCCTCTTGTGAGAGCGAGCTAGGTTGACTAGGGAGAGCGGTAGTCAATCCGCTACGTTTGCAATACCACTCCGGGATGCTTCCTCAGTCCCGGACAAGGAGGGAATCATGCTGCCGAAAGGCAAAACGCCGATAGGCGTAGCCGTGCCGGAGGCATTAGGTTCCCACCGTTGCCGCAGCGCAGGAGCCGGTTGCAGACCGAGGGGAGATGGCTGAAAAGGCGCATAACCAGACCCGTAAGGATATTCGTGGACAAGGATAGCAAGATGCGGAAGGCGGCTTGTCGCCGTTGCGCTATCCATCCCCGGACTGAAGGCCGGGGTTTCCTGCGCATATGGATGAACCGAACCGCAAAAGATAACAGCTACAACTTTCTAGCTTTAGAAAGAATTAGCAAGTAATATCTAAAAAACTCCATATGTTATAATCAGGATATTTCCCCCCCCATAAAAATGTAGAAAATATCTTGTCCCAACATATCTGAAAGACCTGCAAGGAAAGAGGCTATGGAACTAACTCCAAACGATGACAGCTATCAGCAACTTATTCTACAAATAGTTAACAAGCAATACCCAATAAAAGATATTTATTTACTAGAGCTTTATTATTGCGAAGATTTTTCGCACTATCACAAGTATGGAAAACTTCGATACAGACTTGATTCAATAGCGATTAACAATAAACTTATTAATGCTAAAATGTATGAAAAAACATTCAGTTCGATTCCAGTAATTTTGGAAGATAAATTCGATTATCTTAGACTCTCAAAGGAATTCCAGTTAAGGCTAGAGCGAACCGATGATATCTACAATATTTCATTGGAGATAGTAGCAGGTTGGGAACTTCAGCAAACATTTCAAGAAGTATTTACTATTGACTGGTCAGAAGAGATATATCGAGTATTCCCCTCTACCGTTTACGAATTTGATAATGGAATTCTCACCCTCCCATATGTAAAGCATGAACTTCTGAAAAAGACTGTTCAAGATAAAATAGATGAGATAATGAATAAACATCAAAGCAGAGTATCCTACTGGTTTAACTGGGGGAAGATTTATATTTTCAATATGCTCACTGAACCAGACAAAGTTATGCACATTATTACTGTTGAGCGTAATGGAACTACGTTCATAGAAAAACAATATAGGGAAGTTTTCAATATGGTACGGCTAGGGTTTTTCGATCCATAGATAACGAATATCCTATTCCCACATTCAACGATCTCAGAAGGAGGAAGCTTATGAAACTAGCCCCAAAAGATGATAGCCATCGCCATCTTATTCTAAGAATAGTTGATAATCTGTTTTCAATACAAAAACTTTACTCATTAGAGCTTTGTTATCATAAGGACAGTTATCATTTTCAATCTTACGAATTTTACAAGAGTAGAGATTGGATTAGGATTGACTCAATAAGCGTCAATAGCATTCCACTTGACACTCAAAGCTATGGAAAAATGTTTAAATTAATTAGTGTAGTGATAGATGAGCAATTTTTCTATTTAAGTAGCCCACAAAGATATGAGGTAAATCTAAAATTAACTAAGGATGAATTTGAGAATATTTTATTAAACATGAAAGCATCGCTAGAATTTTACTGTACATTTAAGGGAAGTCTTATTTTAAGCTGGTCAGAAGAGATATACCAAAGTCCCTGCATTACAGACTGGATATATACATTGGAAAACGGTATCAAAAGCTCTTATACATTTGAAAGCAAACTCTTAAAAAAGGCTGTTCAAGATAAAATACATGAAATCACAAATAAGCACCAAGACAAAGTATCCCAATGGTTAGGCAGAGCATCTGTTTACATTGAACACAGGCTTGATAAGCGAGAAAATCCAGTACACATTGTCACAGTTAAGTGTAAAGCTCTTCGCTCTCAAAAGAAACAATGGAATGAAGTGTTCAATACACTAGAACTAGGATTTCTCCAGCCATAAAAAATATGTAGAGGATACCCGATACTTCACGTTTAATTTATTCTACTAAAAGTTATATGGCTACTTATAGAAATGCAGAACCTATGCCTGAAAGCACATGGATTCAACAAGTGAATGAATCTCTTCGTAAACCTCTAAATAAACGGCAGGAAAGAGTATTAGATCTCTTTGCTGGTTGTGGCGGCTTAGCTCTTGGGTTTCAGGCAGTAGGATTTGAAACTTATGGATTTGAGGCAAATCTAGCTTGTGTAAAAACATATAGGCTTAATCTTAATAGCAAATGTGTATGCAAGTATTTAACACAGGAGACTAAATATCCTCAGGCAGAAATCGTAATTGGTAGTCCTCCTTGCCAGCCGTTTAGTATAGCGGGTAAACAAAAAGGGCTTGAGGATTCTAGAGATGGGCTTCCTGCCTTTATTGCTGCTGTAGAGCAATTAAGTCCATATATTTTTCTGTTTGAGAATGTCCGGGGCTTGCTCTACCGTAATAGATGGTATTTTGAGGAGGTAAAGTCTAAGTTGGGAGAGCTTGGCTACATTGTTGAAGCACAATTACTCAACGCAAAGCATTATGGTGTTCCTCAGAATAGAGAGAGAGTTATTGTAGTGGGTCACCGTGGATGTTTTAAATTTCCAACTCCTCAGACCAAAGTTATTTCAAGTGGAGAAGCACTAGGTTCTATGTTTGAGGAAGTACCTGAGTATGCTAAATGGCTAACCCCAAGTATGGATGCTTACATTGTCAAGTATGAGGCGGCAAGTCGTTGCAAGAACCCCCGTGATTTGCACTATGACCGTCCTGCTAGAACACTTACTTGCCGAAATCTTGCAGGAGCTACAGGAGATATGCATCGCATACGCTTACCTGATGGACGTCGCAGACGCATTACTGTAAGGGAGGCTGCACGACTTCAATCTTTTCCAGACTGGTTTGAGTTCATAGGTAGTGAAACCGATAAATATTATCAGATAGGAAATGCTGTTCCTCCTTTATTTGCAAAAGCTCTTGCTCAATCCATCATAGATTATCTAGATAAAGGAGAGAAATATACTTCTCAAAAGATTATAGAGAACAAAGGTGTAGTCAAGCAATTAGCACTTTTCTAACTGTATTTGTGAATTGTGTTTACTGACGAGATGAAAGCCGTCTAAGGTATGATCGGTAGTAGACAAATTAAATCTCTGGAGAGTTTTCCTGATTTGTCTCCGCCGTGGGTCGCACAGTGGCAACACGCCAAGACCTCTGCGCAAACAAGTCAGCGTGAAGCTCGCACTCTATTTACTCAACGAAGATAAGTGTCGGGAGTCGTTCACCTCACTACTGATTAAATAATCCTCTTGAACATCTTGCGTCTAACCAATAAGCTATGGCTAAGCATACCAAGGCTGACATAGGTTGCTAGGCGTAGCCTCAGATTGGTTTCCCATAGTTGGTATAGCGTAGCTGTGCAAGGCGATAACCTTAACCTACCTACCTAGGAATCCCTCTTTGAAATAAGAGATTGACGAAAACAGGTTGATGTGCTATAGTTATTAGGTAATGATAGTATTTGAGATTACAGCGATGAAACTAGAAGAATATAAGCAATTATGGATAGATCACTTCAGTGTTTTAGAAAAATGGTGTGAGAGTGAATCATTCCTGAACATTCCAGATGATTTACAAGATAAAATATTCAATACTTTATGTGGATTAAGTAATTTCAATTTAGAATTAGATAAAATTGACAGAGATGTTATTGAAGGAATAGCGGATGGGTTAAACTGTAGCAGTACAGATGTTATCAATAATATTAAGAGTTATCTAAGTAATCTAATCCAAGAAGTAAGAGAAGCTCAACCTAATACGGATCATAAAATTATCAAGCTTAGCCTAGACTTCATGGAAGACCCAAATTGCTTAGATACTCTAAACTATGTCAGCAATAGACTTAGCCAAACAAGCCGTGGTGATCTAATATTCAAACATAAGGAATTAGAACACATAAGGTATCCTAATTTAGTAAAGCAACTAAGCTCTTTAACATAAACATATGAGGATGTACGACATGGTTTTCTATGGGAGCTTGATGCTAAGCCAGAAAATCATGGCTTTATATTCTATAATCTCCCAAGCCATATTCCAGGGAACGAGTCTATTACAAACATACCATACTTAGTCTTTCATCATAGCCCTACGGGTTTTAGTTGGGGTTATTCTGGATCGGGACCAAGTGATTTAGGATTAAATCTAATGGAGTATTTTTGTAGTAAGGAGGGCTATATTGTGCCTCGATGCGTAATTTGGAACAATCATACAGTTTCTGATTTAGCTTTTGAGATGAGATTTGTAGTTCGAGACTATATCAATAAGCATCTCGGTTCACGACCATTTCAGAATCAAGAGTTATTGCGCTTTACTATTCCATACGATGAGGTTGCCAGTACTATGGAAAAAATTTTTAATTATGCCAAGAGCGAGCATCAAGATTCTGCTAGGCTTCATCCGCTAATATCTGTTAATACCGTCTTAGAAATGTTAGACAATTTGAGCAAAACGGGAATTTCATTGGAAGATGTTAATGAGCAAAGTATAGAGATTTGACTTGTAAATCTAAACACTCCATCAAGCATAATCCACCAAAGCTATCGGGTTGATTGGCAATGTATTTGCCTATACTTAGAGGAAAGGCGAACTAGAACCCCCAATAGCAGTTGATTGATTTAAGCCTTACTTGGGAAAGTAACATCATTCTATTCAAAAAATCTCCATCATTTCTAACAGACGGGGGAAGGTGAACTGTCTAGTAAACACAAATACCAAGATGAAAGGCTTTACTAGACAAGAGTAGGGAAATGAGAATAAAGAAAAAACTTGCCTACAATAGACAATAATACCAAAGACTTTTTCTAGACGGAAATCGCAAATAATAGGAATCTCTATAGCTTTTGTAGCTAATTTTCATGTGTACTATTAAATGATTATTCACTGTTAAAAGCCTTTCAGTTAATACAGTCTATTTATAAATTAAGGGATACAAAAGCCTTGATTATTCTCAAAGTTCAACACGCTCAACCGCCGACAAGTAGAATTTTAACCGTACCCTATAAATACTTAACAGTCTGTATCTTTATGAGATGATTGACAAAATTCGATGATCTTAGCTTTTAAATCTTCATAAATCAAGCTAGTCAAGCAAACAGGAATGACTCCGCCTGGGGGAAAAGCCCACCATTGGTCATCAAGGAGTACAGGCTCTGTATAGCCATGTTGCTTGCACCACTCAAGAACAAACTGCCTACAAGTCTCAGTCCAGGTTCGCACCATTGCCTACCTCACTTCTTTTTGAAGAGTAGTACACTATCTTTAATATAGCGATATACAGTCATTCCGTTTTAGAATGCGACACTTTTTAGGTATTTGCAGTCGCTCTATCCCCTTCTAGGACAGGATTTGCAGGTGAAGGCAAATGTCGCAAACTTGTTTGAAATGACTATAGCAATTCTACTTGATTAGTGAACAGCAATTCCCCAGAATCATACACCGCAGGTGCTTCTTTTACGGAGATGGTGTCCCTAAGACCCCTTTACTATATTACCTTTGGCATGAAGGCAATCAAGTCCGCATTTTATCTCTTGACCTTGCCATTGCTGTTAGCGTAGCCAATTTCCATACCGTGCAAGTTTTCAAGATTCATTACTGCGCCTTATTTAATGAACACATCAAAGAAACGCTGGAAATTCTTTCCCTAATAAATCATTGCACAAAACATAGGAGTACCTTTGCCTTCATTCTTTCCATCTATCATGAATTTCAATCGTGTATCGTAGAGAAAGCAAACGCCCGTCGCCTTGCCGTAAACATATTCTTTCCAGTGTCCTGGATTAGTCGCAACTAGCACTAGGGCTATTAGGATTGATACAGTCTATTCGCCTCCTCACATCTGCGAAGCCAATCTACTATTCTCGTGCTGCGTTTGATGTCGTTGCCATATGGCGGATTAACATATATTGTCGGGAAGTTCCAGGACTCTGATAAACCGTCCTGATTGCGAGGCATATATTCGACAAACGCGCCTACAGCGGTACGAATCTTCGGCATCAACCGAGCAACCGTATAGGCTAGATAAACCCAACCTAGAGCGTACCAGAGTAGTGAGAAGGAACTTGACCGTATCTCATAAACACTCCGAAAGGGGAATGTCTCAGTATTCTGTATTAGGCATTGATATTAAGCCATTCTAAATAAATTCAAGGCTTGGGTAAGAATTTTAGAGCAAAGACTCAAAAGAATAATCAAAGCCTTTTTGTTCAAGAAGAGCTAAATGAGCTTGAACTACAGTGTTAGGAATTTCCAAGAATTGCTGAGGGGATGGGCATCGAGCATTATTTAGATCACTTGGCTCAAATTTATTCAAGTTATTGCCATACTTGCGGATTTGAGTGCTGATTGTGGCTTGACCAATTTCTGAATAGAGATAAAGAAATAAGTGTTCAATGAACTGTTGCCCTAGGTAATTAGGATAGAAGCAATGATAGCAAGTCAAGGAAAGAACTTGGCTAACATTCCGAACCACCTTAAATCTATTACGAGAGAATACACTAAGTAGGATAGGAGCAGGTTGGCGATGCTCAGTGCGATACCATGGCTTTTTCGACTTGGTTAGAAACCGCTGATGGAATCCCTGCTTCTCTCCATAGTAGATATATCGCTGTACGGCATCATTGTTTTCTGATTGATGTAAATTAAGTAGAAGTACACGCTGATTAGATGTAATCAGAGAGTCAATATAGGTATCACTAATAATAGGCTGAGTAATCTGAGGGCTACGGCTAATGCAAGGCACTAATACATTTCTAGGCAGACGATGTGCATTTGCTTCTTCTTGAGATAAAACGAAGAATTTATTAGCTCCTGTTGCAATGCCTCGAACAAAAGAGCCATAATTCGAGAGAAGGTAGTTATAAGTTTTAATAGGTGCAAGAGTCTCAAAGTGAACCAACCACTTGTCATCAGGATTTAATTCAGATGGGGAAATTAGCTTACCAGGAATATCTTGCATATTACCTTGTAGTAGATCAAGATTACTAACTGTGCAGAACTTAATTGGCTCAAGACTGTCAGGAGTATCAGCAACTAAGACCATTCCAACTGATGTAACTACTTCAGGAAAGACCTCCGCTTCTGGCTCTATTCGTATTAAGGCTTTTAAGCATCTGCGGTCTAATAAAAGTTTTTTGACAATAGTGCCATACCCTGTATTAAGAAACTCTAATGGCATTAGATAAGCGAGGCATCCACCTGGAGCTAGTTCACAGAGAGACTTAATCAGGAAAGCAGAGGAAGCATTTAAGTAGCCAGACAACTTGCATCCTATTTCAATTTCTAAACGAGGAATAACCTGATGCCGTTCGATAAAATGCTGAAATCGCATATAAGGAGGATTGCAGATAATACCTTGATATTGATTGCCCCAATGCATGAAGTAATTGCCAGAATGCACAGATAGATTAGAGCAAAAATGTCCGCCAGTATAATTCACAAAACTTTTCAGAATAGTATCATCTTTTTCCAAGCCTATGTAGGTAATACTTGGGTTCAAATAAGCGGATACAAAATAAAAAGCTCCTAAACCTAAGGCAGGATCAAAAACTACTGTTGCTCCTCGGTGTAACACCCACCTTGCCATAAACATTGCAATTTGCAAAGGCGTAAATACTTGCCTATATTGCTGGCGATGGTGGTATGAGATACTCCCTTCGTAGTGAGCTATAAGGCTAGCATAAGTATCTAGCATTTTTTCTTGAGCATCTAATCTAAACTTGGCATTATTCATCTACTGACCTACCTACTTCTACTTTTTGCCACGGCTGTTCAAACGAATGGAAAAAACCGGAATCATAAAAAGCATCAAGCCATTTGCTCTAGCAAGCTTAATTGCTTACTTATTGTAGTATAGCTAGGTAGGTTAAGGTCGTCGCCTTAAGATTCATGGCTACGCCACGCTTCGCTATGGGAAACCAGCGACCCATATCATGTCAACCTTTGTATGCTTAGCTATAGATAATTCAGGACAGGAAAAAATAGTACCATCGGCGAAAAACTCGTTCCACAGGCTAAGTACAGTTAGGTTGTTGCCAACTCATGCTTGCGGTTGACCGTCTTGCCAGTCTTGCCGCCAGGCTGCATGGTCGGGGTACTGATTTGCCTCAAGATTGAACTGTGCCGCCCATCGCTTCTGTCCCCCAAACACCAGGCGGGGCTTTTCGCGCTGGATGCGCTCTAG
>Ga0272446_1008053_pt1 | contig 10199 bp, 4 predicted proteins | sample YNPCB0061_FD_194587 | JGI IMG/M metagenome (GOLD analysis project Ga0272446, IMG submission 194587) | Hot spring microbial mat communities from Yellowstone National Park, WY, United States - YNP-CB-006-1 | ecosystem: Environmental > Aquatic > Thermal springs > Hot (42-90C) > Sediment | place... | reverse complement strand
TGTGCTTCGGTTGGCGCTCTGGTGCTGGTGCTGGCGGTTGTGGCCGCCGTCGTCGGGTATTTCCTCTGGCCGCAGCCGGCCGGCATTGCCGATAAGGTCATTGTGGAAATCGACTTTGAAAAAGGCTTGGAAGAATACGCGCCGGCCGATTCGGTGATCAGCCTCATCAGCGAAAAAAAGCCCACCGTGCGGGAAATGGTCCTGACCATTCAGGAGGCCGCCGCCGATGACCGAGTCAAGGGGATCATTGCCCGCACCGGGTCGTCATCCATGGGCCTTGCCACGGTGCAGGAAATGCGCGACGCCATCCTGGCGTTTCGCAGCAAGGGGAAACCGGCCATTGCCTACGCCGAGACCTTTGGCGAATTCGGTCCCGGCAACAGCGCCTATTACCTGGCCTCCGCCTTCGACGAAATCTACCTGCAGCCGTCGGGCGATCTGGGACTGACCGGCATCATTTACAGCACTCCCTTCATTAAAGAGACCCTCGAAAAACTCCAGATCACTCCGCGCCTGGCCCGCCGCGAAGAGTACAAAACCGCCGCGAACACCTTCACCGAAAACGAATTCACGCCGGCACAGCGCGAGTCGTTGACGGCCATCATGCAGTCCTGTTTCGGACAGGTTCGGGAGGGAATAGCCAAGGCGCGCAAACTTTCGCCGGACCAGGTCAGCGGGCTCATCGACCGCGGGCCTTTTTCGAGCGACGAGGCGCTGAATGTCAAACTTGTGGATGGACTGCTCTATAGAGACGAAGTTTACGCCAGGGCCCGCACGAAAATGGGTTCGGCGGCGGAGCTCATGCCAATTCGGGACTACTGGCTGCGCCTCGATAGAGATCGTGGCGACCAACCGCTCATTGCCATGATCTACGGGGTCGGATCGATTCATCGCGGCAAGAGCAAATTTTCCCGTCTGTCCGGCGGAACATCCATGGGCTCCGACACCATCAGCAAAGCATTCAGGGCCGCCGCCGAAGACAACCAAGTGAAGGCCATCCTGTTTCGCATCGACAGCCCCGGCGGGTCATACGTGGCCTCAGACACCATCTGGCGAGAGGTCATTCGGGCCAAAAAGGCAGGCAAGCCGGTCATCGTCTCCATGGGTGACGTGGCCGCATCGGGCGGCTACTTCGTGGCCATGGCGGCGGATAAAATCGTGGCGCAGCCTTCCACGCTCACGGGTTCCATCGGGGTCTTCGCCGGCAAGGCCGTCACCACGGAATTTTGGAAGAAACTGGGGGTGACCTGGGACCAGGTGCATTCGAGCGCTCATTCCACCATTTGGAGCGCCACCGAGGACTACACTCCGCAGGAATGGGAGATCATCCAGAGGTGGCTCGACCGCATTTACCAGGACTTCACCAGCAAGGTGGCGACTTCACGGGGACTGACTTTGGACCAGGTGCTGCCCATTGCCAAGGGACGCGTCTGGACCGGCGAGACCGCCAAGGCCATCGGTCTGGTTGATGAGCTGGGGGGGATTTCGGAAGCTCTGCGGCTCGCCAAAGAATTGGCCGGGATCCCGGCTGAAGCTGAAATTGACCTGCAGATATTCCCTAAGCCGAGGAATTTGCTCGAAGTCATTCAAAGGAGACTGCTCGCTGATGATGACGAGGAGGCCGCTGCCGACGAGGACGCCGTCGAACTGCTGGCCGCGGTATCGAATGCCCTGCCGGTTTTCCGCCATTTACTCGGAACGTTTCGGTTCTTGCCCGGGACCGAGGTCCTCTCCCTACCGGAAGCTGCCTTCCTAACGCCCCGCTGACCTCGGACCGGCGCTGCACTGCAATTTCATTGTGCCCTTGCCGTTTCCCGCCATCGGGTATTATACTCCCGCCGCTTTAGGATCTGCACGCAAGCAGGTTTTGCAGCAGGGGGAAACCGTTGCCAACTTTGGGTTGGACTGTACTGGATGAATCCAGGCAAGTGAGACACTCACCACAATTCAGGTTAGAGGGACCAGAATGCTCGTCGCCGATTCACTCGTTAAAACGCTGATCATCAGTTGCTGCGCTGTCGTCACCATCTCCTGCGGAGGAAGCCCTCCACCCCAAACCATCGACAAGCCGCAGCCGCCCAAGACGTATGTGTTCGAGTGCCTGAACAAGGCCAGTTACACCGTTCGCTTGGACAAAGACCAGGCTTTCATATTCCTTCCCGTTGGGACCGTGCTGCTGCCGCGTCAGCCGAGCAGCGCCGGGGCCAAATACAGCGACGGCAAAACCAGCATCTGGCAACGAGGCGATATGGCGCTGATGCACATGGGCGGAGTACCCCTCGGCGACTGCCCCAACAACCCTCGGGAGGCGGCATGGGAGCATGCCAGGCTCAATGGCGTCGGGTTTCGAGCAGCGGGAGACAAGCCGGGATGGTACCTGGAAATCACCGATAAAAGTGGGATCGTGTTTGCGCCAGGGCAAGGCGATCGGCGGCTCGAGTTTCCATTCGTCGAGGCGAAAACCAGCAATTCAAATGTGACCAAAACCTATGAATGCAAAAACGACGGGCATCAGTTGACGGTGGTGGCGGTCCAGATGGAGTGCAAAGACCCCGCCTCCACAAAGGTCTACGATTGGACCGTGACGGTGAAATGGAACGGCGTCACCTACAGCGGCTGCGGCAAGGACCTGCAATGAAACCGCTGCCGCCGCCTCGCGCTATGCCTGATTGACGGTCTCCTTGCCGCGAATTGAGCAAGTCATATTGCACCGTGCAAATACTGCCGGCGCAGCTCCTCTGGAAACTTTTCGATGGCGTAGCGCAGCATGGTGCGCGGCATGCTTCGATAGCGCCCCCGTAAGAACTCTTGTTCAAGCTCCAGATTGCGCTTGCCGACCTCACGCAGCATCCAGCCGACGGCTTTTTGAATCAGATCTTCTTTATCGCCCAGAAGAAGGTCGGCAATTCTGAGTGTATCGGTAAACTCACCCCGCTTGATGAAATGAAAGGTGGCGATAATTGCGATCCGTCGCTCCCACAGCAGCTTTGATTCGGCCAGGCGGGACAGCACTTCCCGGCTGCGCTTAAACAGAAAAGGGCCGACAATCTTGTCAGCCGAAAGGTCGACCAGGTCCCAGTTGTTGATGAAGGCCGTGCTGCGCAGGTAGAGGTCAAAAATTGCCCGCTGCGTCGGCGGGTCGCCCTGCTGAAATTGCAGGACCAGCACCAGCAGGGCCAGCATCCGCTCTTCATGAATGGCGGACTGGAGCAACTGCTCGGCCGCGTCCAGCGCCATCAGCCGATAGCGCTTGGCAAATCTTCGCAGGACCGGCACTTGAATGCCGAGAAAACGGTCCCCTTCTCCGTATTCTCCCGGTCCGGTCTTGAAGAACCTCCTCAGGATTGCGGCTTTTTCTTCGCTGGCCGCAGCCGCAAGTTCCTTGCGGATGTCACTCAGATGCATGCTCTATCCTCATTGGCCCCCCATCGTCGGCGATTGACCGCTGACGGGTAAGGACGCCCCTCTTCTACCCACCGCGTCCCGCACAATCGAACCGCCCACCCGCCACACCAGAAAAATCCCCGTGGGCGCCAGATCAAGGTTGAAGGACTCGGGGAAACTCTGTAGTCTGAGCGCCTCTGGTTCATGGCGCAACTTCAACTGGGCGGAGGGATGATGAGCTCACATATTGTTCAGAAATTCAAGGGACTCCATTGGCTGCAAAAATCAGCCATTATTGTCGCCCTTGTGCTTTTGCTTTACACCACCGTGGGTTTCCTGCTTTTGCCGCCCGTCGCCAAATACGTGCTGCGCAGTCAAATTTCCAAGCATCTGCAGCGCGAGGTCAGCATCGAAAGGCTTTACTTCAACCCGTGGGCGCTCTCCCTAGAGATCGACGGCTTTAAGATCCAAGACAAGGATTCGCCTGAGAACACCTTCGCCGCCTTCAAAAAACTCTACGGCAACCTCGCCGGCAAGTCTATTTTTGTGTTCGCCCCTGTAGTGCAGCAAATCGAGCTGCTGGAGCCATACCTCAGGATCGTTCGAATCGACCGGCAACATTTCAATTTTTCCGACCTGTTGCAACAAAGCGCGCCGGAGGGCCAGAGCGCGCAACTAACAGGCCCCGCCACCCTGCCCAAATTCAGCATTAAAGACCTGCAGGTCCGCAGCGGCAAAATCGAGATTACCGACCAGTTGCTGCAAAAGGAACACTCCATCGCCGACATCAACTTCACCATCCCCGCCATCGATAACCTGGACCCCGCCAAAGGCGCCCAATTCAAGCCGGAACTGGCCCTCACGATCAACAGCAGCCCGGCCCATCTGAGCGGCGAAGTGCAATTGCTGCCGGAAAACAGAGGGGCAGTGGTCAATGTCAATCTCGAAAACCTCGAACTCGCCCATTACTCTCCTTACCTGCCCGAAGCATGCCGTTTTGCCGTCACTTCCGGGCGGCTCGGCGTGAAAACCCAAATCACCTTCGAACAGCCCGCGGCGGCGGACCCGTCGCTCAAGGTCACGGCAGACGCCTCCCTGAACAATCTCCAAGTGGCTGCCGCCGATGGAGGTGAACTGTTTGGCCTCGAACAGTTGCTGGTCTCGGGTGTGGACTTTGAAGTCCTGGCCGGCCGCCTGCACATTGCCGGCGTGGAAATCCAGGGGCCGGCGGCAAAAGTTTCACGCGACGCCAAAGGCCAAATCAACCTGGCAGCCCTTTACGCGCCGCCACCCCACCAGGACAAACCCACAGAGGCCGAGCCTCAATCGAAAAGACCTTTCTCCTTCATACTGGATGAACTGAAGCTTGCGCAAGGCAAGATTGCCTTCTCCGATGCCGCCGCGGCAAGCCCTTTCCACACCACACTTTATCCGCTGGAAGTGAGCGTCAAGAACTTCAACAACGCCCCTGAGTCCAAGCTCGATGTCAGCTTCTCCGCCAAAACCGAAGCCGGAGAAGCTTTCAGCGGCAATAGCACCATCTCCCTCGCCCCGCTGGTTGCAAGCGGCAGTATCAGCCTGTCCGGCATCTCCGTGCCCAAATATGCTCCCTATTTCCAAAGTAAGGTCCCCTTTGAAATCAAAGGGACCAGCGTGGATTTTGCTACTGACTACCATTTCGCTCAAGGCGCTCAAGCCCCCGCGGTCACCCTGACGAACATGAAATCCGCGGTGCATTCGCTGACCATTGGCGCCAGGGGCGAGAGCGACCTGCCCATCCAGATCGGCAGCATCGAGCTGAGCGGAGGGGCCTTCAACCTGGCTGGAAAGCAGCTGACCATCGCCGAGGTTTCCTCCTCCAAGGGCGCCATTGATGTTGTCCGCCACCAGGACGGCCAGTTGAACCTGCTGAAACTGCTGGCGCCGCCACGCCCCGGACAGGACGAACCGGGGCCGGTGGAGGCGCCGGCGCCGGCCGGCGGCCCTGCCTGGCATATTGCCATCAACTCCATCAAACTGAATGACTATGCCATCAGGGCCCAGGACCTGCAGGCACCCGAGCCGGTGACCATCACGGCGGACAATCTCCAGCTTGGCCTGCAGAATGTCTCTCTCGACCCCTCCCAGGAAAGCGGCCTGTCCCTGTCCCTGCTGCTCAATCAAACCGGAAAGATGAGCATCGACGGAAGAATCAGACTGCAACCTCTCTTGGCCGATCTGCAGCTCAATTGGCAGGACATCGAAATCAAGCCATTCGAGCCATATTTTCGCGATCAGGTGAAGGTCCATGTGGTCGGCGGCAAGCTTGCCGCCGCCGGCAATTTCCGCCTGGAAAAGCAGCCGCCGGACCAGCTGGTGATCAACTACGCGGGGGACTTCGGCTTGTTCGATTTCACCTCCCTGCCGAAAGCCGAAGGTGATGAAATCGTCAAATGGCAGACCTTTGCCTTGACCGGCATCAAAGCCGGCAATGCGCCGCTTCAGTTCGAGGCGCAGAGGGTCGACTTTTTCGGCTTCACCTTCTTTGTGCGCATCAATCCCGATGGGACCATCAATTTTCGACAGGTGTTGAAAGACGAGGCGGAAAAACCCGCCGCGGCTAAAACGGAAACGCCGCCGCCCACCGCCGCTCCGGCACCGCGCAAGGGCAGCCAGGCGGCCAAGCAGGGCACTGCTCCAGCCCAAAAACAACCGCTGCCGGTAGCCATCAAAATCCACGAAGTGGTGCTAAGAGATGGCGACATCGACTTCACCGACAACTATATTCAGCCAAGTTTTCACGCACGGTTCTATAGCGCCGCCGGGACCATCACCGGGCTTTCGACTGAACCGGGGAGCCAGGCCGCCGTGCAGATTAAGGCCAAAGTCGATGAGCACGCTCCAGCGCAAATCGTCGGCAAAATCAACCCGCTGACTCCCGACCTGTTCCTCGATATGAGCATTTCCGCCAAGAACCTCGACCTCACCATCACCAACCCCTACGCCCGAAAATTTGCCGGCTACCCGGTCAAGAAGGGCAAACTCAATTTCGACTTCAAATACAAGATCGTCAAAGACAACCTGGACGCCAATCACCGCCTCGAGTTCGACAACCTCACCCTGGGCGAAAAGGTCAACAGTCCCGACGCCACCGACCTGCCCATCAAGTTTGCCCTGTCGCTCATGCAGGACCGAAACGGCGACATGGTGTTGGAACTTCCCATCTCTGGGAAGCTCAGCGACCCGAAGTTCGACTTCAGCAAGATCATCAAGGCCGCCCTGTCGAACATCATGAAAAAGATCGTGACGGCCCCATTCGCCATGCTTGGCTCGATTTTCGGCGCCGCTCGATCAGAGGACCTGAACTACGTGGAGTTCGCCCCCGGGAGCAGCGAAATCACTGCGGAGGCGGCCAAAAAGCTCGACCTCATCAGCAAGGGGCTGTTCGAGCGGCCGAAACTGGAACTGGACATTACCGGCTACGTGGACCAGCAGGCGGATGCTAAGGTTCTGCTGGAACAAAAGCAAAAGCAGCTGCAAGCGGCCGAAGCCGCCAAACAGCAGGCGCCGCAGACAGCGCCGAAGGGCAAGGCGGTAGGCAAGAGCGAAGCGAAAAAGACTGCTCAGGAAAGCCCCACCGAGCAAGCCCAAAAAGCCGACGCAGGGCAGAAGCCCCCTGCCCCGGTTGCTGCAGCGCCCAAGCCTGAACTCGATCCCAAGGAACTCGAACAACTGGCCGCCAACAGGGCAAAAAGTGTTCGAGATTACCTGCTGAAATCAGGTCAACTGGAGCCCGAAAGGATCTTCATTGTCGCCGCCGACTCTCCCGAGCCCAAAGGAGACGCCAAGGTCAAGAAGAGCAGCGCGGTTTTATCGCTGAAGTGAAATGAGCGGGCGGCGGATGGCGGTGGGCGAAAACTGGCGAATGACGGATAGCGGAGGGAAGGGGCGCAGCCGAGGACGCAGGCAGGAGGTCGATTGCCTGCATCCCGGCCGGACCAAAGCTTTTGCAAGGGGGGGCCTTGATGACTGAAATCTGGCTGATCGCGGCACTCGTTTTGCTCGCTGCGGCGGTGGCGGCGCTGCCGTTGCTTTTGCGGAAAACGGCGAAAACCGATGCGGCAGCTCTGGAAGCCCGACTCGATGTATTTGGAAAAACCCAGGAACGCACCGAGCGCATCATCCGGGAAGAAATGGCGCGCAGCCGAGAGGAGCTCGGCAGGGCAGCCCGAGAGCAGCGCCAGGAGCTCGTTGCCGCCCTGAAGGATTTCGGGGACGCCGTGGTGCAGCGCATGACGGGCGCCGCCGCCATGCAGAAAGCGCAGTTCGATAATTTTTCCGCGCAACTGGCATCCTTCACCAAAGCCAGCACCGAGCAACTGGATGGGATTCGCGAGCAGTCGGCGGCTGCAGCCAAAAACCTGCGGGAAGAGGTGCTGGCGACGCTCAAGGCTTTGACCGAAGCCAATGTCCGCACCATGGGCGAACTGGCCGGCCTGCAGAAGGCCCAACTGGAAGCCATGTCATCCGCCATTGCCAAGCTGACGGAGTCCAACGAACAGAAACTGGAGGCGGTCAGGACGACAGTTGAAGGCAAACTGCAAAGCATCCAGGACGATAACGCCCGGCAACTCGAGCAGATGCGCCAAACTGTCGAGGAAAAACTGCAGGGTGCGCTGGAAAAACGCCTCGGAGAGTCATTCAAACAAGTCAGTGAGCGTCTGGAAATGGTGCACAAGGGGCTCGGGGAGATGCAGTCGCTGGCCACGGGGGTCGGCGACCTCAAAAAAGTGCTGACCAACGTCAAGACTCGCGGCACGTGGGGCGAAGTTCAACTTGGAGCGCTGCTGGAACAGGTGCTCAATCCCGATCAGTATGCCGTCAATGTGGCCACCAAGGGCAACGGCGAGCGCGTCGAATTCGCCATCAAGCTGCCGGGACAGGGCGCCGGTGAGGACGATGTCGTATGGTTGCCGATCGACGCCAAGTTCCCGGTTGAGGATTATCAGCGTTTGCTCGAGGCCCAGGAGAGGGCCGACGGCGCTGGCGCTGAAGCAGCCGGCAGGCAGCTGGAGGGCCGCGTCAAGGCCTGCGCCGCGGACATCTGCAGGAAGTATCTGAACCCGCCCAGGACAACGGACTTCGGCATTCTCTTTTTGCCCATCGAGGGGCTGTTTGCCGAGGTCATCCGGCGAACGGGTCTGGCGGAGCGCATTCAGCGGGAACACCGGGTGCTCCTTGCCGGCCCGACAACGCTTTGGTCGCTCTTGAGCAGTCTGCAGATGGGGTTCCGCACCCTGGCCATTCAGAAGCGATCGAGCGAGGTCTGGGAGCTGCTGGCCGCGGTCAAAACAGAGTGGTCAAAGTACGGTGATCTTTTGGAAGCCGTGCAGAAGAAACTGCAGCAGGCATCGGATACGATTGAAAAGGCCAAAGTGAGGTCGCGGGCCGTCGGCAGAAAGCTCAAGGACGTCGAGGAGCTTCCACCTGCCGATGCCGCCGGTTTGTTACCGGGTCTTGAGGGCTTGGATGACAATCTGATTGTCGCGGAGGCTGACAACGGGGCATGGCATGACTGACCGCGGCCGGAAAGCTCAGCGGCTTCTGCCCAATTCGCATTTAAGGAGTTGACGGGACCGGGCGCCAGCTGTTGAGGTCTTCACTGCAGAACATGCTGCCGTCGGCGGTGAATCCGATCAAATCGCTCTTGCCGTCGCCGTTGAGATCGCCCGCCGTCAATTGCTGCAGCATGCCGGGGATTCGGCGCCATTCGCCCAAATTAAGAGTATAGTAAATCTCTCCGGCGGAGGTCACGCCGACAATGTCCGCCCTGCCGTCCCCATCGAGGTCGCCGGCGACCGCCTGAGCCAGTTTTCCAGGAAGGCGCCGCCAGTTCCAAAGGTCAAAAGAGTAATAGATGTCTCCGGATTCGGTGGTTCCCACCAGATCGCCCAATCCATCCCCGTTCAAATCGCCGCAACCCACCTGGTTCAGTACGCCTGAAATCCCTTGCCACTGGTAGTAATCGTAAGTGATATAAAGGTCCCCGGCGCCAGTGACGCCCACCAGATCATCCACCCCGTCGCCGTTTAGGTCGCAGGCGGCGATTTGCTTGAGGTTCCCGGGGAGCGCGATCCATGAGGCCAGATCTTTGGTGAGATACACCCGACCATTGGGCGCCAAACCAGCAATGCCGCTCCCGCTGCCGCCCAGGCCAGTGCAGACAACCTGCGCCAGAGTCCCCGGCAGAAGACGCCATGACCCGGGTTCGGTGGAATAGAAAATCTGCCTGCCCGGCGTTGTGAGGACCAAATCCCCGAGTCCATCCGCAGTCAAATCGCCGATGGCGACGCTCCGCAGTTCATTGGCAAAAGGCTCCGCGTCCAACAAATTGATGGTCCCGTCCTGGTCGGCGTCGTCGCTCCAATGGCTGCCCCAAAACACCAGTTCAGTCCCGTCATTCAAACCATCCCCATCGCTGTCGGGATTGAACGGATCGAAACCGTAGATAGACGTCTCGTCGGCGTCGGGCACTCCGTCACCGTCGCTGTCCACCGACTTAGCCGTGATCTGTACCACCAACTCTTCCGAATAGGCACTCTCACTGCCTAAGCCGTCGTAAGCGGTGACCGCAAAATAGTAAACGCAATTTTCCTGCAGACCGTTGACCTGATAGGTGGTGACGCTGCCGGCATCGATGATCAAGTCATATTTGCGGCTGCTTTGTCCGCAGTAAACTTTGTAGCCGGCCGGTTTTGGCACACTCGGGTCCCAGGCGAGCTTCAGCTGGGCTGAAAAAGCAGTGAGCATAAAGGGTGGTGCGGAAAGGATCAATA
>Ga0272446_1008052_pt1 | contig 10201 bp, 9 predicted proteins | sample YNPCB0061_FD_194587 | JGI IMG/M metagenome (GOLD analysis project Ga0272446, IMG submission 194587) | Hot spring microbial mat communities from Yellowstone National Park, WY, United States - YNP-CB-006-1 | ecosystem: Environmental > Aquatic > Thermal springs > Hot (42-90C) > Sediment | place... | reverse complement strand
CTTGCCGACGGGCAAGAGCGCCAGGTCGTCTTCAGGCTCGGCCTGGGAGGGGTGCCGGGCGCAGACGATGCCGACCGGCTCGTCCATCGCTACCGCGGTACCGATGCCGCGCGGGGGGCGCTGGAGGCGGTCTGGCACTACTGGAACCACACCCTTGGGGCGGTTCAGGTGCAGACGCCTGACGAGTCGCTCAATGTGCTCACCAACGGTTGGCTGCTGTACCAGACCCTGACCTGCCGAATGTGGGCCCGCAGCGGTTACTACCAATCCGGTGGGGCCTTCGGCTATCGCGACCAGTTGCAGGACGCCATGGCCCTGGTGCACGCCGAGCCCCGGCTGCTGCGCGCGCACTTGCTTCTGTGCGCGGGCCGCCAGTTCCTGGAGGGCGACGTGCAGCACTGGTGGCATCCGCCGTCCGGCCGGGGTGTCCGCACCCATTGCTCCGACGATTACCTGTGGCTCGCCCTGGGCACCTGCCGGTATGTGCTGACCAGCGGCGACACCGGTGTTCTGGATGAGCCCATCGGGTTCCTCGAAGGCCGTCCGCTCAACCGGGACGATGAGTCCTACTATGACCTGCCCGGGCTCGGCGATGCGACAGAGAGTCTCTATCGGCACTGTGTGCGGGCCATTCGGCGCGCCCTGGTCCTCGTTGGCCCCCACGGCCTGCCGCTGATCGGCTCCGGCGACTGGAACGATGGCATGAACCGGGTGGGCATCCAGGGTCTAGGGGAGAGCGTCTGGCTGGGCTTCTTCCTGTGCGAGGTGCTGCGCCAGTTCGACCACCTGGCACGCCGGCTGGGCGATACGCCCTTCGCCGAGGTCTGCGCCGCTGAAGGGGCGCGTCTGCGCGAGAACCTGGAACGTCACGGCTGGGACGGCGGCTGGTACCGCCGCGCCTGGTTCGACGACGGCACACCGCTGGGATCCAAGGACAACAGCGAATGCCGGATCGACTCGATCTCCCAGAGCTGGGCGGTCCTGTCCGGGGCGGGCGACAGCGAACGGACACGCCTGGCCATGCAGGCGGTCGACGAGCGCCTGGTGCGCCGCGAGCACGGGCTGATCCAACTGCTCGATCCGCCCTTCGATCAGTCGGAGCTCGACCCCGGCTACATCAAGGGCTATGTGCCGGGCGTGCGCGAGAACGGGGGCCAGTACACCCATGGCGCCATCTGGGCGGCCATGGCCTTCGCGGCCTTGGGCGACAGTCGGCGCGCCTGGGAGCTCACTACCCTGATCAACCCGGCTAACCATGCCAAATCACCGGAGGCCATCGCGACCTACAAGGTGGAGCCCTACGTCATGGCGGCCGATGTCTATGCGGTGGCACCCCACATCGGCCGCGGCGGCTGGACCTGGTACACCGGCTCCGCCGGCTGGATGTACCGGCTCATCCTGGAGTCTCTGCTTGGCCTGCGGCTGGACGTGGACCGGCTGCACATCGCGCCCTGCCTGCCCGCGCACTGGGACGCGCTGACCATCCACTACCGTTACCGGGAGACGGTCTACCACATCGACATCGTGCAAAGCCGCGCAGGCGACGGTGCTCAGACCGACGCGCCGCGGCTGACAGTCGACGGCGTGGAGCAGGACGGCCAGGCCATTGCACTGGTCGATGACCGCCGGGAGCACGGGGTGGTGGTCCGTGTGCCTGCGGTGTAGGCTCGGGCAACGGGATCGAGGGCGGAGACGATCCTCCGCATAACGCCTCGACGTCAGCCACGTCTCCGAGCCGCCCGGCGGGTCCAGCGAGATCCCTGCCCTGTGCTCCGACGACAAGGGGCCGCTACCGGTGGGGCAGGGCCTTGTCAGTGCATCGCGGTGAACATCCGGCTGCGCCAGCGGCTCACCAGGTCTCCGGTGCCGCCCAGGAGTTCGAAGATCGTCAGCATCCCCTTGCGCCCGGCGTCGTCGCCGAAGCCGCGGTCGCGGCGCATGAGATCGAACAGCAGCTCCAGGGCGCCCTCGTAGTCGCCGCGGGCGACGCGGTGGGCGGCGAGCTGGTACCTCGCCTCGCTGTCGCCGGGGTCGGCGGCGAGGCGAGCCCGCAGCTGCGGCTCGGCGGGGGCGCCGGCCAGGGCATTGGCGAAGCGCAACTGGCCCCTCAACGCGACCACTGCCTGGTCATGCTGCAGGTCGATGGGGAGGGCGTCGATCATGGCCTCGGCCCCCTGGGTGTCGCCTTCGGCGGCCTTCAGGCCGATCTCGGCAATGGGCAGCCGCGGATGATCGGGCTCCGCCGAGCGGGCCTGGGCCACCAGGGCGGCGGCCGCGGCGAGGTCCCCGGCCGCGAGGCGCTCCTCGGCGCGGGCCAGCAGAAGGTCCGCCTCGCGCGGGATGTGCCGGTCGAGGAAGGCACGCACCTGGGCCTCGGGGAGGGCCCCCATGAACTGGTCCACGGGCCGCCCGTCCTTGAAGAGCTGGACCGTGGGCAGGCTGCGGATGCCGAACTGGGCGGCCAGCTCCCGCTCCGCCTCCGTGTCCAGCTTGCCGAGCAGAAACTTACCCTGGTAGGACTCGGCGAGCTTTGCCAGCACCGGCATCAGGGCGCGGCAGGGGGCGCACCAGTCCGCCCAGAAGTCCACCAGGACCGGGCGCTGGTAAGAGCCCTCGATGACCACCTGGCGGAAGTTCTGGGCGGTGAGGGTGACGATGAAGGCTGAGTCGGCCATGGGGCGAGTGCTCCAGTATGGTTCGCCTGATGGAAGCTTTGGATATGCCCATTGCGTGGTCATCCCGGCCCAACACCAGCATGCGACCGCACCTGGCGGTCTCGCGGGGCCTTCCTGTTCAGTCGCTTACCACGAAGGAACATGCGTCTCATCCGTGCCCCGCACGCGCTGGGCAATACCTCAGTGCTCCCTTTCAATCGCTCAAAATGCCGTTTGGCGGCGCGAGATTCAAGGCGCCGCCGCTCTGGTGCCTGGGAGGCTCGCCGCCTGGGACACGTGGACAGCCCCAGCGGGCTCCTTTAGAATCCGGGCGCTACCCCGCTGCACATCCCACTTTGGGGCGCTGGCCAAGCGCCTGCACGGTGTCGCCTGGCCGACGGGCCTGACGCGGATCGACACGGAGACACCCTTGAGCAATCCTGCAATCCTGGTCCTGGAAGACGGCTCGGTCTTCCGGGGGGAATCCATCGGTGCGCCCGGCCTGAGTGTCGGCGAGGTGGTGTTCAATACGGCCATGACGGGCTACCAGGAGATCCTGACAGACCCGTCCTATCTGCGCCAGATCGTTACCCTGACCTACCCCCATATCGGCAATACCGGTGCCAACCCGGAGGACGAGGAATCGCCCCGGATCCAAGCGGCCGGCCTGGTGGTCCGGGACCTGCCCGCCCTCGCCAGCAACTGGCGCAGCCACGAGACCCTCGACGGTTACCTGCGCCGCAATGGCGTGGTCGGCATCGCCGGCATCGACACCCGTCGTCTGACCCGCATCCTGAGGGAGAAGGGGGCGCAGAATGGCTGTCTGCAGGCGGGCGAGGCGGTGGATGAGGCCGCGGCGCTGGAGGCGGCCCGGGCCTTTCCCGGCCTGGTCGGCATGGACCTGGCCCAGGAGGTCACCACGCCGCAGTCCTACCCCTGGACCCAAGGGACCTGGCGGCTGGAGCAGGGTCTCCCGGCGCCGGCCGACCCGGGCCGCCTGCCCTTTCACGTGGTCGCCTACGACTTCGGCGTCAAGCGGAACATCCTGCGCATGCTGGTGGACCGGGGCTGTCGGGTCACCGTGGTCCCGGCCCGCACCCCCGCCGCGGAGGTCCTGGCCATGGCTCCAGACGGGGTCTTTCTGTCCAACGGTCCTGGCGACCCGGAGCCGTGCGACTACGCGATCTCGGCCATCCGGGAGCTGCTGGAGACCGAGATCCCGCTCTTCGGCATCTGCCTCGGGCACCAACTCCTGGGGCTCGCCTGCGGGGCCCGGACGGTCAAGATGAAGTTCGGCCACCACGGCGCGAACCATCCCGTGCAGGACCTACGCACCGGGGCCGTGATGATCTCCAGCCAGAACCACGGCTTTGCGGTGGACGAGGCGAGTCTGCCGCCGACGCTGGAGGCCACCCACCGCTCCCTCTTCGACGGCTCGCTGCAGGGCATCAGCCACCGCACGCGTCCGGCCTTCAGCTTCCAGGGTCACCCGGAGGCGAGTCCCGGGCCGCACGACGTCGCGCCACTGTTCGACCGCTTCATGGCCCTCATCAGGCAGGCGCAGAAAGGGTCCGCACATGCACGCACATGAACGCCAATGGGGAGACGGGATCAGCTTGGGCGGCGCCGATCTCGCGGCGTGCCAAGGGGTGCGCGTTGACGGTGGCCGACACCCTCGGGGTGGGCGTCGTCGACTTCGTGCACGGGCATGTCCTCTGCATCGAGCTTGTGGATCCGGGCATGGCCTTCCGGCGCCGGGTCGCACTTGAGGTTGCCTACAAGGAGCACCTCGGCGGTCATTGCGTGGCGGACGTGCGGCCGGAAGGGCGCCTGCGGGTCGAGCTCAAGGCACTGCGACCGCTGACGACAGATCAGGATGCGCCGGTGATGAACGCCCTGCGCGCATCGGGTCGCGGGGTACGCTGTTCCTCAACTGCGGCACCCCCAGGCTGGAGACGTGCCGGCCCGTCGGGCGCCACCATGACGCCGATCAGGTTCGACCTCCGGGAACCTGTGGGGGAGCTCGGCGGCCCGGGCAACTGTTCCCGATTTGCGTTTATTTGCGTTCATTAGCGGACAACAGGTCCAGCATGCCCAAACGTACCGACATCCACAGCATCCTCATCATCGGCGCCGGGCCCATCGTCATTGGCCAGGCCTGCGAGTTCGACTACTCGGGGGTCCAAGCCTGCAAGGCCCTGCGCGAGGAGGGCTACCGCGTCATCCTGGTCAACTCCAACCCGGCCACCATCATGACCGACCCGGAGATGGCCGATGCGACCTACATCGAGCCCGTCACCTGGCGGGCTGTGGCGCGCATCATCGAGGCCGAGCGCCCGGACGCCCTGCTTCCCACCATGGGCGGGCAGACGGCGCTCAACTGCGCCCTGGACCTCGCGCGCGAGGGGGTGCTCGAGCGCTTTGGGGTGGAGCTCATCGGGGCCTCGCGGGAGGCCATCGACAAGGCCGAGGACCGCGACCGCTTCCGCAAGGCCATGCGCCGCATCGGCCTGGATATGCCGCGCTCGGCCATGGCCCACAGCCTGGAGGAGGCCATTCAGGTGCAGGCCTCCATCGGCTTCCCGACCATCATCCGCCCATCCTTCACCCTGGGCGGCAGCGGGGGCGGCATCGCGTACAACCCCGAGGAGTTCGAGGAGATCTGCCGGCGCGGGCTGGCCCTGTCGCCCACCAGCGAGCTGCTGATCGAGGAGTCGGTGATCGGCTGGAAAGAGTTCGAGATGGAGGTGGTGCGCGACCGCAAGGACAACTGCATCATCATCTGCTCCATCGAGAACCTGGACCCGATGGGGGTGCACACCGGCGACTCCATCACCGTCGCCCCGGCCCAGACCCTGACGGACAAGGAATACCAGATCATGCGCGACGCCTCGATCGCGGTGCTGCGCGAGATCGGGGTCGACACCGGGGGCTCCAACGTCCAGTTCGCCATCAACCCGGCGAACGGCCGCATGATCATCATCGAGATGAACCCGCGGGTGTCGCGCTCCTCGGCCCTGGCGTCCAAGGCGACGGGTTTCCCCATCGCCAAGGTCGCGGCCAAGCTGGCCGTGGGTTACACGCTCGACGAGCTGCGCAACGAGATTACCGGCGGGGCCAGCCCCGCATCCTTCGAGCCCACGATCGACTATGTGGTGACCAAGGTCCCACGCTTCGCCTTCGAGAAGTTTCCCCAGGCGGATGCGCGTCTGACCACCCAGATGAAGTCGGTGGGCGAGGTCATGGCCATCGGCCGCACCTTCCAGGAGTCGCTGCAGAAGGCCTTGCGGGGGCTTGAGATCGACAAGTACGGGCTGTGCGGGATGCTCGACCTCAAGGCGCCGGACGCCCGCGACATTGCCCGCCGCGAGGTCCGCCAGGTTGGGGCCGAGCGCATCTTCTACCTCGCTGACGCCTTCCGCCTGGGGATGACCGAGGCCGAGGCCCATGCGCTGAGCGGCATCGACCCCTGGTTCCTGGCCCAGATCGCGGAGCTGGTGCGCATCGAGGGCGAGGTTGCCGCGGCCGGCACGGCGGGGCTGACCGCCGATCGCATGCGCTTGCTCAAGCGCAAGGGGTTCTCGGACCGGCGCCTGGCCAACATCCTCGGCATTCCCGAGCAGCAGGTGCGGGAGCTGCGCCACGCCCAGGGCATCCGCCCCGTCTTCAAGCGGGTGGACACCTGTGCCGCCGAGTTCGCCTCGGCAACCGCCTACCTCTACTCCACCTACGAGGAGGAGTGCGAGGCGGCCCCGACCGACCGCAAGAAGGTCATGGTCTTGGGCGGTGGGCCAAACCGCATCGGGCAGGGGATCGAGTTCGACTACTGCTGCGTTCACGCCGCCTTAGCCCTGCGCGAGGACGGCTATGAGACCATCATGGTCAACTGCAACCCGGAGACGGTCTCGACGGACTACGACACGTCCGACCGGCTCTATTTCGAGCCTCTGACCCTGGAGGACGTGCTGGAGATCGTCCACAAGGAACAGCCCTTCGGCGTCATCGTCCAGTACGGCGGCCAGACCCCGCTCAAGCTGGCGCGGGCCCTGGGTGCGGCGGGGGTGCCCATCATTGGCACCAGTCCGGACTCCATCGACCTGGCGGAGGACCGGGAGCGCTTCCAGCAGATCGTCAACCAGCTCGGTCTGCGCCAGCCGCCCAACACCACCGCCCGCAGCGAGGCCGAGGCCGTGGCCCTGGCCGCGCGCATCGGCTACCCGCTGGTGGTGCGTCCGTCCTATGTGCTCGGCGGGCGGGCCATGGAGATCGTCTACGAGGAGGCCGAGCTCGAGCGCTACATGCGCTACGCCGTGCGGGTCTCGAACGATTCCCCGGTCCTGCTCGACCGTTTCCTGGACGATGCCATCGAGGTGGACGTGGACGCGGTCTGTGACGGGACCGATGTCCTGATCGGCGGCATCATGGAGCACATCGAGCAGGCCGGCGTGCACTCGGGTGATTCGGCGTGCTCGCTGCCGCCCTACACCCTGTCGCCGGCGCTGCAGGACCGCATGCGCGACCAGATGACCAAGCTCGCCCACGCCCTCAAGGTGGTCGGCCTGATGAACGCCCAGTTCGCCATCAAGGGCGAGGACATCTACGTCCTGGAGGTCAATCCGCGCGCCTCGCGCACCGTGCCCTTCGTCTCCAAGGCCATCGGTCTGCCGCTCGCCAAGGTGGCGGCGCGCTGCATGGTGGGGGTGTCCCTCGCGGACCAGGGCTGCGCCAAGGAACGCCGGCCCAAGCATTACTTCGTCAAGGAGGCGGTGTTTCCCTTCATCAAGTTCCCGGGCGTGGATACGGTCCTTGGCCCCGAGATGAAGTCCACCGGCGAGGTGATGGGCGTGGGAGAGTCCTTCGGCGAGGCCTATGCCAAGGCCCAGGAGGGCTCAGGCTCCGCCCTGCCGCCGCGCGGCAAGGCCCTCCTCAGCGTGCGCGATGCCGACAAGCCGCGCCTGGTGCGGGTGGCCCATGACCTGCGGGGCCTTGGCTTCACCCTGTGCGGCACCGGCCGCACCGCCGAGGTGGTGCGCGAGTCGGGCATCCCCTGCGAGCGGGTCAACAAGGTCACCGACGGTAGGCCCCATGTGGTGGATATGATCAAGAGCAACGAGATCTCCTTCATCGTCAACACCACCGAGGGGGCCCAGGCCATTGCAGACTCGGCGGAGATCCGCCGTGCGGCCCTGCAGCACAAGGTCAGCTACACGACGACGATCGCCGGCGCGGAGGCGACCTGCCTCGCCCTCAAGCAAGTGGACATCCTGAGCGTCAATCGGTTACAAGACCTCTACTGATCCCCAGGCCAGGGCCTCCGCGCCCTGGCTTTCCCCATCCCACCGCTGATGCCGAGGCCACGGCTCCGACCCTGGCCCGAGCAGAGAGGATATCGCCATGAGCAAGGTACCCCTGACCGCCAAAGGGGCAGAGAAACTGCGCGCAGAGCTCGACCAGCTCAAGCGCGTGGAGCGTCCGAAGGTCATCGCGGCCATCGCCGAGGCACGTGCCCACGGCGACCTCAAGGAGAACGCCGAGTACCATGCTGCCCGCGAGCGCCAGAGCTTCCTCGAGGGCCGGATCAAGGACATCGAGGGCAAGCTGTCGCACGCCCACATCATCGACGTGACCAAGGTCGCCAACCACGGCAAGGTGGTCTTTGGGGCGACGGTCGATGTGCTGGAGCTCGACACCGACGAGGAGCATACCTTCCAGATCGTCGGTGACGACGAGGCCGACTCCAAGCTCGGCATGGTCTCCGTCAGTTCGCCCATCGCCCGCGCGCTGATCGGCAAGGCCGAGGGCGACGTGGCCTCGGTGAAAGCGCCCGGTGGCATCCGGGAGTTCGAGATCCTCCAGGTTCGTTACGTCTAGGGAGGTGCTCATCAAATGCCCTCCCGGCATTCGATGAGCTCGCGTCCCGCGACGCGCGCGTCGCGGGACGCTTCCGTTTCAAGGGCTTAAGGCCCTCGAAACGGGCGGGCCATCCCTGGCCCGCACGGCAAGCGCAATCCATCAGCGCTTCCCTAAGCGCATGGGGGGGCTGCAAGCTGTGAGTCCTGTCGCGGGGCTCTGTCGTTCAGCCTGCGACGCGCCCCCGGTCCGCGCGGTGGTGACAGGTGATCTCCGATTCCCCCCATGCCCCGTATGGAATTTGGCGTCGCCGTGATCCTCGACGGCATCGACGACAACGGGCAAGCCGTCTGCCGTAGCTGGGGGTTCCGCCCGCTGCCCGGTTGCAACAACCGGCTGGTCTTGAGTTGGGGCCAGATCGACGAGATGGTGTCGGCTCGCTGAGGGTGTCCCACCAAGCAGCAGTTTCCCTCCCGGCTCCCCTGGACTAACCTGCGACTGAACCGAGCAGGAGGGGACGCATGACGACCGCCAATGCCACCCAGGCCGAGCCGCCATCGGCCAAGGGTCCCAGCCGCCACCCGATCACCGTGGGCGAGTACTTCCGCATGGGGGATGCCGGTGTCCTGGACCCAGACGCCCGGGCGAGCTGATTGAGGGGGAGATCATCGACAGGCCGCCTATCGGGTCGCTCCACGCCAGCAAGACGAACCGGCTGACCGACTTGCTGACCGAGGCGGTCCGTGGCAAGGCCATCGTGTCTGCCCAGAACCCTGTCGTCTTGGGTGACCTGTCCGCCCCCCAACCCGCCCTGGCCCTGCTGCGCTACCGCGACGACGACTACGCACAGGCCCACCCAGGGCCCGACGACATCCTGCTCCTGATCGAGGTCGCGGACACCAGCCTGGCCCACGACCGAAACACCAAGCGGCCCCTCTGCGCCCGGTATCAGGTCCCCGAGGTCTGGATCATCGACATCCCCGGGCGTCACCTGGACGTCCATCGGGAACCCGACGGGGCACGCTATACCCATCATTACCGCACATCCGACCTGTCCCGGATGGAGATCGCGGCCCTGCCGGGGCTGGTGCTCGATCTCCGACGACTCGGGCTTCATTGAGGCCCCGGCGAATTCGCCGGGGAAACATCTCGTCGATGACGTGCCGGAGCGCGCGGTCGTCGATCTCGATGGTGATGTGGGCGCCGGCCAAATTCTGATTCACCCCGCCAGGGATGGCGGTCGATTCACCCCCTTCCCCCGCTCAGGGGGAAGGGGGTCGGGGGGGATGGGGGTGAGACATTCGACCCCCGCCCCTGCCCCTCCCCCTGCCCGGGGGAGGGAGGTGCTGAGTGGGCCGGGGGGATGGGGGTGGAACGTGACATGCGACTCAGCGCAGCAGCGCCTTCAGATTTTCGGCATCCGCGCCAGGTCGATCTCCAGGATCTGCGCCTGGTCCCGCGCGACGCTCAGAATGTCGTAGTACGCCATGCGCAGGCCGCGGTCGAACTCGTCCCCGCTACGCGCCTCCTCGGGCGCCGCGCGCGCCTTACTCGTCACCTCTTGGATCAACCCAGATTGTCCATTAGCCACTTTGCGCCCCATGAATGACCGGGGGCGCGGAGGCATTAGCCCAGAGACCGGCGAACCAAGCGCGTTTTCGGCGAGGCACGGAGAGCATCAGGCGGTTCTGGCTGGC
>Ga0272446_1008051_pt1 | contig 10201 bp, 8 predicted proteins | sample YNPCB0061_FD_194587 | JGI IMG/M metagenome (GOLD analysis project Ga0272446, IMG submission 194587) | Hot spring microbial mat communities from Yellowstone National Park, WY, United States - YNP-CB-006-1 | ecosystem: Environmental > Aquatic > Thermal springs > Hot (42-90C) > Sediment | place... | reverse complement strand
TATCAAGGGCGCATTTGCGCCGGTCGGGCGTGCTATGCTAGCGGTGGAGGAACGCCGATGCAGATCACCACACTCCCTGTCTACTCGAAACTGGCCGACCCGGCAGCTGTTCCGCCCGAGATCCTCGCGAAACTGCCCGCTGGCTGGCAGCTCTCCGAGCACCAGCTGGCAACCTACCGTGCGCTGCGCGACCCGCATGTCGACGTGGTGATCAACACGGCGATGACCGGGGATGGGAAGAGTCTGGCTGGCCTCTTACCGCTGCTTACGGCCCCGCATCCTACCGGCACGCTGGCACTCTTTCCCACCAACGAACTGATCACCGATCAGCTTGGCAGCGCCGGTCGAACGTTGCCACTGTGGGGACGACCAGCCGATTGGGCCGGGGCGCTGTTCGGCGCTCGCCTCGATGAGCTCACTGCCGCCGTCGACGAACTGAGCCGTGCCGAGACGTTGCTACGCGAACTGAACACCCGGCGCCTCGTCCTCTCCAACCCGGACATTCTGCACGCCATCTTGCAGTTTCGCTACCAGCAGCGGGGGCGCACGCCCACCCATGTTGTCGGCCAGCTCCCCCTGTTGTTCGACCAGCTTACCTTTGACGAGTTCCACATCTTTGAGACGCCGCAGGTGGTGGCGGTACTCACTGGACTGCTCTTCCTGACTGTTCAGCAGCCAGCGCTCAAGACCCTGTTCCTCTCGGCCACGCCCAGTCCCGAAGTTGTAAGCCTGCTCAATCGGGCTGGACTCAGCGACCAGCTGCGGTTAATCGATCCTCAGCAGGAGTGCTGGTATCACCACGGCGATGACCCGGGCATCGGCTGGCGTCCAATCCTCCAAGGCAGCACTCTGACCTTTGCGCCCCATAGTGCTGAGGAGTGGCTCGACACTGGTGGCGAGCAGACCCTGCTTGATTGGTTTCACACGTATCGGCCCGGTGCCAGGGCTGCGCTCATCGTCAACTCTGTCGCGACAGCGCTCCGTCTGGTCGAGCGACTCCGGCCGGCCCTCGCGCGGCAGGGGCTTTCGGTGGAGCCAAATACTGGTATCACTGGCCGTCGAGTGCGGACGGAATCATTTCATGCCGATCTTCTAGTTGGCACATCGACAGTGGATGTCGGCGTAGATTTCCGGATCAACATGCTGATCTTTGAAGCAGACAGTGCCGGCACGTTCCTCCAGCGTCTCGGCAGGCTAGGCCGCCATATCAGCTTCCGCGATCGTGACGGCCGGGAACATCAGTTTGAGGCCTTCAGCGCACACGCCCTGGTGCCGCCGTTTATCTACGAACGTTTGACCAGACCGGAGGCTGCGCTTGCGGCGCCATTACGGGACGGCGAGAACTACACGCGCGAGCAACTGGGACAGTTGATCCGCTCTGTGTTTCCGCAGCCGGCCCGTTTCGATCAGTACACACGGCGCTGGGGGCGCTTTGTCCCAGCCAGGGTGATCCAGACGCTTTCGGAAAAAGAACTCCGTCTGACATTCGCCAGTGTGCGCGATCAACTCCTGCCACGGTATGGGGCGCTCATCCAGGGCCGCCTGAGTGATGCGCTCCGTGACTGGCGCGAGTACCAGCGCCGCGGCGAAAGCCTGTTGGTTCAGGAGGCCCAATCCTTTCGCGGGAGCAGTCCCTTTGCATGCGGATTGCTTAAGGAAGATGAGGGCGATGTCGTCTCCTATGACCTGTTCTGGTTGCTCGCAAACGCCCATCTGGAGTTGCTCAGCCGTGAGGCATTCTGTGCGGGTGTCCGACGGCTGGGCAAAAGCGACCTGCCCTACCGGCGCGGGGATCACCGATCCTTCTTCCGCTGGCGAGGACTCCGCCAGCACCAGGAACAGGTTCACGTCATCCTGCTCGCGGAGGTTGCTCGCTGGGGAGGAGAGCGCCAGCAGTCGGCGCAGGTGCTGCCTGGGATAAAGATCGACTGCGCTGGCCATGAGTTTATTGAGCGTCTGAACCGAACACTGCTTGCCGAACCCTGTGTCGCATTGATCATCCCGGGCTACGAGCCACGCCAGGTAAGACGCATGCTGTATCTTTCACCTGGGCTGCAATTGCTGCCGTATCGCGCTGATAGCGGCGAAGGGGGAGAACAGGAGGGGACAATCGCCTTTGGCCGGGATGCCCTGCTGCTCGATAGTCGCCTCGCTGCCAGACCGCTCGGCAATGCACCCGATGACCCCATGATCTATTGAGGTATGCCATGACGATCTCCGAGGCCGATCATTTTGCGTCGCCGCTAGAGTCGCCAGAGGATCTCGAATCGTATGTTGACGCGATTGCGGATCATGAGCACCGCGAGGCCAGCGCTGAACGCCCGCGGCTTGCCTTCGAGCCGCTCTTCGGAGTGCTGCTACGTGAAGCGATTGCCGCCATTGCCCCTGAGGACCAGGTGCTGGCAGACTACGCATTGCATGTTGCACCCCGGCTGTCGGCCCTGCTGGGTCATGTGGCGGCCAAAGGCGGCGACTTTGCGGTGAAGAAGCGAGAGGCAGGTGCTCCCGCCGAGGACGTGGCGCGCTACGGTGACGATCAGAGCATGCGCGCGCATCTTATCAATGGGCTGCTGCCGACGGTGCGCGTTGCACGCACGTTTCGCCTCTGGGGCTGCCGCCGGTTTGTCGACGACTTTGACGAGCAGACGTACCGTCTCTTCTGCGCCGGCTATACGCTCCACGACTGGCTCAAGCTGCCACAGGTAGATACAGAGCTGCGTGCTGCGGGGCTGGAGCACCACACGGTCAACGTCGCGGTTCACCTGGCCGACGTCGAGCGCATCGTCAGAGGGTGGTGCGCGCAGCTCGGGCTTGACCCTTTCCTCGCCCCGATCGGTGGGGTAGAGGCCAATGTGCACAACCTGATCTACATCGCGACGAACACGCAGCTCCAGTGGGGAACGATGCACAACCTGGCCGCACTGCCTGGCCTACGCGCTCGTGGTCGGAGCCTGCGCCTGGCGACTGATCTGGCGACCCTTGCGGACTACCTGGCCTATCTTGGGCGCACGCCGATCGACGCAGCGAGCCACCCGGCAATCCAGCGTATGTTCGAGTTGTTCGACGACGGTACGGTGGGGGCAAGGCTCACCTATCACCACCTGGCTGATGTGCGCGGTGTGCTGACCAGCATCATCAACAACGCTGCCATTGCCGCCTACGCGATTCCCGATCAGCGCGAGCCATTGCTCTATGCTCCCACCGGCGTGGTCTACCTGGAGCGGCGGGGCGCTCCCAAAGCCCCGACGACCGAGGCCGTGGCCGATATGGCGCTCGCCAGAATCGGTGAGCTGTGCCAGCGCCAACTCCGCATGAATCTGACAGGCTTTGGGCGCGATGGCAAGGGCATCAAGTACGCCGCTTACTACGAGCTCTTTTTCTCGCCGCGTGAATTAGCGCTGCTGGTTGCCCAGTTCGCCGAGCGACGCATTGCCGGCAAGGATGCGGCCGCCGGCAAGCGTTACGCCAACATCATGGCCAAAGCTATGGCCCCGGCGGATACCGACCTGGCGCTCCCTGACGGGCTTGAGGTGGATCGTATCGCCGAGACCTGCGCCATGCTGGTGAAGATCGCCGCCGAGGCCGCCCCCGACCTTGACGCCGAGGGCCTGCTGCTAGAGTTGATGGGTGTGTCTGCGTTGCGGGAGCTAGTGCGCCGCATCAACAGTAACAAGACAGCCGGCGGTGTGCCCTATGGCTGGTACTACGCAGCCGGTGTCTACCGGCGCAACACTCCGGGCCTCGATGAGCAGCAGTGGGTCGAGCGGCTGCACGCCCTCGCCGCCGCGATCGCCGCGCATCTGCCGGATACGGCGCCTACCGCCGCGGCTGGCTGGCGTGAACTGCACCGCTATGTCGTCGAACACCTACGCTTCGGCGCCGTCGAGCCGGAGAGTCTCAGCGACCGGCTACAAACCGAACTGGCCCGCTACAGCGGCGCACGCAAGAGCGGACATGGGGCGACGACTGTCTGTGCGCTCTGCTCCTCGCCCTACAGCGTGAGTAAGCAGCAAGAGGCGGCGATCCTGTTCGCACCGATGGTCTACACCAACAAGCAGCCACTCCACAGCAGTAAGGCCATCCGCCACATCTGCGCCGTCTGTGGCGCAGAGATGATGCTACGCCAGCTGCTGATGAAGCGTGGGCGTGAGAGCGGCGGCAACTTCGAGAAGCGCAAGCTGCGCTACCTCTTCTTCTACCCGACCTACTTCTTCACGCCCGAGAGCCTGCGCATGCTGCGCGCAGTCTACGATCGGCTACGCCGTGTGCGCTTCACGGCTCTCCGCGAACTGCTCCTTCCGCCTTCAGATACGCCGGAGCAACGCCTTGCACTGACGCCCGAGCTATTTCAACGGCTGCAGGAACTGATGCTCCACCCGAGCGAAATTGTCCGTGACGAGGACGATCGGCTCTTCCGCCTGCGCTTCCCCGAGAGTGAACCGATTACGTTCAGTTTCATCGGCTTACCACCGGGCGAGCGAGATGCGAAAGATGCCGAGGCCTGGGTCAACCCTGCGTTCCTGGCCCTGGTGTTGCCACTGCTACTCGATGTGAAGGTTGTTGCCAGTGAAAGTCTGTTGCCGATCGTCCAGGAGGCCACTGAACTGCCGGAAACGGTGGCCTTCGACGGAGCGCACACCTTTGTGCGGCGTCTCGCCGGCCCGGCCCGGCTGAATCTCGACCAGTTGTTGCCGGCACTCCAGCGCCTAACCGTTAGCTACCTCGTGCACCTGGATGGTAACGCGAAGGTTGGCGCTGGCGGCTACGACTACCGCTGGCACGAACTGCCGGCAGTGGCGCGGAACCTTGAGACTTCGCCGCTCTACGCCTTTCACTACCTGAAGAAGGGGTTGCGCCGTGATGCGCTTGAGGGTGTCCCAGCCTCGAAAGCCAGTCTCTACATCGATCTTGTCGAGCATTACCTTGAAGATGGGAGCAAGACAATGTCCCACGCCCACGAACTGGTACGGCTGTACCGCCTGTTCTATCGCCACAGAGGCAAGGTCAACACGAACAGTGTGCTCCGCCCGCTCAGCGAGGCGGCGAGCGTGATCCTCGAGGCTAATCTGCGGCTCTTCGCAGACGACGAGGCTCTGGTTGAAGCCGTGCGAGGTCGATTGGAAAAGTTCATTGACAACGTCAGGCGCGGCACGGCTGATGGCGCCGTGCCCGTCTGGCTCTACGAGAAAGAGCAGGTCCGCGAAGGGCTTGCCGGGGCAATCGACGCTTTCGCACGCTACTTCGTCATGACGATCTATGTCGACGTGTTCGGACGCGATCGCGCTGCCCTTGCCGGCAAGCAACTCAACCTGCTCAAGAACGCATGCGAGTCAATATACATGGCCGAACAGCGCCGCGAGTAGCGCGAGCGGAATGAGTTAGTCGCAGCCAATGTTAGCGAAGACGATGTCGTCATCGTTGACGAAGACATGACTGAATAGGCATCCCCATTACACAAGGAGCACACCCCTATGCTGAACACCACGTTTTTTGCTGCCAGCGTGCCACCACGGCCGACCGGTCGCTACGCTCATCTCATCCTGCTACGCGAGACAGACTCCTATGCCCTCTTTCAGACCGATGGCGAGTTGAACACGGCCCGTGTCCACGCAGGGGTAGGGCAGAGCGAGTTGCTCACCCGCATCACCATGTTCAAGCGCAAACAGACCACGCCCGAGCGACTGATTGGCCGCGAACTCCTGCGCCGTTACGGGTTCATCAGCACCGAACCGGCGCCCGAGGGCAAGGAGCGCAAGGTTGACGAGCGCGGCGTACTGATCGACGGAGCGGGACTGCCGATCTGCGACTACAATGTAGAGTTCTGCAAGCAGTGTCCTGACTGTATAGCATACGGCTTTGCAATCGGTGATGCCGGCTCCGAGAAGTCGAAGGTCTATAGTGATACCGCCTATAGTCTGAGCGCTTTCGATGTCAGCCACGAGGCCTTCACTTTGAACGCCCCCTACGAGGGTGGCACAATGAGCCGAAAAGGTGAAGTCACCAGTCGGATCAACGAGCAGGATCACGTACGTCCGCAGACCCTCTTTCCAGCGGTGATCACGGTGCGCGATCTCACCGTGTCACTCTTCCTCTATGTGCTGAACAACGTTCTACGTACACGACGCTATGGCGCCCAGACAACCCGCACGGGTACAATGACCAACCATGTTATAGGTATCGTTCTTGCGGATGGCGAGATCTTCTCGAATCTACATTTCACCCAGCGGATCTATGATCACCTCGCTGAGCGCAGTATGATCGACCCGGCACAGCCAATTGCCCTCGATGCGGCGCTCAACGCGGCTCGCGAGGTGGCGACAATCCTCGTGAAGGAGGACCAGGTGGCTGTGAGCCAGCATCTTCAGGGAACAACGCTGGCGAATTTCCTCACCGACTTCAGTACGCGCACTCGTGATGAGGCAGGAATGCACGAACTCCTACAGGCGGCCACGCGCGACAGTGCGGCCTATCACAGCGCCTACATTCAGAAGAAGGGCAAGAAGTAGGAGCGGGGCATGCATCTCTATTCGTGCCGGCTCACCCTTCACGAGCCGCTCTTCTATGCTACCCGTGAACTGGGGCGCCTCTACGAGACCGGGCGTTATCTCCACAACTACGCTCTCACCTACGCCTTTGGCCTGGCTGTCTCGCCATGGTTTCACCGCGAACAGGTGCCCCACTACGCGGAGGATTTGTTACCGCTGCGTGATCGTATCTACGTCACGCCCGCCGCTCCAGAGTCGGCTAGTTTTCAGCTTGCCACCTTCAAATACGGCGAGGAAATCCTCCATGTCGAAATGCAACAGGCTGAGCGCAACACACCTTCGTTTGGCCGTGCCAAAGAGCTTGCCCCCGAGTCGCGTTTCCACTGCTACGTGCTCAGCGCGGCGCCGCTTACGCTGCCGCGCTGGGTGCGTCTCGGCAAGTGGCACAGCAAGGCGCTTGTGGAGGTGGGAGAACTAGATGTCGTTGAGCGGAACGGCGACTACCGCGCCGCCTGTCCGCTCAATCCGCTCGATGTCCGACCCGGCGTGCTGCGCGCCTTCGACATTATCTCGATGCCGCCGGCAAGCCTGGTTGCCAATGCCCGCTGTGGCGGGCCGCACTATGCCCTGTCCAGTGGCCAGGGCCTGCCCATGGGTATGGCCTACACATTTCCAGGCAGATGAGGAGCCGACGCGATGACCGACTTCCCCGATCTCTATGCCTTCGTCGTCCGGCTGCATGCAATCGGCAGCGAACCATTGCCGCGTCCCCAGGGACACGGCGTCCAGGCGCTCTTCCTCGACCTGGTGCGCCAGGTAGCCCCTGACACTGCCGACCGACTACATGCCGATGCGCCGAGCAAGCCCTACACTGTCGCCGTCCTGCCGCAGCGCAGCCGCTCCCTGGTGGAGTTACACATTTCACTCTTGCGCGCCGAACTGTTCCAGCCCTTTGTGCAGGCGATGCTGCAGCAGATGCCGGGCGAGGCCCCGCTTCGTCTTGGCCAGGCGCGACTGCGCCTCGGCGATGTCATCGGCACGCCGGCGCCGCAGGGCCATCCCTGGGCCGGCTACAGCTCATTCGCCGACCTGCACAGCAGTGCCGAGCCAGTTCACACCGTCGCTCTGGAGTTTGCCACTGCCACGGCAATCGGCCAGGGCGCACGCCCCGATGGCAAGCAGCGGCTCGCCCTGCTGCCCGACCCGGCCCTGATCTTCCCCAGCCTCGCGAAGCGCTGGAACGAACTGGCGCCAGCCCGGCTGCGGCTTGACCCGGAGGCGGTGCGGGTCGCCGCGGCAGATACGCTGGTCACGCGCTATCGTGCCGCGTCGACCGAGATCAACCTTGGCAAGGGACCGCAGAAGGGCTTTGTCGGTACCGTTGCCTACGAACTGCCGACCGACAAAGCTCAGGCCAGCCTGCTGGCCCTGCTCGCCGATGCCGCGCTGTACCTTGGTGTTGGGATGAAGACCGCGCGCGGCATGGGCCTTTGCCGTCGTCTCACAGAGCGTGAGGTGCCGTCGTGAGCTTGCAGATTGGTCCGCCTGAATACATCCCCCTGGCCATGCTCAACGCGCTGGCCTACTGTCCACGTCGCTTTGGCTACGAGTTCATCCAGTCGGAGATGCTGCTCAATGCGCACGTGGTTGAGGGGCTGCTCCGCCATCAGGGTGTGGACCTGGGGGGGACAACCTGGCTCGCCGAGGCCGTTCAGGAGCGCCGGGTATACATCTGGAGTGAGCGGCTCCGCCTAGCCGGCTTCTGCGATCTGGTTGAGACCCGTGGTGGCACAAGCTACCCGGTAGAGTATAAGAAGGGGCGGCCCGGTCGTTGGAAGAACGACCGCGTGCAACTCTGTGCCCAGGCCATGTGCCTTGAAGAGCGCACTGGCGGGCAGATCGAGTGTGGCTTCATCTTCTACTTCGCTGTGCGCCGGCGCGAAGAGGTGCCATTCACGCCCGAGTTGCGCGTAGAGGTGGAGCGGCTGGCGGCGGAGGCCCAGCGCCTGGTTGCCGCCGGGGAGTTGCCACCGCCGATCGACAACCCGGCCAAATGTCGCGACTGCTCGCTCGAGCCCCTCTGTCTGCCTGACGAAGTGCGTCGGTTAGGGGCGGTTGCCGGCTGGGAGGGAGAGGTGGGATGATCGAAGTACTCGGCGGAGGAATAGAGATCCACATGGCTACGCTGTATCTCACCGAGCAGTATACCAACGTGCGCCTCGAGGGCGAGACCCTGCGCATCCAGCCCTCGGGCGGACGCGGGGGCAACGTCGTGCGCGTACCGCTGAACAAGGTCGAGCAGGTGATGGTTCTCGGCGAAGTAACGCTGACCACGTCGGCGCTGCATGCACTCATGGAGCGGCGCATCCCGGTGCACTATCTCACAGCATGGGGGCGCTCGCGCGGGGCACTCGTAGCCGACTGGGGCAAAAACAGCGGTGTGCGCCTGGCGCAATACGCCTTAGGCCGTGATCCTGCCCGCAGCTTTGCAGTAGCGCGCGAATGTATCGCCGGCAAGCTGTTGAACATGCGCACCCTGCTGCTGCGTTACGCCCGGGGGCGCGATGACGATCAGGCGCTTCAGGAAGCGGCGCAGACGATCAAGCGGTGTCTGCGCGAGCTTGCACGCCTGGAGCCGCCCACTGATACAAGTGACCGGATGCACGGCCTGGGGCCATTGCTCGGGCTGGAGGGCAGCGGAAGTGCAGCCTACTACGGCGTCCTCGGCGGACTCTTGAAAGGCGAGTGGCACTTTGTCGGACGGGTCAAGCGCCCACCAACCGACCCGGTCAATGCCATCCTCTCATTCGGTTACACCCTGCTGACCAACCAACTCGTCTCGCTAATCCATGCCATCGGGTTAGATCCCGGTCTTGGCGTTCTGCACCAGCCAGGCTATGGCAAGCCGGCGCTGGCGCTAGACCTGGTGGAGATGTTTCGGCCGATCATTGTCGACTCGGTGGTCATAACAATGATCAACACTGGGCAACTTACGCCAGGAGATTTCGCTGAAGAGATGGGCGCCTACCGGCTGCGGGACAACGCGCGACGGAGCTTTATCGAAAAGCTCGAGGCGCGGATGAACGAACAGGTACAGCATCCGCTCTTTGGCTATCGGGTGAGCTACCGGCGCTGCATCGAACTCCAGGGGCGTCTCTTTGCCAAATATGCACAGGGTGAGATTGCGCGTTACGTGCCATTCACCGTCCGCTGAGGAGGAGCTGTGGGAAGCTCAGAGACAACGACGCTCTACATCGTAGCCTACGACATCCCTGACGACCGACGGCGAACGCGGGTCCACAAAGCGCTCAGCGGATACGGTGCCTGGACGCAGTACTCCCTGTTTGAGTGCTGGTTAACGCGCCGGCAACTACTCGAGCTACGAGCGAAGCTTACGCCACATCTACAAGAAGAGCGGGACAGCGTACGCTTCTACCCGCTCTGTGGATCGTGTCAGGCGAACGTTCTCACGATCGGCGGTCGGAAGCCGCATGATCCGGTAACCATGATCTTCTGATTCCTGGTCTATCGAGCAGCGAAGCTCAGGGTATGATCCCGGGAGGTGCTCGCATGCAGCGATTCCCCATTCCAAAGCCGGAAGGGACGTGGTATACTCGGAGGCGAGTGGCTATGGTGCGGTGCATGTCCACTGTCACCACCAAGGTGCTCGAACCAGGGCCCACCGTGCCCATCCTGATGCGGCCGCGAGCAGGGGG
>Ga0272446_1008050_pt1 | contig 10204 bp, 7 predicted proteins | sample YNPCB0061_FD_194587 | JGI IMG/M metagenome (GOLD analysis project Ga0272446, IMG submission 194587) | Hot spring microbial mat communities from Yellowstone National Park, WY, United States - YNP-CB-006-1 | ecosystem: Environmental > Aquatic > Thermal springs > Hot (42-90C) > Sediment | place... | reverse complement strand
TTCCATCAGGCTGTTACGGACGAGACGCTCTGAGTCACCAAATCCGGTACGTGTCGGTGTGGAGGCCATCATGAAGGTTCAAGGGGCGCTACCGGTCCTCGTCGCAGTGTGTGGAGTAGTGTTGGCGTGACCGACCGATCTGTCACCGCCCGGCCGGCAAAAGGTCGTTTTCCAGCACGGGGTGAACGGCTACAGCGGCACCGTCGATGTCGAGGTCTGGGCCGTCTCTCCGAACACCTGTCTGGAGGGTAATCCGAATGCCAGCTCCGATGCCGACAACGACGGCGGCGAGAGCCAGATCCTCATGAGGTTCGACGGGATCGTCAGTGCCGCGCCGGGGCGCATCCCGCCAAAATCGACGATCCACTCCGCCACGCTCGTCGTCCACGCCTTCGACGAGGGGAACACCGTCTACTTGCATCGCATGCTCGTGCCCTGGAAGCGCACGGCGACCTGGGCCTCCCTGGTCGCAGGGGTCACGGCCGATGGCCTGGAAGCGGCCCGTAAGCCCGAGAGTTTCACCTTCGGCAAGATCTCGGCCAGCACCTCGGAAATCCCGTTCAACGTCACCGATAGCGTGCAAGCCTGGGTTAACGGGGCCGCCAACCACGGCTGGGTCTTCATCAACACCGGTGGCAACGGTTGGGACTTCTACACCAGCGAGTTCGAGGACGTGAAGCAACGCCCCAAGCTGATCGTCGAGTTCACCCCGCCCCGCGATTAATGCAATCAATCCCGCCGCGAATCCCCTGAAATTTGCACGGAGAACGAGAAATGAGCCGACGACCGCAACCCGGCACCTGGGATGCTGACCCGGCGCACTTCGCCCGGCCGACCCGTCGCGACCTGATCCGCGTCGGCGTGCTGGGCGGCTTCGGTCTGAGCCTGGGCGACATGCTCCGGCTCGAGGCCGCCAAAGCGGCGGACCCGGCCGGCCGGCCGCTCAAAGCCAAAGCCCAGTCCGTGATCCACATCTACCTGCAGGGCGGCTTCGCCCACATGGACAGCTTCGACCCCAAGCCCGACGCCCCCGCCGAGTACCGTTGCCCCCGGATTCCTGACCCCCTACGGTTCGCTGCACCATGACTCACCACACCATGACGCGCAGCGTGTTTGCCCTGTCGGTGGCCGTGGCCTTGGCTCAAGTAGCTACTGTCCGGGCCGCCCCCCCCACGATCGAGTCGGTGGCCCCGGCCGTCGGCCAACGCGGCACCGAGTTCACGCTCACCCTCACCGGGTCGCGATTGGCCGGACCGCAAGAACTGCTGCTCTACACGCCAGGCGTCGTCTGCACGAAGCTCACGGCCAACGGTGACACCGAGGTCGTCGCCACGCTTCGGGCCGCTGCCGACTGCCGGCTCGGCGAGTACCCGTTTCGCCTCCGCACGGCCGACGGAGCCTCGGAACTCCGCACCTTCCGCGTCACCCCGTTCCCCGTCGTCCTCGAGCAGGAGCCGAACGACGAGCCACGCCAGGCCCAGGCCGTGCCACTCGACAGCACCGTCGCCGGGGTCATCGAGGCGGCCGGGACCGATCACTTCGCCGTCACCCTGAAGAAGGGCCAACGACTGGCGGCCGAGGTCGAAGGAATCCGGCTCGGGGCGGACGTGACCGACACCGTCTTGACCGTGTTCGGGCCGGACGGCAGGGAATTGGTCGCCAACGACGATAACCCGCTCTTCCGACAAGACCCGTTCGTGACCCTCGTGGCCCCGGCCGACGGGGTCTATGTCGTCCAGGTCCGGGAAACGAACTACGACGGCGGGGACAACTGCCGCTACCTGCTGCACATCGGCACCTTCAGCCGGCCGGCGGCGGTCTTCCCGGCGGGCGGCCCGGCCGGCACAGAAGTCACTGTCTCCTACTGGGGTGACGCCGCGGGCGACCGGACCCAGACCCTCAAGCTTCCACCGGCGGGCACCCCCTTCGAGCTGTACCCGAGCGACGGCATCACCCCGGCCGCCCCCACACCGCAGCCGTTCCGCGTGTCGCCCTTCCCGAACGTGATCGAGGCCGAGCCGAACGACGACCCGAGGGCCGCGACCGCCAACCCGCACGGCTGGCCGGTGGCCTGCAACGGGGTGATCGACAAGCCCGGCGACATCGACCACTTCCGCTTCCGGGCCAGCAAGGGGGATGTCATCGTCGTCGAGGCCTTCGCCTTCCGCATCGGCTCACCGCTCGATCCGGTCGTCGCGGTGCTCCACCCGGACGGGGAGTTGCTGGCGGCCAACGACGACGACGAGACCCACGACAGCCGGCTCACGGTCCACATCCCCGCCGACGGCGAGTACCGGTTACGCGTCGCCGACAAGCGTGGGCAGGGCGGCCCGCGGTTCGTCTACCGGGTCGAGTTGACCAGGCCGAAGCCGGGGCTGACCGTCTTTCTCGCCCCGCCGCTGCGAAAGACACAGGACCGCACCGTCATCGCCGTGCCACGGGGCAACCGCGTGACCGCCTTCCTGGGTGTACGCCGCGACGGCTTCACCGGCCCCGTCACGATCACCCCCGGCGAACTGCCCCCGGGCGTGACGCTCACGCCGGCCGTCGTCGCCGCCGGCGAATACCTCGTCCCGGTCGTCTTCGAGGCCGCCCCCGACGCCCCGCTGGGCGGCAAGCTGGTGACCTTCACGGGCCGGTCCGACGACCCACGCTCGGCCGTGACCGGCGGCTTCTCGCAACCGGTCCCGCTCGTTCGCGGTCCGGGAGACACGGTGCTGCATGCCGTGGAACTCGACCGGCTGGCGGTGGTGGTGACGCCGGAAGCGCCGTTCGCGGTGGCGATCACGCCCCCGACCGCGCCATTGTCCGCGGACGGCACACTCGATGTGACCGTGACGGTGACGCGGGCCAAGGACTTCACCGACCCCCTAGAGGTGTCGTTCCCGTCGTTGCCGCCGGGGGTCGAGTGCCCGGCCGCGGTCGTCGTGCCGCCGGGTGCCGGTGTGGTCAACGTGACCCTGGTGGCCAGCCCCGAGGCCGAGCCGGGCGACTGGAAGCTCGTCGCGGAGGTCCGCGTGGCGCGGGCGGCGCGGGGTGCCCGCGACCCCCTCCTGGTCGGAATGAACGGGTTGGGTACGGGCGGGCCGCCGGCGGGAGGTACCGGGCGTCGGCCCCGGAGCCGGGCTTTGGAGTTAGCCCCGGTCGCCTCGGCGATCACGCCAATCAACCTGGTCACGGCCGTGATCCCGGGCCGGTTCTCCCCGGCCGCCGCGGAGCAGGGGAAGTCGACGCGAGTCGTCTGCGAGTTCGAGAAGCCGACCCCCGCCCCCTTCACCGCCAAGCTCGACGGGCTACCGCCGCGAGTCGCGGCCGAACCGGTCTCCGTTCCCGCCGGTGCGAGCCGAGTCGAGTTCATGGTCACGGTCGATCCGACGACGCCGGTCGGCACGGTCAAGACGCTCGTCTGCGAGTTGGCCGGAACCGTGAACGGTCAGAAGGTAGTCTACCGCGTCGGTCGTGGCGGCGTGCTACGGGTCGACGTTCCCGGCGGGCTGAAGACCGACGCCCAGGGTCAGCCGCTCAGCCCGCTGGAACGGCTGCGGCTCGAGCAAAAGCCCCCCGGGCGACCCTGAGCCGACCGGAGCAGTGAAGGTGCCGTGACGGCGGTTCGACCGACGGCCCCCTGGTGATTCTGTGGTTGAAGTAGCTGACTGACGATCCACCCGGCCGGCCGAGCCGGGGTGACACGAGCTGATCGATCGGTGAAACACGGCTGACTCACCGTTGACACGATGACATTGCCGCTGAGGTGAGTACTCATGCGTCGATCATCCGTTTGTCTTTCGGTCTGCGTCCTGTTCAACGTCATCTTGTTCGCCGCGGGTACGACGCGGGCCGCCGAACCGGTCCCGGCACGGCTGTTGGTCGTGCCGGCCGCCGTCGAGCTGACCGGTGCCCGAGACCGTCAGGGCCTGGTCGTGCAGGCCGAATACTCCGAAGGCAGCACGCGGGACGTGACCGCCTTGGCGAACTTCAGTCTGGACCGAGCGGTGGCCACCGTGACGAACGGCTTCCTAAGCCCGGTCGAGGACGGTGCCGCGACGTTAACCGTCGCTTATGCCGGCCAGACGGCCGCCGTGGCGGTTACCGTGAAGGGGTCCGGCGTTGTCGAGCCGCTGCGGTTCCGTAACGACGTGCTGCCGGTCTTGACCCGCGCGGGCTGCAACTCGGGCAAGTGCCACGGGGCCGCCGCCGGTAAGGACGGCTTCCGCCTGTCGCTGTTCGGTTACGACCCGGCCGGGGACTACTTCCGCATCACGCGGGAGTCGGGCGGGCGGCGCGTCAACCTCGCCACGCCGGACGACTGCCTGCTCGTCAACAAGGCGCTCGGTCGGGTGCCGCACACCGGCGGGCAGCGGATCGAACCGGACAGCGAGGGCCACCGGCTGCTGCTACGCTGGCTCGAGGCCGGTGCCACCCGCGACCCCGCCGACACGCCCCGCCCCGTCGGCATCGAGGTCTTCCCGAAGTCGATCGTTTTTGCTCGCAAAGGCGACACCCATCGGGTCGTGGTGCGGGCGAAGTTCAGTGACGGCACCGACCGCGACGTGACCCGCTTCACGGTCTTCGTGGGCAACAACGATGCCGCCGCCACCGTCCACGAGTCGGGCCTCATCACCGGTACCGGCCCGGGCGAGGCCTTCATCCTGGCCCGCTACGACGAGTTCACGGAAGGCACGGCGGTGATCGTCCGCCCCGACGCCCCGTTCACCGACCCGAAGACGCCGGCCTACAACTCCATCGACCAACACGTCCACGCCAAGCTGAACAAGCTCCACATCGTGCCGTCGGAGGTCTGTTCCGACGAGACGTTCCTGCGCCGGGTCACCCTTGACCTGATCGGCCTGTTACCGACACCGGCCGAGCGCGAGCGCTTCCTGGCCGACACGGACCCCAAGAAGCGGGAGAAACTCGTCGACGCCCTGCTCGCCCGTGACGAGTTCCGCGACATCTGGGTCATGAAGTGGGCCGAATTGCTGCAGATCCGCACGGTCAACGGCATCACGCCCAAGGGGCTGCACCTGTATGACAAGTGGCTGCGGGATCGTGTCCGCTCCGGGGCCACGCTCGACCAGATCGTCCGCGAACTGCTACCGGCCAGCGGCGGTACGTTCGAGAACCCGGCGGTGAACTACTTCCAGACCGAGACGACGCCCCAGCTCTTGGCCGAGAACGTGGCCCAGGTCTTCCTCGGCACGCGGATCCAGTGTGCCCAGTGTCACAACCACCCGTTCGACCGCTGGACGATGGACGACTATTACGGCTTCGCCGCGTTCTTCGCCCAGGTCGGCTACAAGAATGCTCAGGACCCGCGGGAACTGACCATCTTCAACGCCGGCACCGGCGAGACGCGGCACCCGGTCGACAACCGCCCGGTGCGGCCGAAGTTCCTCGGCGGCGCGGCCCCGGCTCTGCCGCCCGGCCGAGATTACCGCGCCATTCTGGCCGACTGGCTGGTCAGCCCCGACAACCCCGCCTTCGCCCGCAACTTCGCCAACATCGTCTGGGCGCACTTCTTCGGCCGGGGCATCGTCGAACCGGTGGACGACGTGCGCGTCAGTAACCCGCCGAGCAATCCCGAGTTGCTCGAGGCCCTTGCCCACAAGGCCGTCGAGTACCGCTTCGAGGTCAAGAAGCTCGCCCGCGACATCTGCCTGAGCCGTACCTATCAACTGCAGACCCGACGGAACGCCAGCAACGATCTCGACGAGCGGAACTTCGCCCGGCAGACGGTCCGCCGTCTGCGGGCCGAGGTGCTGCTCGATTGCATCAACCAGGTGACGGAGACGACCAGTCGTCTGCCGGGCTTGCCGCTCGGCGGCCGGGCGGTGCAGGTGCCGGACGGCCGGGCACTCAACTACTTCCTGACCACTTTCGGCCGTTCGAGTCGCAACACCGCCTGTAGCTGCGAGGTGAAGACCACGCCGACCCTGTCGCAGGCCCTGCACCTGCTCAACGGCGACACCACCAACGGCAAGATCGCCGAGGGGAAAGTCGTGGAGCGTCTGCTGAAAGAGAAGGGCGACCCGAACGCCGTGGCGGCGGAACTCTACGTCCGCTGTCTGGGCCGTAGCCCCACGGCCACGGAAGCCGACCGGATCGCCCGCCGCCTGGCCACGGCCCCCGACCCGCAGACGGCCCTCGAAGACCTCTTCTGGGCACTGCTCAACACCAACGAATTCATCTTCAACCACTGACGCCCGTGAAAGAAACCATGCACGCGACGACCCGCCTCGCTCGGCTCCCGTTCGGCCTCGCCCTACTGGCGGGACTGGCCGCCGGGACTTGGACGGTTTTCGCCGTACCGGCCCCGCTCTTCGCCGAGGACCCGGCCGCCCCGACCCCGACCTTCGAGGGGGAGGTCAAGCCGATCCTGCGCAAGCACTGCCTGGCCTGTCACAACGCCGAGCGTCCCCGGGGCGACCTCGACCTGAGCAGCTTTTCCGGTGTCATGACCGGCGGGATTTCCGGGCCGGCGGTCGTGGCCGGTAAGTCCACGGCGAGCCTGCTTTACACCCTGACGGCCCACCTCGACGACCCGAAGATGCCGCCGAACAAGCCGAAGATCCCGCAGCGGGAGATCGACACGATCGCCCGATGGATCGACGGCGGCTTGCCGGAGAAGGCCTCGGCCCCGGCGGGCAAGTCGGCGACGACGGCCCCGGCCAACCGCCCGGAGGCTGCTGTTACGACGGCCGGCTCCGGCGTGGCGACCGGATTGGCGTCCGGCTTGGCGACCGTAACGGCGTTGGCGCGACCGACGCCCATCACGGCGTTGGCTGTCTCCCCCGTCGCCCCGCTCGCCGCCGTGCCGGGCAACAAGCAGGTGCTGGTCGTCGATCTCGCCGCCCGCAAGCTGCTCGGGGCGCTGCCGTTCCCCGAAGGCGAAGTCCATGCCCTGCGCTTCTCCCGCGACGGCCAGGTGCTGATCGCCGCCGGCGGCGTCGGCGGGCAATCGGGGCGGGTGGTCGGCTTCGAGGTCGGCAGAGGCAAGCGGCTTTTTGCCGTCGGCGACGAGACCGACGCCATTCTGGCGGCCGACATTTCCCCGGACAAATCCCGGGTCGCTTTCGGCGGGCCGACCCGGCTACTGCGGGTCGTCTCGGTGGCCGACGGCACGGTGCTTCACACCCATCGCAAGGCGACCGACTGGATTACGGCCGTGGCCTTCAGCCCGGACGGCCTCTTGCTGGCGGCGGGTGATCGCTTCGGCGGCCTGCACGTCTGGGAGACCCGCAGCGGCAAGGAATTCGCAACCCTCCGCGGCCACACCAAGGGCATCACCGCATTGGCCTGGCGGGCCGACTCCGACCTGCTCGCCTCCGCCGGCGACGACCGCACCGTGCGGCTGTGGAACCTGCACACCGGCCAGCAAGTCACGCACTGGGAGGCCCACGACCTCGGAACGACCGACCTGGCCTTCGGTCCGGACGGCCGACTGCTCACCGGCGGGCGCGACGGACGGCTCCGTCTCTGGGAACAGCCGAGCGGCCGGGCACTCCAGGAACTCGGTCGCGTCGATGACATGGTCACCCGCCTCGCCTGGACGGCGGACGGCCAGAGTGTGATCAGTGGCGATTGGGCCGGTCAGGTTAAGCTGTGGCCGTTGAAGGGCGGCGAACCACAACTGCTACCGCTACCGATCCAGACACGTCCGTCATCCACGGCCCTCGTTCCGGTACCCGTGCCGAACTACCCAACAGGAACGACGGTGGCCTCGGCGGGAGCCCGATCCGAGGAAACTGCTTCACCGACTCGCCCCTCGGCTACGGCTGCGAGTACGGCTTCGGGCACGGCCCCGGCGGCGGGTACGGGTACGGGCAACGGCAATACGGCGGCTACGTCTCCGGCCGCGGTCATGACTTCAGCCGATCTGGAGCGCAAGCGGGCCGCCCTCAGGGCTGTCGAGGAAGCCGTGGAGCGACTTAAGGACGAAGCCGCCCGCGACCCCAAGAACACGGCCCTGACGAAGGCTTACCTTCAGCTCTGCGAGGCCGCCTTAGTGATGAAGGCCGAGGTCCTCGCCGCCGAGGCCGCGATCAAACCCTAAATGACGCAGCGGCTACTCATTCCGTGGTCAACGCAAAGTGGCTTCGGCCGCGAACGCCATCACCTCCTCATGCCCATACATCGGAGCGGAGAGGGAGGGATTCGAACTACCCTCGAAATCCCCGCGAATTCCGCACTTCTCGACGAGCGCGCTGCAAAAAGCGATGCACTCACCGTGACCGACCCCGACCTCTTGCATGTTGTACGGTCCTGGCCCGATCTGCCCGAGCCGATCAAGTTGGCCGTTCTCGCCCTGGTGCGGTCGCGTCTCGCGTGATTTCGCATGGTTCCTTCCCGGCGATGGTCCGAGGCTGCCCGCCGTGGGAACAGTCGCGGTTGTAGACACACTTTCTTTTCCCTGTCCGAACTTCCACGTCGGCGGCGGGCCTGCGGACATGGCAAACCCCACCGTCAACGGGTAAATTGGAGGTGATTGAGCAGCAACTCGCACCGATTGGAAGTGAGCCATGCCAAAAGATAACGGAATCAAGGGCAACGGTGCCAACCTCGGCTTCGAGACTGAACTCTGGCGGGCCGCCGACGCGCTACGTTCCAACATGGACGCCGCTGAGTACAAGCACGTCGTCCTCGGCCTGATCTTCCTCAAGTACATCTCGGACGCCTTCGAGGAGAAGCACGCCGCGCTCGAAGCCGAGAAAGGCAGCTGGGCCGACCCCGAAGATCCCGACGAATACAGGAGGGGGAACATCTTCTGGGTGCCGCCCGAGGCCCGATGGGCCAAGCTGAAGGCGGACGCGAAACAACCGACCATCGGCAAGATCGTCGATGACGCCATGCTCGCCATCGAGCGCGACAATCCCTCGCTCAAGGGCGTGCTGCCCAAGGACTATGCCCATCCTCGCCTCGACAAGCAGCGGCTCGGCCAGCTCATCGATCTGATCGGTAACATTGGCCTCGGCGACCGCGAGAACCGCTCCAAGGACATCCTCGGTCGCGTCTATGAATACTTTCTGTCGCAGTTCGCCAGCGCGGAAGGCAAGAAGGGCGGCCAGTTCTACACTCCTGGCTGCGTCGTTCGCCTCTTGGTCGAGATGCTCGCCCCGTACAAGGGCCGCGTCTACGACCCGTGCTGCGGCTCCGGTGGCATGTTCGTGCAGTCCGAGAAGTTCATCGAGGAGCACGGCGGCAAGATCGGCGACATCAGCGTCTACGGCCAGGAGTCGAACCACACGACGTGGCGGCTGGCCAAGATGAACCTGGCCATTCGCGGCATCGACGGCAACCTTGGCAAGGAGCACGCCGACAGCTTCCACCGCGACCTGCACCCGGACCTGAAGGCCGATTACGTCATCGCCAACCCGCCGTTCAACGATAGCGACTGGCGCGGCGATTTGCTCAAGGATGACAAGCGCTGGAAGTACGGCACGCCGCCGGCGGGCAACGCCAACTTCGCCTGGGTCCAGCACTTCATCTACCACCTGGCCCCGAACGGGCTGGCCGGGTTCGTGCTGGCCAACGGGTCTATGTCCTCGAATCAGTCCGGCGAGGGAGAAATCCGCAAAAACATCATCGAGGCGGACCTGGTGGACTGCATGGTCGCCTTGCCGGGCCAGTTGTTCTACTCCACGCAGATTCCCGTCTGCCTGTGGTTCCTGGCCCGCAGCAAGGGCAACGGCCGCTTCCGCAAGCGGCCCGGCGAGACGCTGTTCATCGACGCCCGCAAGCTCGGCAGGATGAACGACCGCGTCCACCGGGAATTAACCGAGGAAGACATCCGCCAGATCGCCGAGACGTACCACGCCTGGCGCGGCGACAAACCGGCGAGCCGGGAGCGTAAGCTCCCGGAGTACAAAGACATTCCCGGCTTCTGCAAGAGTGCCACGCTCGACGACATCCGCCACCACGGCTACATCCTGACGCCGGGCCGCTACGTCGGGGCCGCCGAGGTCGAGGACGACGGCGAGCCGTTCGAGCAGAAGATGGCCCGCCTGACCGCCGAACTCCGCACCCAGACCGCCGACTCCGCCCGGCTCGATAAGCTGATCTGGGCCAACCTGGAGGACCTCGGCTATGGCGGATGAACGAAACCTGATACCCAGGCCTTCGGCCTGGGCTGACAGAACCGGCCCTTCAGGCTGGAAAGACACGTCGCCGATTTTTGGCCCTCAAAAGGCCGTTCCACCAGCCCAAA
>Ga0272446_1008049_pt1 | contig 10205 bp, 8 predicted proteins | sample YNPCB0061_FD_194587 | JGI IMG/M metagenome (GOLD analysis project Ga0272446, IMG submission 194587) | Hot spring microbial mat communities from Yellowstone National Park, WY, United States - YNP-CB-006-1 | ecosystem: Environmental > Aquatic > Thermal springs > Hot (42-90C) > Sediment | place... | reverse complement strand
GCACATCGCGGACAAACGTTCGGCGAGAGCCTGAAAAACTTGGCGGGCGTGAGCGTGTTGCAGACAGGCGTTTCGATTGCCAAACCTGTGGTGCGCGGCTTTCACGGTCAACGCATTGTGATTATGAACGCGGGTGTCAAGCAAGAAGGGCAACAATGGGGCGAAGAACACGCGCCTGAAATCGACCCGTTCTCTGCCTTTGAAATTCAACTCTTGCGCGGCGCAGCATCGGTTGAATACGGCGCAGACGCCATCGGCGGCGTGATTCGGTCAGAGCCAAAACCCTTGTTTCTCAATGAAGGTCTGCGCGGTGAAATGTTTGTTAATCTCTTTGCAAATAATCGGCAAGGTGCGGTTTCAGGCTTTCTCGAGCAGTCGTTTTCAAATGGCTTTGGGTTTCGCATTCAAGGCAGTTGGCGCAAAGCGGGCGATTCGTTTTCACCAAATTACATCATCGCCAATACAGGCTTTTCGGAATTAAGCGGCTCCGTGATGCTGGGTTTGAAGCGCGATTGGGGAACTGCAATGCTTTATTACAGCCGCTTTACCACTGAACTTGGGATTTTTCGAGGCGCACATGTTGGCAACTTCTCCGACCTTGTCCGCGCCATTGAACTCGGCAATCCTGTGCCTGCACTTCAACAGGTGCCTTTTAGTTATCAAGTTGGACTGCCGAGACAAGAAATTGCGCACGATTTAGTTTCCTTGCGCACTCAATTCGCGCCGTTTTCTTTTGGCACATTAAGCCTTGATGCAGGCTTTCAAGCCAATCAACGAAAGGAGTTTGACGCACAACGTGCCGCTGTCCGATTAGGTATTCCCTCGCTGAATTTCATTCTCTCAACGGCTTCGCTCGATGCCAAACTTCGCCACACGCCGATTGGTAATTTTATTGGAACGATTGGGATTTCAACGACGGTGCAGTTCAACAACATTGGGCGCAGTTTGGCTTATCTCATTCCGCCGTTTCAATCGCTTGGCGTTGGCGCGTTCATCAGAGAACAGTTTGTGATGAGCGATAACGTGAGTTTTGATGTTGGACTTCGCTACGACATTCGCTCGCTTTGGGCATCGCCGCGCGTTTTTGACCGAACTGTGATGCGACAAGTTACGCTTGATGAACAGCGACTTTTTCAAGCCGTTACTGCAAGCTTCGGAACGACCTATCAATTTGCGCGTGCATGGTCAATCTCGGCAAATGTTGGAACGGCATGGCGACCGCCTTCCATCAATGAACTTTACAGCGATGGCGTGCATCACGGCACAGGGCAGTATGAAGTCGGCGATAGAACTTTGGGCGTTGAAAAAAGTTACAGCATAGATGCCACGCTTCGTCACCAAAGCGCACGGCTCGAACTCGAGACTTCCCTTTTCTACAATCACCTTTCAGGTTTCATCTTTCTTGAACCAACGGGCTTGATTCAAAGTCTGCGCGGGTTCTTTCCTGCCTATCGCTATTCGCAATCCGATACGCGGCTTGTGGGCTTCGACGGCTCAATGCGCTATGCGTTATTTGATTTTCTTCGCCTTGATGCAACGCTCTCGCTGGTTCGCGGGCGAAATCTTGACCGCAATGAGCCTACTATCAATATGCCGCAAGATAGGCTTCGAGTGTTGGCGCATGTCCATCTCTTTGAAACGCAATCCATCAAAGAGGGATATGTTGAGTTCGGGGCAACGGCGGCACGGCGACAAACCTTCGTGCCGTTTACACAGCGCGATACACTCCAACAACCTAACTTACTGATTGCAGGCTTATTCCCTGAACTTTCCGAGCAAGAGGCTATTGCTCGCTATGAGAATGTAATTCGGCTTTTGACGCTTGCGCCGCCGGGCTATGTGGTTTGGGAAATGAACGCAGGCGCAACGTTTTACATCGCAACACAACCGCTGAAACTTGTCATTTCAGCGCAAAATCTTTTTAACACACGCTACCGAGATTATTTGAGTCGGTTTCGTCTCTATGCTGATGATCTTGGACGCAATGTGATTGTGCGCCTTCAAGTGCCGTTTGGGAGTTCTTGACCTTGTTCTTTCATTAACCTTTTTTCATTAACTCAACTCTGTAACAACTATGCGTAACTCATTCTTTTCTTTGCTCGCGCTTGCTGTGATGGCAAGCCTTTCACTTGTTCAACAAGGGTGCGGACACGACCACGACGACGAGAACAAACACGGCAACATCACAACGCTTCAAGTGATTTTAACCGATGGTTCAACAACCATTTCCGCCAAAGCCGTTGACCTTGATGGCGATGGTGGAAATCCGCCTGTTGTTGACACGCTGACCTTGCAAGCGGGACGCTCCTACACAGGTCGTATTGAACTGCTTGATGAGAGCGTTAATCCGCCTGTCTCGCGCACCGAAGAAATTCGCCGTGATGCCGATACACACCTTTTCCGCTTCACTGCGCTACAAGGCGCGCAAGGCAGAGTGATTGTCTCAAACCTTGATACCGACTCCAAAGGTCAGCCGTTTGGTATGCGCTTTAATGTGCAGGTTACAAGCGGCGGTGCCGCCAATGGTGGATTGCGTATTCTGCTCGAGCATCACGATACGGGCGATAAAGGCGCAGGTATTTTTGATACCGACATCGAAGCCGAATTTCCCGTTGTGATTCAGGCAACCGCAGTTGCTTCCAACTGATTTTTCCAACAATAAAACTTACGTTACATGAAACGCACTATCATTTTTCTTGCGCTATTCTTTTTATCGGTTTCTGCCAGCGCACAAGTGCCGGGTGTTGGCTTGTCGGCAAGCATCGGTGGCGGGCTTGCCACAGGACAAGGCGATTTTAGCGACGCATCGGGCTACAATCTCGGCTTCAAAGCCAAACTCTCGCTTCCTGCCGTGCCGCTCCGCCCTGTGGTGATTGCGGGATATAACGACTTCTCGCGCGAGGGCATCACGCTCAAAAATCGCATTCTCACGTTTGGTGCGGGCGTAGAGTATTCGCCGGTTTCCTTCGGTATCGTCTCGCCGTATCTCGGGCTTGACGCGGCGATGAACATTCTTTCCTCGAATGCAACCGATGCACACGGTGTCACGCGTTTCGGTGGCGGCGTAGGCATCGGCACAGAACTTAATCTGCCTGCCTTCCCTGTTTCCTTCGACCTTGAAGCGAAGTATCGCTTTAATAACCTTGTTGGCAAAATGGAGACAGAACTGGGACGCAATCACCTGCAAATTGGCGTTACGGTCGGGTTCAAACTCTTTTAGTGCCTTGTTCTTTTGTTCTTTTGTTCTTTTTCCTTTGTTTGTTATCGGCTCAGCGCAAGTTGAGCCGATTTTTTTTCGAGTTCCCAATTTTTCCCCTCTCGGAACTTTCTTGCAAGACTTTCGCTTGGCTTTATCGGTGTTTTGCATCTAAACTCATCAACCTTAAATTTGCAGTTCAAATGCTTATCACTCTTTCATCTCAACTACTTATAATTATGATTAGCCTTTCAAAACTTGGCATTTTCGGTTTAATTCTTGGCGTTGCCATCAGCAATTCAGCCTCAACCGCACCGTCGGTTGAAGTTGGCAAGCCTGCACCCACCTTCACGCTTAAAAATGTCGATGGAAAAGATGTGAGCCTTTCAGAGTTCAAAGGCAAAATTGTTGTCTTGGAATGGACGAATCCGGGCTGTCCGTTTGTTGTTGGACATTACAAAAATGGCAATATGCCGAAACTACAAAAGGAACTCGCCGACAAAGGTGTGGTGTGGCTCTGCATTAACTCCACCAACAAGAACCACAAAGATTACCAAACGGCTTCCGAGTTCAAAGCACAAATGGCAGAGTGGAAAGCCAACGCAACACACTACTTGCTTGATGAAGACGGCAAAGTCGGAAAAGCCTTTGATGCGAAAACCACTCCGCACATGTTCGTGATTGATAAAAACGGAAACCTCGCCTACATGGGCGCGATTGACGATGACCGCTCTACCAACGGCGGCAAAGATGCCAAAGTCAATTATGTGAAGAAGGCTGTTGAGGAACTCTTAGCAGGCAAAGAAGTTTCCAAAAAAGTAACGAAGCAATACGGGTGCAGCATCAAGTATTGAGATTTCCTTCGTATCTGACTGAAGAACGCCGCCTCGCTTGCGGCGTTTTTTGTTCTCACATCTACAAAGCACTTTTTTTCAGAAAAATCTTTCTCCGAAACTCCACGCTTTTTTTCAGTGCCTCCATATCCAACGGCTTGCGGTGAAATTCATCAACTTGTCTCTCTTTCAAGAGTCCTTGAATGTCATCAAAGTCTGTGAAGCCTGAAATCAAAATCACTTGATAGTTTTTATTCAAGTTTTTGATAATTCGTGCGACTTCTGCCCCATTCATATCTGGCATTCGGTAATCAACAATAAACACTTGCGGGAAGTAAGGCTCTGCTTCAACAAAAGCAAGAGCTTTTTTGGGAGAGGTGAACGATTTGACCGCGTATGTTCCGTCGAAAACATCAGAGAGGGTTTCGCAGACCATTGGGTCGTCATCAATAACAACTAACATTTTGGGTTTAGAGGTTATTCGTTTTCAAGTTGCGATTCAGAGACGAGTTCGTAGTTTCCTGTATTCGTGATGTCGGAAAAGACGAATCGCTTGTTGAGGTTTTTGTAAATCCAGATTTCGCGGGTTGGACGGTTAAGCGGGAACTCGCGCGAGACTTCGGTCGGCTTTCCGTAGCGGATATAGACCCGCCCTCTATCGGTGCGCCAACCGTATTCCCGATTGGTGTAGAAGTTGAAGAAAGTGTAATCCACACGGCGGAAGTATTCTTCGAGGGCTTCGTTAAACTCGGTATCGGGGGTTGGGTCTTGGGCTTTCCAGAAGGCAAGGAACTTGCGGCGTTGCTCGGCGGGATTTCCATCTAAAAGTTTTCCTACTTCATCGCTTGTAATCATAATGCCTTCCATCAGGCGCACGGCAAGTTCAATATCGTAAAGTGGATACGGCATGTTTATCCAAGCGTTATCAAATTCTTTTTTGACCTCAACCACGCCGCCCTTTTCAGAGACGGCAGTTGCTTTCAGCACATACCTTGCGTTTGCAATCGCTTTGGCGTTGAAATCAATGAAAGCGAGCAGTTCTCCTGTTGCTTTTTTTCCTCGTTCGGCAATGAGTTGCGTCTCTCCTTTTGATTCGCGCAACGCGGAAATACTTATCAAATTGTTTGGCGAGAGTTTTCCTGATGTGGTGAGGATTTCTCGTTGGTCTTGTTTCTCGAAGAGTTGGTAAGAGACTTCACGAAGGGAATCGCTATTGAGTTGAAAGTATAGCATGGCTAAATAGTCTCGCCCGAACACGCCGTTGCCTGACACGCCAAGTGGCTCAATGTTGATGGAATCGTTTGTGATGTTAGGACGATTGATGAATAAGAGTTGAGAGGCTTTGATTCCGCCTTGCTTAGCGGCGGCAGGTTCAGCAGACAGTTTCAACGATTGGCGTTCCATGCGAAGCGACTTTTGCAAATCGTTGTTAGTTACTTCAACGGCTACTTCGTAGTCGCCTTTTTTCAACGGAAGGATAAAGACGGTCTCGACGAATTCAGTTCGGTTTAAGGTTTCCTCGTGCGTATTGACGGTAACAATTTTGCGGCGAATACTGCGTGTAACGGCGGTGTTTCGTTGAAGAATTTCAGTGGTGAAGGTTAAGTCCGTTGAAAATTTCCCCTCGCTGTTCTTGACAAAAAAAGAATTGTCGTAAGAAAGCCGAATGTTTCCAACAAGTTTAAGCGAATCGTGATGCGTGGCAGGAAGCGCGATAAATTCAGCGAAGAACTGCGGTCGGCGATACTTTTGCACGATGTCCATGTAGCGTTCTTGTGCGCTCGAAGAGATATTGATAAAAGAAAGCAAGAGAAGCAGTGCAAAGAAAAATCGCATCATTTCTTGTTGTAAATCGCTTGAAATTTTCGTGACTTAAATTACTAAAAAGCGTGCGGGATTTACACACGTTTGGGCGTTAATTTTACGCTTGATTGAAAAAAATAGTGGGCAGCCCCCCTAACTAGACTGCCCACTGCGGCTGGAGAGAAGTGTAGAAAAGAACTTGCAAATATGTCTAACAAACTTTGTGCCATTCTACGTCAGTTTGTCAATGCTTTTGTTTTTTCGCTATTATTGCGCGTTTTTTCACGAACATTCAAAAACAACTGTGTAAATTCTCAATCTTGCTGAATATTTTTCTTCTTTTTATGGCTCAAAACACAGGCACAAAATCCACCTACGTCAAGACGATTCACAATCGCAAGGCACGATTTGAGTATGAAATTTTAGATACTTGGGAAACAGGGATTGAACTCAAAGGCACGGAGGTCAAATCGATTCGGCAAGGAAAGGCAAGTTTAGATGACAGTTTCGCTATCATTCATCGTGGCGAGGTCTATCTTGAAAACATGCAGATAACCCCTTATGAACTCGGCACGGTTGATAATCACGACCCGAAACGCTCGCGCAAACTGCTCATGCACCGCGAAGAAATTGAGAAACTTCGGCTGAAAGTTTCTGACAAAGGCTTAACACTTATTCCGCTCAAACTCTACTTCAACTCGAAAGGCAAAGCCAAAATCGAACTTGCGCTCGCCAAAGGCAAAAAACTTCACGACAAGCGCGAAAGCATCAAGAAACGCGACGTGGAGCGCGAACTGCGACGGGGCGACTAATTGCAACCAGATTCTTTGAGAAGAAGAACCTCATGGCGGGACGATAAAATCTTCAATCACTTTTTTGCTATATGCCTTCCATGCGCCACGAAAATCACGGCTTGAAACTGCAATAAATTGCTCCATCAACGGCGAGTTCAAACGCTCCAATAGCCATCGCATATCGCCATCATACTTGATGAAATACCCTGAATACACCGTGCTATCCTCATTTTCATAAAGCACAAAGTTCGGCTTGCGATTCATCGGTGAAAAAATAATTTTCTTTCCGAAACTTGTATCCAAACTCTGACTTCTGCCAAACGCATACCACGCTACGGGATTTGGGCGACCGTTATCTCGCTTATCCAATTCAGGTTTTACAGACAAGAGGTATTGATATGCCAAAGGAAAGTTCTTTTGAAGATTTTTTTCAGAGATGATTTCCATCTTTCCATTTACCTTTTGATACGGAAACAGCACATATTCTTTGATAGGCTCATCACTGCACTTCAAGGTTGAGCCTTTCACAATCGGCTTCAATATCGCACGTTCGAGTTTGACCTTACCTTTCAGTTTTGTGTATGCCCAAACGGTCTCGTCGTTTATTGGCTCAATCGGAAAGATGTAGGCTTTATCGCACAGCGTTGTAATGCCGACGTGAATGTTGCAAATCTCACCCAACCGCTTGCCCTTGATTTTTTCAGGTGTTTCGGGCGAAAGCCGCCAAATTTTTTGGCGCAAGAGTTCCTTTGTCGCAACGGTTCTGTGTTGAAACCGCTCGCACGTTTCAGCCCGATAGTAATCAAATGTTGTTTGTGGTGTCTTCGAGAAAATCGTAATTGCGCTGTAAGTCGTTGCGTCATCGAACAGTTGAAGTTCGCCGTAGTTGATAATTTTTTTCAGGCTTTCGCTTGTGGCGAAAAAGTCACGACAGGCTTTGGCGGTTTCCGTGTAAAAAAATGTGTTTGGGGTAATGAATCCTGCTACACCCGTTGGTTTCAACAAATGATAAGCAAGTTCGAAAAAAGCGATGTAACTATCGGTTGAGCCACTCTTGCAAAACTCATAATGTTGTTGGATAAACTTTCGCTCTTTTTCTTCCAAATGTTGAATCCGAATGTAAGGCGGATTGCCGACAATAAAGTCAAAGCGTTCAACTTCTCCTGCAAAGAACATATCGCGCTGTGGCAACTGGTGCAGTGCATTTCTTACTGAAATGTTCCAATCTACTTGAATCCCCAACGATTCAACAAGGCTCGTCAAATTTTTTTTGCATTGCTCGACTGCGGTTTCATCAATGTCCCAACCATGCACGGCGGCAAGATTTTTTTCCAAATCTTCACGATGCGACATCTTCACAATGCGCCCTACAACCTCCATTAAAAAGCGACCATCACCGCACGCAGGGTCAAGAATCGTTTTTCCCAACACAGCACGCGATGAAAAACCTACTTCATCTAAAATTTTTGCAACGATAAACGGCGGCGTGTAGATTTGACCAAAGCGTTTTTCTTTGTTGTATGTCTTTTGAAGGCTTGCCATTCGTTATCGCGCCAAATTTTGTTGAGAGATATAAAAATCACGATACGCTTCAAGTTCCGAAATAAAGTTTGAGAACGATAATTTTGCATTGAATAACCGTGCGAAAGATTTTTCATACAATATTTCTGCCGAAAGGATTTTTGCACGGTCAGTTTGTTCATCTATGTTGGTTAAACAAATCGCCGTAGCGATTGGACGGTGTGCCTGTTTCATGTCATAAACAAGATTGATATACTTTTGCAAATCGCTCTGCGTCATCGTCTCTATTTTTTTAACTGTGCCATCTTTACGGTAGTAAGGCGTTTGATGTCGCAAGATAATCAGATGTGCGTATGGAATCGTCGCCGCCTGAATGTTTGCCGTTTCGCCCATCATACTTTCAAAATAGTTATTCGCATTTTGCTTATAGTTCGAGGTTACGAACTTAATCCCAACGCAGAAGACTGGCTTGCCTGCCTGAGTTATTGTGATGTCAATATCTTTGGGATAGTATTTGCCCTTGACGTTCAATTCCTTTGTTTTCTCTCCCATAAAACTTACTCCAAACTCCTTACCCCACACTTCTGTCAACAGGTCGGCAATGAACTTGTGAAGTGGCTTTAATTTTTCGGGACTTCTTGCTCCTTTTTCCTTGTATTGTTTGAACGATTCGCTAATTGCGCGTGCAAGTTTTTCTTCGGCATTTTCCATAGTCGCAAAGTGGAGTTAGGGCGTATTGCGATAAATCATGCGCGGATAAGGAATTGTTTCGCGGATATGCTCTGTGCCGCAAATCCAAGCCACCGTGCGCTCCAAGCCAAGCCCAAAGCCCGCGTGCGGCACGCTTCCGTAGCGACGCAAATCTAAAAACCATTGAAAGACATTTTCAGGAAGATTCTCATGTCTGATTCTTTCCAACAAGAGTTCTAACTTATCTTCGCGTTGACTGCCTCCGATAATTTCACCGTAGCCTTCGGGCGCAAGCATATCCATTGCGCAAACGACGTTCGGATTTGTTTCATCGCGCTTCATGTAAAAGGCTTTCACTTCCGTTGGGTAGTGATGAATAATGCATGGCTTTTCAAATTGCCTCATAATGGCTTCTTCTTGCGGCGCGCCGAAATCTTCTCCCCAAGGAAAGTCAATCTGCGATTCTGTTCCGTCCTCATTTTTCTTAATGAGTTTGATGTTGTTTTCGTTGAGCCATTTGACGGCATCGGTGTAAGAAAGGCGATGAAAGGGGCGCGTGATTTTCTCGAGCTTCGTGGTATCGCGTTCCAAGATTTTCAGTTCTTCTTTTCTCCGCTCCAATGTGCGTTGAACGATATACTCGACAAATTCTTCTGCCAAGTCCATGTTCATGTCCAAATCATAGTAAGCCATTTCGGGTTCGACCATCCAAAATTCTGTGAGGTGTCGGCGCGTCTTGGATTTTTCGGCGCGAAAGACGGGACCGAAGACATAGATTTTTCCGAATGCCATTGCACTGGCTTCGCCGTAAAGTTGTCCTGACTGCGTGAGATAGGCTTTGCCTAAATCAAAGTAATCGATTTCAAAGAGCGTGGTTGTGCCTTCGGCGGCGTTGGGCGTAATGATAGGCGAATCAATCAAGGTGAAATCGCGCTCGTTGAAGAAGTCGCGAATGGCGTTAATGACTTCGTGGCGGATTCGCATAATTGCCCATTGGCGTTTGGAGCGAAGCCACAGGTGTCGGCGGTCTGCCAAAAATTCAATGCCGTGTTCTTTGGGCGTGATGGGGTAATCTTCCGCAATTTGCACGATTTCTAAATCACGAATTTGCAGTTCATACACGCCTTCCAATTTGGGGTGCTTGGTTACCGTGCCTGTAACGATAAGTGAGCTTTCTTGTGTGAGTTTTCCAAAATCTTCCCACACTTTTTCTGTGACATCTTTTTTTGAGACAACGCCCTGCACAATGCCGGTGCCGTCGCGCAGTTCCGGGAACATGAGTTTTCCCGATGAGCGAATGTTGTAGAGCCAGCCTTTGATGGTTACAGTTTCGCCGACGTGATTTCGGAGATGCGAAATGTAAGTTTG
>Ga0272446_1008048_pt1 | contig 10205 bp, 10 predicted proteins | sample YNPCB0061_FD_194587 | JGI IMG/M metagenome (GOLD analysis project Ga0272446, IMG submission 194587) | Hot spring microbial mat communities from Yellowstone National Park, WY, United States - YNP-CB-006-1 | ecosystem: Environmental > Aquatic > Thermal springs > Hot (42-90C) > Sediment | place... | reverse complement strand
CGCGTAGCGAGCTCACCTTCCGGGTGAGCGTGAACACAGCCACAAACGTCACAATCCATGCGCCTTCTCAATGGCCACCCAGCGGTCAACTGAGGTTTTTAGGATTATCGCCCACGGCCATGTCCGAGGGGCTGGCCGCCCCGCTTCAGGGTTTGCGGGCGGGTTTCACCACCAGTACCGGACACGGGGCCTGGCCGATGACCCGCTCGGCCACACTGCCCAGCAACACCTTGGCCAGACCGGTACGGCCGTGGCTGCCCAGGATGATGAGGTCGGCACCCGCCTCTTCCGCCGCCCGGACGATGGCCTCGTCGGGCCGGCCTTCCAGCAGCCGTCCTTCCACCGCGAGCCCCAGAGTCTGCATGCGTTGCACTTCGGCATCGACGGCCTGCTGTGCCTCCGCCCGACGGGTCTCGCTGTGACTGCTGGAGACCACCGACACCACGGTCAGCGGCAGGTTGAAGCGCTTGGCCAGATGGCCGGCGGTGCCCGCGGCGGCCGCGCTGTGGGCAGAGCCGTCCGTGGCCAGCAGGATGCGCTTTTCCCACAGGCGGGCAGCCCGGGGGCACACCAGCACGGCGCACTCCACCTGGCCGATCACCTTGGCGGTGGCATCCCCCACCATCATGCGCGCCAGGCCCCGCTTGCCGCGCCGGCCCATCACCACCAGGTCGGCCTCCATCTGCCTGGCGCCGTCGACGATGCCCTGGGCCGGGTCGGCCGCTTCCACCGTCAGGGCCCGGGCCTTCGGTCCGGCGGCATCGATGAAGGATTTCAGGGCCGCCTGGGCGCGTTTTTCCGCCTCTTCTTCCAGGTTGGGCACCAGGGTGCTGTATTCCGGGCTGTACACCGCCACCGACATCCCGGTGACGTCGGCGCCGCAATGGCCCGCCAGCGCCAGACCGGTGCGGATGGCGCCCGCTGCGTATTCGGAACCGTCCGTCGCCACCAGTATGCGGGCGATCCGGCCTTGCTCGGAAAGGGCTTGTGTGGTCATGTCAGGGCTCCTGATGGGCTAATCGGCGGCACTGGCGCGGGCGAGGACGGCCTGCTGCTCACGGTGCTCTTTCATGCCCTTGAGCAGGGCGGAAATCACGGTGAAGGCCCCCACGAACAGGGCCAGGTACAGCACGCCGTCACCGATCCATTTCAGCTTTTGGGCGGTGTCCGCCGTCAGGGGGGCGATCATGCCCAGCTTGGAGAGATAGCCGGGGATATAGAAGAAGCGCGAGAACAACACCGTCAACATGATCAGCGCCATGGTGAACTTGACCTGGTAGTCCTTGACGTAGGTGGTGCCGATGGCGCCGATCTGGATGCCGAACAGGGAGCCGAACAGGATCAGCATGGCCATGCGGATGTCCACCGCGCCTTCCAGGCCATAGAAGATGGTGCCGCCCAGGCCCATGACGAAGGCGATCACCAGTTCCGTGGCGCTGGCCATGATGGCCGGCACGCCCAGCAGGTAGATCATGGCCGGCACGCCGATGAAGCCGCCCACGGCGATGGCCGAGGCCAGAAAGCCGGTGGCGAAACCCAGGGGGATCAAAAACAGGAAGGAAAGCTCGGATTTGGCCGCGTGGGAGTAGAACATGGTGCCGGGAATCTTTACCGACTGGACCCATTTGGCGATCCGGGTCAACTCCACGTTCTCCTGTTCCTCCTCGCTCATGTTCTTGAGCTTGCGGTAGTCCCTGAACACGAAGGTGCCGACGATGGCCAGGGTGATGATGAACATCACGGAGACATAGAGGTCGGTGCCCACGGCGCCGAAGCTGTGCTTGATGCCGGTCATCACATGTTTGCCGGTGAGCACGCCCGCCTCGGCGAACACCCCCATCACCAGGCCCAGCTTCACGTCCACCTGGCCGTACTTGTGGCGCTTCATGGCCCCCACCAGGGCCTTGGGGAACTTGTGGCAGATATTGGAGGCCACCGCCACCATGCCGGGCGCGCCCAGGGTCATCATCGCCGGCGTGAGCACAAAAGCCCCGCCGGAGCCAATGAAGCCGGACACCATACCGCCGACGAAGCCCACCAGGATGAGGATGATCGAGGTGGTGAGGTCCAGCTCGATGAAGTTGAACAGTTCCATGCCGTGTTCCATTGTTTTTCTTCCTTATTTCTTGGCCTTCAGGCCCAGCACGTCCCAGAACAGGCCGGTGAAGAGGCCATGGGTGTAGGACAGGGCGAAGGCCATGGCGATGGGGGCGAACACATACCACCAGGTCCCCTTCACCACGGTGCCGCCCTTCTCGGCGCACAGCTCGGGGATGGGGTTGTGGTAGTAATCGACGCCCACGCCTTTTTGCACCACGCAGGCATCCACCGTGGTGTGGGCAAGGCGAAGGAATTCGTCGGAATAGTGGAACAAGAACCCATAGAGGATGGCGGTGAGGCCGCCCCAAAACAAGGTCTTGCCCAGACTGGCGTGGCTGCTGGCCATGATGGGACTCCGGTGAAGGGGGTTTGCACACATCGACATGCGTCACATCGCACATAGGACGATGCCCGTATAAACGGGCATCAGGACGTGAATGTCTTGACGCAATATTAACACAGGACCCGATTCCTTCCGCACTCAGTCAAGGATCCGTCAAGCATGGAACGTTTCGGTGTGTTTCGGTGTATTTCCCGTTCCGTCGCTGCCAGAATTCGCGTCATGCACATCCTGGTCATCGAAGACAACCCGGACCTGGCCGCCAACGTATGCGACTTCCTGGAGGCCAAGGGCCATGCCACGGACGCCGCCGGCGACGGCATCACCGGCCTGCACCTGGCCATCACCCAGGACTACGACGCCATCGTCCTGGACGTGATGCTGCCGGGCATGGACGGCTTCACCCTCTGCCAGCGCCTGCGCCAGGACGCCCGGCGGGACACGCCGGTGCTCATGCTCACCGCCCGGGACGCCCTGGACGACCGGGTGGCGGGCCTGGACTGCGGCGCCGACGACTACGTGGTGAAGCCCTTCGCCCTGCGGGAACTGGAGGCCCGCCTCAAGGCCCTCACGCGCCGTGCCCGGGGCGTGTCCACGCCGGCGGTGCTACGGGTGGCCGACCTGGAGTTCGACCCGTCCCTCATGCGCGCAAGCCGCCATGGCCGGGTGCTCAACCTGCCCCCCATCCCCCTGAAGATCCTGGAGACCCTGCTGCACGCCTCCCCCCGGGTGGTGAAGCGGAGCGAGCTGGAGCGGGCCATCTGGGGTGACGCGCCGCCGGACTCCGACGCCCTGCGCGCCCACATGCACATCCTGCGCGCTGTCCTGGACGAGGCCGGCGGCCCGCCCCTGATCCATACGCTGCGGGGCATCGGCTACCGCCTGGGGGCGGAGCCTTAGCCCGGTTTCGCGGGGCATGCGCTTCTCCCACAGTCTGCGCTCCCGGGTGGCCCTGGCCTTCGCCGCGGTGGGGGGCGGGGTGTCCCTGATCATCGCCATCGGCCTGTACCTCGGCGTGCGCGACGCCGGCGAACGCCTCCTCGACGAAACCCTGAACGCCGAGATGCAGGACTACCAGGCCCGCCGCGCCCGCAACCCCCAATCCCTGCCCCCCGCCACCGCCACCCTGGTGGGATTCGTGACGCCGGCGGCGGCCCACGACCCGCCCCTGCCGGCGGCGCTGCAAGGCCTGCCTCCAGGCCGGCATACCTTGCGCCTGGACGGCCTGCCCTACCGCCTGGCCGTGGCGGATCATGGCGGGCTGCGTTACTACCTGCTGTATGACGAATCCCGCTTCCGCGAGCGCCAGAGTCGCCTTACCGCCTTCCTGGCGGCCTTCGTGGCGCTGATGATGCTGGTGTCCGGGAGCATCGCCTTCTGGCTGGCGGAGCGGGTCATCGAACCGGTGAAGGAACTGGCCCGGCGGGTGCGGGAGATCGGCCCCGGCACGCCTCATGCCGACCTGACGGCCGACTTTCCGCCGGACGAGGTGGGGGAATTGGCCCGCGCCTTCGAGCAGAGCTTGCAACGGCTTTCGGCCTTCATCGAGCGGGAGCGGGCCTTCACCGCCGACGTGTCCCACGAGCTGCGCACCCCCCTGGCGGTGATCCGCGGCGCGGCGGAGGTGCTGCTGGCGGACGAGATCCGGCCGGAGAAGGAACGCCAGCGCCTGGAGCGCATCGAGCGGGCCGCCGCCGACATGGCGGACCTCACCACGGCGCTTCTGGCCATGGCCCGGGAACGGGACGAGGCCCGGCGCGAGCCGGTGGACCTGGCCCGCCTGCTGGAGGAGGTGCTTGACAAGCACCGGCACCTGCTCAACGGCAAGACGGTGGATGTGGTGCTGGAGATCCGGGCCCGCCCGGCCTTGACGGTGGACCCCAACCTGCTGGCCATCGTCCTGGCCAACCTGGTGCGCAACAGCTTCACCTATACGGAACGGGGCAGCGTCACCCTGCGCCTGGAGGCCCATGCCCTCAGCGTCAGCGACACCGGCCTGGGCATCCCCCGCGAGGCCTTGGAGCGGGTGTTCCAGCGGCTCTACAAGGGCCGCCACAGCCAGGGCGCGGGCATCGGCCTGACCCTGGTGAAGAAGATCTGTGACCGCTACGGCTGGCGCGTCACCCTGGACAGCGAGGAAGGCCGGGGTACTCGGGTGGTGCTGGATTTCAGCCCTTGATGAAATCTTGACCAAGCATTGACGTGGCGCGAACAGGGTCACGGGCATCATGGGCGAAGCCCATCCCTGACCTTTCCGCCATGTCCCTGCCCCTGCTTCAAGACCTGCCCACGTGGGCGCGTCCCTTCGTCCCCTTTCTGAACTGGCTGCCGCGGGTGAATGGCGGCACGCTCAAGGACGACGCCATGGCCGGCCTCACCGGCGCCCTGGTGGCCCTGCCCCAGGGCGTGGCCTTCGCCACCATCGCCGGCATGCCGCCGGAATATGGGCTTTACGCCGGCATGATCCCGGCCGTCATCGCCGCCCTGTTCGGATCCTCCTGGCATCTGGTGTCCGGCCCCACCACGGCCGCCTCCATCGTCCTGTTTTCGGTGCTCTCCCCCCACGCCGAGCCGGGCAGCGCTGAATATGTGCGTCTGGCCCTGACCCTCACCTTCCTGGTGGGCGTGATCCAGATCGTCATGGGCCTGGCCAAGCTGGGCACCCTGGTCAATTTCATCTCCCACTCCGTGGTCACCGGCTTCACCGCCGGGGCGGCCATCCTCATCGCCACCAACCAGGTGAAGCACTTCACCGGCCTGAAGGTGCCCCGGGGCGCCTCCTTCGCCGACACCTGGGGCATGACCCTGACCCACTTCAACGCGATCGACCCGGCCATCTTCGGCGTGGGCCTGGCCACCTTGCTGCTGGGTATCGCGGTGAAGCGCTGGCTGCCGCGCTGGCCCTACATGATCGTGGCCATGCTGGGGGGCTCCGCCCTGGCCGCGGCCCTGACGGCCTGGAAGGGCGTGTCCCTGCCCACCGTGGGCGCCCTGCCCGCCAGCCTGCCGCCCCTTTCGGCCCCGGCCCTGGACGGGGACAGCATCCGCGCCGTGGCCTCCGGCGTGGTGGCGGTGACCCTGCTGGCCCTGACCGAGGCGGTGTCCATCGCCCGCGCCCTGGCGGCCCGCTCCGGCCAGCACGTGGACGGCAACCAGGAATTCGTCGGCCAAGGTCTTTCCAACCTGTTCGGCAGCTTCTTCTCCGGCTACGTGGCCACCGGCTCCTTCAACCGCAGCGGCGTGAACTATGCGGCGGGGGCCAAGACCCCCATCGCCGCCATGTTGGCGGGGGTCTTCCTCCTGGTGCTGGTGCTGTTCGTGGCCCCCTGGGCCCAGTACCTGCCCAACGCGGCCATGGCCGGCATCCTGTTCCTGGTGGCCTGGGGGCTCATCGACTTCGACGAGATCGTCCACGTGCTGAAGACCAGCCGGGCGGAGAGCGCCATTCTGCTGTCCACCTTCGCCGCCACCCTGTTCCTGACCCTGGAGGAGGCCATCATCATCGGCGTGCTGATGTCCCTGTCCCTCTACCTGTCCCGCACCTCCAAGCCCCAGGTGCGGGTGCGGGTGCCCAATCTCCATCACGCCAAGCGTAAGTTCATCGACGCCGATGCCATGCCCCAATGCCCACAGCTCAGGTTCGTGCGCATCGACGGTTCCCTGTTCTTCGGCGCCACCCACCACATCCGCGAGGCCCTGGCCGCCCAGGACCAGGTGCACCCGGACCAGAAGCACGTGGCCATCATCGCCCACGGCATCAATTTCATCGACCTGGCGGGGGCCGAATTCCTGGCCGAGGAGGCGCAGCAGCGCCGCGCCGCCGGTGGCGGCCTGTACTTCATCCGCGTCAAGGACACGGTGCAGGAACAGCTGGCCGAGAGCGGGGCGCTGAAGCACATCGGCGGCGCCAATCTGTTCGATTCCAAGACCGAGGCCATCCACGCGATCTACCAGCGCTTGGACCCCGCCATCTGCGCCACCTGCCAGGTCCGCCTCTTCCGGGAATGCGCTCTCCGGCCGGACCCCGCTCCCCTGCCCTCCACCCAGGAGCCCTCCCATGCCTGAGACCATCGCTTACCGTCGCATCCTGGCCCTCGTCGAGCTGGGATCCCAAGACGCCTCCTGGAATGCTCGACTGGTGAGACGGGCTGCCGCCCTGGCCCGGGCCAGCGGCGCCCAACTGGGGCTGCTCCAGGTCGTGGACGTGGAAACCGGGCTGGACGGCGGCCCGGGCCTCACCCCCGGGCAGGAAGCCCGCGCCTATGAGGCCGCACTGCTGCCTCGTCTGCGGGTCCTGGCCCAGGCCACGGGGCTGGCCGGGGTGACTTGCCATGTGCGCATGGGCCGGCCCGCCACCGCCGTCCGCAGCTTCACCGACGATTGGGCGCCGGACCTGGTGATCACCCCCCGCCGGGGCGGATGGGAGGACGCCGGCCCCTGGGACGTGCTCACCCTGGGGCACGACGCCCCCTCCTGGCGCCAGCGCCTCCAGCGCTGGCTCAAGTCCGACAGGCTGCCAGACCTACCCCTGGCCAACCCGGCCTGACGGCCAACCCCATGGCCCACCGGCCCTTGAAGGGGGGTGGGTGGGGGGGCGGTTTCGGCCGCTGCCGGGCAGTCCCGGTCAGTGCAACTTCTTGATGCCCAGCACGCCCAGCACGTACTTCTCGTACAGCGGCTCGGTGGTACCTTTCTTCATCTTGCGCAGGAAGTACTTCTCGAAGGCGATCTTGGCCAGGTGCACCCACTTGCCTTCCTTGAACCAGTTCACGTTGCGGGGCGGGATCTGGGGCAGGGCCACGAAGGCGGCCCCGGTGTCGCCGAAGTCCGCCAGACAGACCGCGTTCCAGGTGGCTTTCTGGTCCGGCTCCTTGCCGTCCAACACGGCGCGGATGTTGTGGGCCGTGGCGGCGACCATGGTCTCGATCATGTAGCCGGTCTTGGGGGTGCCGGTGGGCACCGGGGTCGCCTCTGCCGGCGGAATGGCCACACACACGCCCACCGAGTACACATTCGGGAACTTGGGGTTGCGCTGGTAGGGGTCGGCGACGATGAAGCCCCGGGGGTTGGTCAGGCCCTCGATGCCGAACACCGCGTCGATGCCCTTGAAAGCGGGCAGCATCATGGAGTACTTGAAGGGCAGCTCGTGCTCCTTCTTCACGCTGCCATCGTCGTTATGCTCGGCCACGTACATCTTGCCCGCCTCCACCTTGGTGACCTTGGCGTTGCAAATCCACTTGATGTGGCGGTGGCGCATGGCCGCTTCCATGAGCCCCTTGGAGTCTCCCACGCCCCCCAGGCCCAGGTGACCGATGTAGGGCTCGGCAGTGACGAAGGTCATGGGCACCTTGCTGCGGATGCGGCGCTTCCTCAGGTCCGTGTCCATGATCATGGCGAACTCGTAGGCTGGGCCGTAGCAGGAGGCCCCCTGCACCGCGCCCACGACGATGGGTCCGGGGTCCTGGCAGAAGGCCTCCCATTTTTTCCCCGCCTCCACCGCGTGGTCCACGTGGCACACGGATTGGGTATGGCCCTGGGGCCCCAGGCCCTCCACCTCTTCGAAGGCCAACTTGGGCCCGGTGGCGATGATCAGGAAGTCGTAGGCAATGCGCCGTCCATCCTCCAGTTCGATCTCGTTCTTGTCCGGGTGCACCCGCTTGGCCCCCACGGCGATGAAATCGATGCCCTTCTTTTCCAGATAGGGTGCCACGGGCAGGGTGATGTCGTCCTTGCTGCGCCAGTTCACCGCCACCCAAGGGTTGGAGGGGGTGAACTGGAAGAAGGCGTGGTTGGAAATGACGGTGATCTTGTCCTGGGCGCGGGCCTGCTCGCGCATTTCGTAAGCCATGGTCATGCCGCCGATGCCGGCGCCGAGAATGACGATGTGTGCCATGTCGTTTTCCTTCTTGTGGAGGGTTGCGGGTTACCAGACAAAAATGCGAGCCATGGCGTCCAGGCCTTCCTGGACGATCTTTTGCAGGTCTTCGGGGCAGTCCTCCCGCTCCATGGCGAAGGTGGTGTAGGCGGACAGGCTCTTCAGGGCGCAGGCCACCTTGGCCACATCGTCCGCCAGTTCCGGGGTCATGGCAACCTGGGGTTGCAGGGTCCAATTCTTCTTGTCGGGCATGTCGTCCTCCGTCCTTGGGATGTGATGGGAAGCCATCTGCTGCAATCATCGTGCCAGCCAGGGAATGCCCGAGGACACGGGGTTGATGGTGCCAGCCCCGTGCGGTCATGACAAAGCCGTCATGACACTGTTAGCATGGGCCTGACATCCATGACACGCCCACCCCATGCCCCACGTACGACTCCAGGACCTCATAGAGGCCCATGACCAAGCCTTCGTGGTCATCGACGAGCAATACCGCATCGTCGCCGCCAACCAGCGTTACTGCCAGACCTACGGCGTGTCCCTGGAGGACATCCTCAAGCGTCGCTGCCACGAGGTCTCCCACCACTCCACCCGCCCCTGCCACGAGAACGGCGAGGACTGCCCCCACCGGACCCTGTTCCAGTCGGGCCAGGCCACGGTGGTGCTGCACACCCACTACCATGCCGATGGCGAGGCCGAGCGCACACGCATCCGCGGCCACGCCATCCGGGGCCAGAACGGCAAGCTGTACCTGGGGGAGATCCTCTACCCCCTGGAGGTGGAGGCAGACCTGGGCTGCGAGGAGATGCGTATGGTGGGCCATTCGCCCGCCTTCCTGGCCTGCGTGGACAAACTGGCCCGGGTGGCGGATTGCGAGGCCCCGGTGCTGCTGCACGGGGAGAGCGGCGTAGGCAAGGAACTGGCGGCGCGCTACGTGCACGACCGCTCCCCCCGCGCCGCCGGGCCGTTCATTGCCATCAACTGCGCGGCGGTGCCGGAAAGCCTGTTCGAGAGCGAACTGTTCGGCCACGAGAAGGGGGCTTTCAGCGGCAGCGCCGCGCGCAAACAGGGGCTCTTCGAGCTGGCCCATCGGGGCACCCTGTTCCTGGATGAAGTGGCCGAGCTGCCGGCGAGCCTGCAAGCCAAGCTGCTGCGCGTGCTGGAATCGGGCGAATTCCGCCGGGTGGGGGGGACGACCATGTTGCATGCGGACGTGCGGCTGGTCTCCGCCACCAATCGGGATTTGCTGCACCTGGTGGACCAGGGACGTTTTCGACTGGACCTCTACTATCGCCTGGCCGGCATCGAAGTGACCCTGCCGCCGCTGCGTGAGCGGCGCGAGGACATTCCCGCCCTGGCCGAGGCCTTGCTGGAGCGCATGGCCAGGAACGGCCAGGCGTTTCGCCTGGAGCGGGGGGCGGCCGAGCGGCTCAAGCGCCACGACTTCCCCGGTAACGTGCGCGAATTGCGCAACCTGTTGCAGCGCGCCGTCCTGCGTAGCCGCGACGGCATCCTCCGCAAGGAGGATTTGCCGCTGGACGAGGAAGCGGCCCACGTCCCCCCCGTTCCCGGCCGCGGGGCCTTGCCCGAGCCGGTGAGAAACCTGCAGGAAGTGGAGCGGGACCATATCCGCCGCCTACTCGAGCAGCACAACGGCCATCGGCGCACCGTGGCCGCCCTGCTGGGCATCACTGAACGCACCCTGTATCGCAAGCTCCGGCAATATCAACTCACTTGAACCTAAAAACCTCAGTTGACCGCTGGGCGGCCATTGAGAAGGCGCATGGATTGTGACGTTTGTGGCTGTGTTCACGCTCACCCGGAAGGTGAGCCCGCTACGCGCCCGCTTTCCGGCCCAGGCAGGCGCCTGGCTTTGTCGCTCCTCCTTGCAGG
>Ga0272446_1008047_pt1 | contig 10206 bp, 11 predicted proteins | sample YNPCB0061_FD_194587 | JGI IMG/M metagenome (GOLD analysis project Ga0272446, IMG submission 194587) | Hot spring microbial mat communities from Yellowstone National Park, WY, United States - YNP-CB-006-1 | ecosystem: Environmental > Aquatic > Thermal springs > Hot (42-90C) > Sediment | place... | reverse complement strand
GCGCGTCACCGTGCGAGTGCGCGCGACGCTGCCCACGCGCCCGCACGGTCGCGCCCTCGCGTCGGCCACGCTCGAGGGACAGGAGGTCGCGACGAGCGGCGTGGGGTCCGGCTCGTCGACGTTCCACCACGTCGTGCATCGCTCGACGGTGGCGCTGGCGGCGAGCGACGGCGAGGGCGAGCTCGCGGTCGGCTCGCTCGCGATCCCGGCGGGCGCTCCACCGACGTTCGGCGCGCCGTCGAACGAGGTCACCTGGACGGTGAAGGTGTCGCTCTCGCTCGACGGGGAGCACGAGGCGTGGGCGGAGGAGCGCGTCATCCACGTCCAGCCCGGCTGACGCCGGCGAAGCGCGCCTCGAAGGGGCCGATGAAGCGGCGCTCGGGCGACGAGTCGAGGACGGCGAAGGTGACCTGACGGAAGCGGCCGGCGTGCGGCCCGTCGAGCGCGGCGGCGAAGAGCGCGGCGACGACGGCCGGGTCGTTGCCGAAGACGCCGCAGCCCCAGGCGCCGAGGACGAGCGCGTCGTGGCCGTGCGCGGCGGCGATGGCGAGGATGCGATCGATGCGCTCGGCGAGCGCCGCCTCGACCTCGGCGCGGCGGCCGGGCGCGCGCCGGAGGACGACCGCGGCGTTCGGCGCCGGGCAGGTGAGGAAGGCGAGCGGCCAGGGCGCCTCGAGCAGCGCGCCGTCGTCGCCGCGGACCACCGGGACGTCGGGCGCGTAGATCGCCCAGCTCGTGTAGAGCGTGTCGCGGTGCGCGAGGTGGTGCGCGTACATCGGGTCGCGCTCGATGCAGGTGACCAGCGCCGAGGCCGTCGCCAGCGACTCCTCCTGCGCGCGCGCGCCCGAGAGCCAGCCGCCGCCGGGGTGGCGCGCCGAGGCGAAGTTGAGGGCGGCGGGACGCAGGCCGGCGACGTGGAGGCGGCGCGCGGCGGCGAGCGTGCTCTCGTTGGCGACGGTGAAGGTGGTGCGGTCGGCGCGCGACGTCGGCGGCGGGACGGCGCGCTCGGGCGGGTAGCTGACGGTACCGGCGCGGGCGGCGGCGAGCGCAGCGGCGAGGTCGACGCGGGCGCCCGACGGCGCGACGTAGCCTCCGTCGGCGACGAGGGCGGCGAGCTCGGCGCCGCGGCGGGCGGCCTCGGCGCGTGATGGGTACAGCGGGGCGCTCACCGACGGGAGGCGCGCGGCGGCGCGGGCGGGACGAGGCGGCGGCCGCGCTCGATGAGGAAGGGTGCCGGGTCGACGGCGCGCAGCCCGCGCGAGAGGGGGTACATGCCAAAATGCAGGTGCGGAGGGGTCCCGGCTGCATTTCCGCTGGTCCCCACGTAGCCGAGGATGGTGCCGGGCTCGACCGGCTCACCGACGGCGAGGCCGGTGCGGAAGCGCGAGAGGTGCGCGTAGTAGTAGAGGCGCGCGCCGGCGCCCGCGACCCATACCACGTTGCCGCCGAGGCGGTTCTGGCCGACGCGGAGCACCTCGCCGCGCGTCGCGGCGACGACGGGCGTGCCGCGCGGGGCGAAGATGTCGATGCCCTCGTGGTGGCGCCCGCCGGAGCGCGGCGCGCCCCAGCTCGACTCGAGCGCCGACGGCGCGACGCCCATCACCGGGACGACCACGTCGGTCGCCTCGGCGCGATACCGGAGGAGCGGGCGCGCGCGCCACCACAGGAGGAGCGCCCCGACGACGAGGGCCATCCCGACGGCGGCCGCCACCCCGCGAACGACGCGGCGGCGCATGTCTCGTCCTACGGCCGGGCGGCGGCTCATCTGCCCGGCGATCGTAGCAGCGCAGATCGACCGGCGCCCTGGTGCGTTGCGATCGCGATGCCCCAGACGCCGCCGCTCTCGCTCCGCAGCCGTCTGACCCGCGCCCTCGCCGTCGCTGGCGGGGCCGCCGCCCTCCTCGCCGCGCTCTCGGTCGCCGGCGCCGACGAGCCCGCCCCCGCGCCGCCACCCGCGCGCGCGCCGACGCCCTCGCTCCTCGAGCTCCTCGGGGGGAAGGAGGCCGACCTCGCCAGCCTCGGCAGCCTCGGCAGCCTCGGCAGTCTGGGCGTCGGGGTCTCGAAGGAGCCCGCCCCATCGTCGTCGGGCGCGTCGGGCGGCGCGCGTCCCAAGCGCCGCAAGAAGTACGTCGTCAGCGACGACTTCGGCGGCTACTGACGATGCTCTCCGCGACGGTGTCGGCGCTCCTCACCGACTACGCGCTCGCCGTCGCGCGGCACCTCCTCCTGCTCGGCGCGCTGGTGGTGCCGCTCGAGCTCCTCGCGCCCGCGCGCCCCGAGCAGCGCCTCTTCCGTCGCGGCTTTGCCGTCGACCTCGGCCTCTACTTCACGCTCGCGCCGATCCTCACGAAGGCGCTCACCACCGTCGGGCTGGCCGCGCTGGCGGCGCTGGTCGAGCGCGCCCTCCCCGCGGCGCTGCGCGCGACCCTCGCGGCGCAGCCCTTCGCCCTCCAGGTCGTCGAGATCCTCGTCGTCGCCGAGCTCGGCGGCTACTGGGCCCACCGCGCCGCGCACGCCATCCCCGCGCTGTGGCGCCTCCACGCCGTGCACCACTCGTCGGAGGAGCTCGACTGGCTGGCCGCGCACCGCCAGCACCCCGTCGAGGCCGCCTGGTTCCTCCTCGTCGCCAACCTGCCGCTCCTCGTCCTCGGCTTCCGCCCCGACGCGCTGGCCGGGTTGATCGTCTTTCAGAAAATCTACGCGGCGTTCCTGCACGCGAACGTGCGCCTCTCGTTCGGCGCGTTCGACGTGGCGCTCGCCTCGCCGGCCTTCCACCGCTGGCACCACGACCGCGACGCGGGCGCCCGCACCACGACCAACTTCTCGTCGCTGTTCCCGATCCTCGACGTCCTCTTCGGGACCTACCGCGCGCCCGGCGGCGAGCTCCCCCGTGCGGTCGGCGTGAGCCGTTGTAGAGCCAATGCCGGTCACTGAACGTCTTTTGCTGCGACGGGGGCGGCGTGAAGGTGGCGCGCGACCGGACGGTGTGCCGCCGGCGGGGCGGTGGTGCGGGCCGTCAGGGCGTGGACGTTCGGAACGGAGCGACGGCGCCTGCGGCGCCTGGCTGGGGCGATCCCCAGCCCCCCGCCGCTGGCCTCGGTGGTCGGGCGATTCGGAGCGCGCGTTCGGCGTTCCGGAGCAGCCAGGTCTTCGGGGCGACGACGGCGGAGTCGAGCCAGGCGAGGCTGCTGCAGAAATCCTGCTCGACGAAATAGTCGGGGCGCGTCGGGTGGTGCTTCCAGCGGTTCTCGAGGACGTACCGGAGCGCGTTCTTGACCTCGGTCGGCGTCTTGAGAATCCGCATGTGATAGCGGTCGGCGAATACCCGCCCTTTCCGTCCGAGGACGCGGTTGATCGCGCGGGCGAGGCGAATCGCGAGGGCGTGCAGGCCGCGGGAGAGCGCCTCGCGGTTCGCCGCCTCGACGACGAGGTGGAGGTGGTCGCGCTGCACGCTGAAATGGCAGAGGCGGCCGCCGAAGGCCTCGCGGCCCTCGTTGAAGGCGCGGCGAATTGCCCGGAAGACCGCGGGGCGACGCGCGCTCGGCAGGCGGCGTACGAGGCGATAGGTCACGTGGACGGGGAAGCGCGAGGGAAGCTCGGGGCGACGCTTGTGCGAGACGCGGCGACCACCGGGACCCGGCTTGCGACCGGGCCGCCGCTTCTTGGGCCGCCGCTTGCGAGCGCGGAACGAGAACGCGAGCTGCGGCGAAGCCCCGAAATTCATGAGGCTCATTTAGCTGCTCAATCGCTGAAAGTCAAGCACCTCAGCGACGGGAAATGCGTTCTTGTCTATCGCAAATATGCCTGCAGAAAAGGCGCTCAGTGGCTGCTATTGGATCGAGCGCGCGGCCTGGAGCGCGCGCAGCTCCTCGAGGAGCGCGCGGTCGTGGCCGTCAGGCTTCACCTTCGTGAAGACCTTGCGGACGACGCCCTGCGGATCGACGACGAACGTCGTCCGGAGCCAGAAGGGCTGCCCCTCCCACACCCCCTGCCCCACGCCGAGCGCCCGCAGAAGGGTGTGCCCGGGATCCGCGAGCAGGTCGATGGTGAAGCCGAACTTGTCGCAGAAGGCGCGGTGGGAGCCGACGTCGTCCTCGCTCAGCCCCAGCACCGTCGCGCCGAGCGCGTCGAACTCCGCCTTCGACGCGGTGAAGGCCTTGCCCTGGATGGTGCAGCCCGGCGTGTCGTCTTTCGGATAGACATAAACAACCAGCCAGCGTCCGGCGAAGTCCTCGAGGCGCACGGTGCGGCCGTCCTGGTTGGGCAGCGCGAAGGCGGGGAACGGCTGGCCGGCCTCGATCATCGGCGGCTACTCCTCGTCGTCGGTGAGCTCGTCGGCGAGCGCCTGCAGCACGCGCTCGGCGGCGGCGAGATCGCGCGGCGCGACCTTCGACAGCACCTTCCGCACCGCCGCCTCGACGGTGCCTGTGCGCACCTCGTCGATGCGCTTGCCCTTGGCGGTCAAGGTCAGCGTCGAGCGCCGCGCGTCCTCGAGGTCGCGCTTGCGCTCGATGAGGCCGCGCTCGACGAGCCGCTGGAGGACGCCGGTCAGCGTGCTCGGGTGCACGTGGAGCAGCTCGGCCAGCTCCGACGGCGCGCAGCCCGGCACCTTGCCGATGATGCGGATCGCCAGCCGCTGCAGCCCGGTCACGCCGATCCGCGCGCTCATCTGCTTCGAGGTGGACTGGAGCTTGTGATCGAGCGCCCACACGAGGCGCATGAACTGCAGCGCCTCACCCAGCGCCGGCTTTCCGGTCGTCGTCGTCGTGCTCATCGCTGTCGTTTGACCCCCAACCATCTCTATCACGCGCGGCGCGATCGCGCGCAAAACCGTGCGCAGTTCCGTCAGGGCGCGACGACGTGGAGGACGAGGTCGGCGCAGAAGTGCGCGACCATGGCGTGCTCGAGGCCGCGACGCCAGAAGAGCAGGCCGAACGCGATCCCAGCGACGCCGTTGAGGACGATCACGCGCGCGACGACGGCGCGATCGAGGGGCGCGAGCTGGGCGGCGGCCGGGAGGTGCGCGGCGGCAAAGGCGAGCGCGGCGATCACCGCGGCAGCGACGTAGACGGCCGGGGCGCGACGGCGCGCCAGCTTCACCAGCACCCAGGCGACGAGGCTCATCAGGAACTGCCGCGTGATCACCTCCTCGCCGATGCCGCCGTAGAAGGACGCGAGGAGCCCCTTCCAGCGCGCGATGGCGGCGCCGAGCGCGCGGATGGCCTCGGGTTGCGCGGGCAGGAAGAGCCACCGATCGAGCGCGACCAGCAGCGCACCGACGGCGAGGCCGAGGAGCGCGACCCGACCGAACCGTGTCGACGCGGGGCGCGACGCCGGGTCATCGAGCCACGCGCGCAGGAGCGGCGCATCGAGGCCCAGCGGCGCGCCGACGCGGAGGCCGACCCAGCCGAGCGCGAACAGCTGCAGCCCGCCCTGCACGGCCTGGATCGGGACCAGCGCCCAGAGCGGGATCGCCGTCTTGCCGAGCTTCGGGATGAGCACGAGGAGGTATGGGTAGAGCAGCGCCACGCTCGCCGCGGAGGCGACCCCGAGGGCGAGCGCGATGCGAACGTGGCGGCGCGTCTTCACCATCGAGGCCTCCGCCATCAGTCGACGGTGCCGAGATCGAAGGAGGTGTAGGGCGGCCACCACGTGCCGCTGCCGGCGTCGTCGGTGCTGGTCCCTCCCAGGTCCCAGGGCTGGGAGGGCGGCGTCCACGGGGGCGCGCCGCCGTCGTCGGTGCCGCCGTCGACGGACATCTGCCCGGCGACGCGGAACCAGGCCGAGCGGTTCGCGTACTCGCGGAAGACGACGAAGTAGGTCCCCGCGGCGACGTTGCGCGCCTCGACGAGCGAGTCGACGGTCGAGTCGTCGGCGTCGTCGTTCTTGGCGACCACCCGATGCTGCGCGTCGAGGATCCGGGTCGGCCTCCTCGGGGCTCTGGTTGGGCGCGCTCACGCGAGCGCGGATCGTACCGCCCTCCGCGGCCCATACGGACACGCCGCGGTAGAGCGGCGGGTTCGAGTACATGACGTCGAGGGTCGTCGTGCCGGGAGCTTCTTGCCGAACTGGTCGTCCTTTCCGCTCGCGTCCGAGAACTGGTCGCTCGGCGGAGCCTTGGCGGGGGTGCCGCTGCAGGCGGCGAGGGTCAACGAGAGCATCAGGAACAGCGTGTGTCTGCGCATGCCGTGGCTGGGGAGCACCGACCATGCCAGCCGAGAACGGCGTTTCGGCGCCGAGGTCTCGTGTCCCCAGCTCGACGGAGAGTCGCGATGTTCGGTGGCCCGCGTGCTGGCACATGTGCCGGCACGAAGGCGGGTCACTGCGTGTTCGTGCGGAGGTTGAAGAAGGCCCAGGCCTTGTCGAAGAAGTCGGGCGCCACGTTGTGGCCGCTGGTGCCGTCGGTGGTGCTCCAGCGGAGGGTGGTGGTCGCGCGCGCGCCGAGCGAGGTCGCCAGGGAGCAGGTCCAGGCGACCGAGACGATGTCGTCGCTGGTGTAGTGGCCGAGGTAGCCGAACGGCACGCGCGAGGTGGGGCGCGGCGGGCGCATGAGGTTGGTCGCGGTCGGGATGCAGGTCGACGGGAACTTCGGGTTCGTCGACGCGTAGAGCGAGGCGCAGGTCTGGGTCACCCCGGCGGCGGGGCCGCTCGACGGGTAGAACGACAGCCCGTTGGAGTCGGCGCCGTAGCGCGTCGGGCAGTTGTCGGTCGTCCAGCCGCCGGAGTGCTCGCCGAAGCCGGCGATCACGTCGGGCAGCGACGCGGCGACGAAATAGGACATGAAGGCGCCGTTCGAAAAGCCGAGCGTGTAGACGCGCGTGGTGTCGGCGTTGTAGGTCGCCTTGGCCGAGGCGATCAGCGCGACGACGTAGCGCAGATCCTCGTTGGTGTTCGGATCGAGGGTCCACATGTTCCAGCTCGAGCCCGACGAGTTGGGCTCGTGGTCGACGTCGCCGGGGTGGACGCCGTTGCGGTAGCCGGCGCGCGGGGCGATGGCGACGAAGCCGTACTTCTGGGCGTTGTCCTCGAGCTGCGAGTCGCTCATCGCGCCGCCCGGCTCGTCGCCGGTGGCGTGGAAGGCGATGACGAGCGGCGGGTTGGGCGGCAGCGGCGACGGGACGGCGACGCGGATCGCGGTCTCGGTGCGGCCGGAGATGGCGAAGGTGCCGGAGCCGGTGCGCGTCGGCAGGCGCGGGACGCCGGCGAGATCGGGCGGGCTCGACGACGAGAGATCGGCGGGACGCGCGGCGAGGTCGGCGGGGCGCGCCGCCAGATCGACCGGGCGCCCGGCGAGGTCGACGGCGACTCCAGTGAGGTCGACGACGCCACCGGAGAGATCGACGACGGCGCCCGTCAGGTCGCGCGGCGGCTCGGCCGAGAGGTCGCGCGCCGCGTCGACGGAGAGATCGTCGCCCGACGGGGGCTGCTCGTCGCTGCCGCAGGCGGCGAGGACGAGGGCGATGCAGCCGATGAGCGCGCGTCTCTTCACGTCGGGAGCCGTAGCACGGAACCGCCTACGGATCGAACCACACCGGCGACGTCCAGGCGCGCTCCTGGATCGTGCGCTTCACCGACGGGTCGGTGCAGCTCGGCGGGCGCGCCGCCGGATCGAGGGCGTTGCAGCGATGGACGTTCCAGCGGCACGAGGGCTCCTCGAGGACGCGCGCGTAGTAGAAGGCGCGACGGCGCGGATCGAAGTCGGGATCGCGCCACACGGCGCAGAGCGCGTCGGCGCCGGCGCTGGGGTTGGTCGGCTGGCAGGTGGCGAGATCGACGGTCGCGCTGGGATCGACGCGCCCCGCGACGTCGACGACGGTCTCGTGGGCGACGCCGTCCTCGACCCAGCCCTTCACGATCTGGATGCGCTCGAGGCGGTTGCCGGGGCGCGCGGCGGTGCCGGGGTCGCGCAGCGCCGAGACGACGATCGCCGGGCCGCCCGTCGCGGCGCCGGGGCGCGCGGGCAAGACGCCGCCCATCGGGACGCCGCGCGCGTCGGCGACCTCGACGAGATCGGGGCGATCGCACAGCTCGGCGGGGAGGTCCCAGCCGGCGAAGAGGCGCACGGCGAGGCGCGGGCCGCTCGTGCCGTAGGCCTCGCGCCGTCGGAGAGCGTCGAAGATCGCCGGGCGGCTGTTCTCCTCCGCCCACACCGCGGCGAGCCCGCCGGGGCTGAAGTCGATGCCGCCCGGCGTGAGCGCACCCGAGCCCATCATCCGCTCGGGGGTGTCGTCGTCGAGGCCGCGGTGGCCGAGGAAGGTGCTCTCCCCGACGGCGCCGGGCGTGCCGTTGTGGGTGTCGGTGGAGGCGATGAAGCCCATGCGGTGCGGGTTCACGCCGACGCGGTCGGCCTCGCGCATCCCGGTGAGCAGCGCGCCGCGCACGAAGTCGCGCGTCGAGTAGCAGCCGCGCCGCGCGACACCGCCGAAGCCGACGTCGTCGCCGCAGTCCTCCATCGGCGTGCGCGCGCTCTTCTCGAAGTCGCACGCCTCGTCGGGCGCGCCGACGGTGCCGGCGAGGCCGTTCATGCACTCGGAGTCGCCCTTGTGCTGATAGACCTCGACGAGCGGCTCGATGCGCGCGCGCAGCTCGGCGCGGCGGCGCGCCTCGTCGACCGGGGCGGTGGCCTCGACGAAGAACATCTTGCCGTTCGACTCGTTCGAGTTGTGCGGGATGGCGAGGACGTCGCAGCCGGGCGTGCCGTCGATGCAGGCGGTGCGGAGCTGGCGCCACAGCCCCTCGGCGGTGGGCTGATCGAAGAAGGTGATCGGCGCCGGGACGCGCTCCGAGCGGAAGATCACGTTGCGGTGCGCGTTCGAGAAGCCGGGCGCGCCCGAGTACTCGTAGGCGACGAAGGAGGTGAAGCCGCAGGCGGCGGTGCGATCGTAGGCGCCGTCGGCGGCCTCCTGCACGCGGCGCCACACCGCGCCGGCGAGGCCGCTGCAGCGCGCGCCGTCGGGGCCGCAGAGGTCGGGGTCGTGCGACGGCTCCTGGCTGTCGGCGGTGCGGACGCCGAAGCCGATGACGCCCTGGTTGCCGCCCTCGCGGAAGGTGGCGCAGGGCGCGCTGTCGTAGGCGTCGGAGCCGGGGGTCGAGCAGGCCTCGACCTCGCCGAGGAACTCGGAGTGATCGGTGACGGCGACGAAGTCGAGCGGGCGATCGATGCGCAGCGTGCGGGTGCCGTTGCCGTCGGCGTCGAGCGGCGGGAGGGCGACGTCGGCGCCGCGGGCGAAGCGGTAGGCGTCGGCGGGCGTGGTGCGGACGTCGAACATGTGCGCGTCGAAGGAGAGCGCGGTGTGGACGTGCAGGTCGCCGAAGTAGAGGTTGCGGCGCGGGTTGTGGTCGGCGCAGGGCTCGCGCTGCTCGACGGGGGCCGGCGTGCCGCAGGCGGCGAGGGCGACGAGGAGGACGAGGTGGCGCTTCATGCGGTGGGGCTCCAGAAGGCGAGGACGCGCTCGATCAGCCAGGCGACGCCGAGGCCGCCGAGGGCCACCGAGGCGGCGCGCGCGAGGCGGCGCGTGTCGACGAGGACGGGGAGGCGGCGCGCGGCGGCGACGAGCGCGAGGCAGGCGGCGACGAAGGCGAGCTGGCCGAGCTCGACGCCGGCGTTGAAGGTGACGAGGGCGAGTGGGACCTGGCCCGACGGGAGGCCGGCCTCGTGGAGCGCGCCGGCGAAGCCGAGGCCGTGGAGGAGGCCGAAGGCGAACGCGGCGCGTGCCGGAGCGCGCCGGAGCGTGCTCGTGGCGTCGGGGTTCACCAGCTCGCGGGCGACCGCGACGATGGAGAGCGCGATCAGCGCCTCGACGGGGGCCTGCGGGATGGTGACGACGCCGACGGCGGCGAGCGCCAGCGTGAGCGAGTGCGCGAGCGTGAAGGCGGTGACCGCGCGGACGAGCGCGCGCGTGCGGCGGACCAGGCCGAGCAGGCCGAGGAGGAAGGCCAGGTGGTCGAGCCCGAGGAGGATGTGGCGCACGCCGAGCGCGAGGGAGGCGCGGGCGACCTCGCCGGCGGCGGGGCGCGCGGCGGGCGCGGGGAGCGTGAGGCGATCGGCGGCGTCGTGGAGAACGATGGCGGCCTCGGTGCCGTCGGTGAAGAGGACGCGCGCGAGCACCTCGCGGCGGGGATCGGCGGCGCGCGCCCCGACGGTGCGGCCGCGCAGGCCGGGGGCGCCGCAGTCGACCACGCCGTCGGTCAGCGTGCAGCCGTCGG
>Ga0272446_1008045_pt1 | contig 10208 bp, 7 predicted proteins | sample YNPCB0061_FD_194587 | JGI IMG/M metagenome (GOLD analysis project Ga0272446, IMG submission 194587) | Hot spring microbial mat communities from Yellowstone National Park, WY, United States - YNP-CB-006-1 | ecosystem: Environmental > Aquatic > Thermal springs > Hot (42-90C) > Sediment | place... | reverse complement strand
CACCAGGATGAGAACAAGACCTTTTTTGTTGTTTAAACTCCTTGCGTAAAAATGGTAACTCTTAAGAGCTACATTCCTATAAAGTATAGAACAGTTCAAATACGAATTCAAATAAACCCCTTGCAAGAACCTATGATAATTCACTAGAATGTATAGAAGTGAATAGTATAGTACCATCTGCGATGTTTTCATATAAAGTAATCCCAGAGGTATCAAAGGAGCAGCTATGAAGCTAGCAAATTTTATGGATCCTAAGCTTGTTTTGCTTAAGGCAGAGGTTTCCTCCGTCGAAGAAGCAGTTCAACAGGCTTTACAGGCGGTCGTTAAAAACTACCGGCACGATGCATTGCAGTACGACCAGGTTTTAAAACTAGTTCAGGAACGGGAAGCCTTAGGTGGAACGATCCTTCCGAGCGGAATTGCCATTCCCCACGCTCGCATTCCTCTCTTTAACGATTTCCTGATCGCTTCAGTAGTTCCTAAAAAACCAATACTGGTAACACAGAAGGATGCGGAAATCGAAGTAAAGGTTATCTATCTTTTTATTATTTCCCAGACCGCTTCTACTATTTACCTCAACGCCTTGGCAAAGATCGCTGAATCTTCCAAATCCGAAGAGGTCATGAAAAAACTCTTGGCCGCCGAAACACCCCATCAGTTTGTAGAAGTCTTTGAACAGGCTGGCTACATGGTTAAGAAGGATTTAACCGTTGCAGATATTATGACCACCAATGTGGTGGCCCTTAAGAAAAATGCAACCCTTAAGGAACTGACCGATCTCATGTATGCGAAACACCTGCGTTATGTACCCATCGTGGACGACACCGGCAAACTGATTGGTGAAATTGGTGTCATTGACCTTATTAAGGCAGGTATCCCTGACTACGCATTCCGAATCGGCAGTTTAAAATTCCTTTCTGAATTGGAACCCATGACAGAGTTGCTTTTAAACGAAGATAAAATTTCTGTAGAAAGCATCATGAATAAAAATCCCGTAAGTCTTAAGCCGAACACTTCGGTCATCGAAGTTGCATTTGAGATGTCCAGAAATAAAAAACGGCATTTTGCCATTTGTGACAATGGGAAACTGGTTGGGGTGGTTTCCGCCATGGATCTTTTAAGCAAGGTATTACGGGCCTAGTGGAGTAGACGATGAATATACACATAATTCTTTCTCTTGTAGTTTTTGTGGCTGTCTATTGGGCCATCAGCACAGAAATCATTAATAAGGCTGCGGCGGCCCTCCTGGGCGGGCTTATTATGGTGCTCTTAGGGGTTCTGGATCAGGAATCGGCCTATGCCCATGTGGATTGGAACGTTATCTTCCTGTTGGTTGGCATGATGATTATCATGAGTATTACAAAACGAACCGGAATTTTCCAGTATATCGCAATCAAGATTGCAAAAGTATCCCGGGGCGAACCCATTGTTATTCTTGTAGCCCTCTCTTTAATAACAGCGGTAGTTTCGGCCTTTCTGGATAACGTGACCACGGTACTCATTATCATTCCGATTACCATATTAATCGCCGTTGAGCTGGGTATCAGCCCCGTTCCTTTTGTAATTACCCTGGCGATTGCATCCAATATTGGCGGAACAGCAACCCTCATCGGTGATCCGCCAAACATCATGATTGGCAGTGCTGCCAACTTAACCTTCGTCGATTTTATTGTAAACCTGGCTCCGGTAATACTGGTTATTCTTGCAATCAGCTCTATTATGGTAGTACTCATGTTTAAAAAACAGCTTCAGGTGAGCAACGAGCGCAAAGCCCGGGTCATGAACTTTGATGAATCCAAGGCCATCGAAGAGGCGGTACTGCTGGTTAAATCTATGGTAGTTCTCGGATTGGTAATCCTGGCGTTTTTATTGCATGGGGTTTTTAACTTTGAGCCTTCTACAATCGCACTGACCGGCGCCGTGGTCCTCATCATCCTGTCGGGACACAAGGAATTGGAGCACATATTTGCCGAAGTTGAGTGGACCACCATTTTCTTCTTCTTTGGACTGTTTATTGTAGTCGGAGCGTTGGTCGAAGTAGGCATCATGTCTATGGTATCTACCTGGCTTATACAGATTACCAAGGGTCACTTAAAACTAACTCAGTATGTTATTCTATGGGTTTCATCCGTATTATCCGCTGTGGTCGACAACATTCCCTTCGTGGCTACCATGATTCCCCTGATAAAGGATATGGGAAACCAACTCGGCGCTGAAGCAATTAAGCCCCTCTGGTGGGCCCTGTCTCTTGGTGCCTGTCTTGGCGGTAACGGCACTCTCATCGGTGCTTCTGCAAACGTTGTGTCAGCGGGACTTTCTGCAAAGAGCGGTTACCCCATCAGTTTCTGGGACTTCACAAAAATCGGTGCCATCTTCATGCTTATGTCTATTATTGTAAGCTCCCTGTATATGTTTGTCCGGTTTTAATAAAGGGGACTTCTAAAAACTTCAGGTTTTAGAAGTCTACCCTAGCGTATATGCAAATCCTGTAAAGATTTGCCCAGGCGGCAGAAGCAAAACGCTTCTGCCGTTTTTTTTATTCGTCACATCAGGGGCCGCCACAAAGCATCAAATCAGATATAGCCCTTATTTTCTACGTTTTTCGTATTTTTTATATTGATTTTGTACGTTATTGGTATATAATTATCCTATTCCAGGAGGAACAGGATATGAAGATCGGTTGTGTCAAAGAAATAAAGAAACATGAATACCGGGTGGGGCTGACCCCTTCCTGCGTGGCAACCTATGTTCAGCGGGGGCACCAGGTCTACATTCAGAATGGAGCCGGTGAAGGGGCTGGTTTTGAGGACACCGAATATCGTGCCGCTGGGGCTACCCTGCTTCAGAAGGCGGAGGATGTGTACGGTTCCTGCCAGATGATTGTAAAGGTTAAGGAACCCCAAAGCTCCGAATACCCCCTGCTCAGGGAAGGGCAGATTCTCTTTACCTATTTGCACCTGGCGGCTGATGAAGAGCAAACTAAGGCTCTTTTAAAAAACAAGGTAACTGGCATTGCCTATGAAACCATCCGGCTCGACGATGGCAGTCTCCCCTGCCTGGCACCCATGAGCGAGATTGCGGGGCGCCTGAGTGTTCAGGAGGGGGCTAAATATCTGGAACGACCCTTTGGCGGCCGGGGCATACTCCTGGGCGGCGTTCCGGGGGTACAGCGCGGCAAGGTAGCCATACTGGGCGGTGGAGTAGTCGGCACCAATGCGGCCAAGATTGCCCTGGGTATGGGCGCTGAGGTAACCCTGCTAGATGTCCGCGCAAGCCGCCTCGCCTACCTGGACGACGTCTTCCATGGATCGGTTTCTACCCTCTACTCTACCGAGGCGAATATCCGCAGGGTAATAGCCGAAAGCGATCTTGTTATTGGCGCGGTCCTGATACCCGGCGCCCGGGCTCCAAAACTGATCCGGAGAGAACACCTAGCATTGATGAAAAAACGTTCGGTCATTGTAGACGTGGCGGTCGATCAGGGGGGCTGTGTAGAAACTACAAGGCCTACCACCCACGATAACCCCGTATACGAAGTGGATGGTATTGTCCATTACTGCGTAGCCAATATGCCCGGTGCGGTAGCCCTGACCAGCACCCTGGCCCTTACGAGCACCACCCTGCCCTTTGGGCTTGAAATAGCCGAAAAGGGTGCTGAAGCGGCCTGCCGGGAAAACCCAGCAATTCGGCGGGGGCTTAATACCTATAAGGGGCAGCTTACCTGCAAAGAAGTAGCCATGGCATGTAACCTGCCCTGGACGGAAGCAGAACAGCTATTGTAAGCTATAAACCATGGAACTGGACGCAACCGATTGGAATATCATTACCATATTGCAAGAGGGCTATGAGAATAACAACACCATAGCCCGAAAACTGGGCCTCTCGGAGGGAACCATCCGCTCCCGGATAAAACGGCTCCGGGAAGCCAATGTTATGCAGATCCGGGCCCTCATTAACCCCGAGGTCCTGGATAACAAACAGCTTGCCCTGGTGGCCATGCGGGTTGCCGAATCGCGGCTCTTGGAAACAAAGGCCGAGGAGGTGGCCCGCCTGCCCAATGTGCTATCGGTTTCCATCGCATCGGGCCGCTATGACCTGATTGCGGAAGTACTGGTAGATTCCAACCGGGGCCTGGTCCGCTTTCTCACCGAAGAACTTTCCGGCGTAGAAGGGGTGGTCAGCTCCGAAAGTTTTTTAATGCTTAAAAGCTATAATAAGTTTGTCTAAATTTCCCTCTTTTCCCTCATACGGACAAAGAGGGGAACCGCGATGGCTGCGACAGCCAGTACCGTTCCAGTGGCGATAAAAACTGAACCATATCCGAATCCAATAGCTACGGCAGAGCCGATAGCCGGTCCAATGGCTCCCCCCGCAGAGGCTACAGAACTGCGTAAACCATACATACTGCCCTGTTTTTCCCGGGGCGTTTTAAGTGCAATAAGGGCGTTCACTGAGGGCATAGTGCCGCCGATGAAAAAACTGCTCATCAACCTGAAGAAAAGAAGCTGCCCCACCGAGATTGCAAAGACTTGCGGCAAAGTAAAGAGGGCCGCCCCGCCCATGCAGAACACCAGGGTCCGCCGGTATCCCAGACGATAACTGATTTTTCCGATCAGCACCGCCGCAAGGGAAGAGCTGACAGCCCCCGCCGCAATGACCAGCCCCGTATCCGATGCAAGCCGGGCAGAAGCGCCGGAAATGGTTTTAATAAAGAGGGGCAGAAAGGGTGATGTAATGCTCCCTGCCACCTGATCTGCGGCGACGATGGCCAGCAGGGTCCAGAGGGCCTTACTGTTCTCCCCCCTGAGGGGTGAAAAATCGGGCATAAGGCTCCGAGTAAAGGGTTTTCGTTCCGCCGGGGGTATAAAGTCGTCGGTAGCAAAAATAGTTACAATAAGCCCGCCCGACAGCAAGAGGAGTGCGGTGGCAAAAAAATTCCAGCGATGGCCGAAGTTGTCGGATATAAAACCGCCAAAAAGGGGGCCGATAGAATTGCCGAGGAAAATAGACATTTGCAACAGCCCCAGGGAATAGCCACGTTCTTCCTCGGGAGACACGAAGGCGACCAGGACTGTAGCGGCCCCGACAGTACCGGTAAGCATTCCCTGTATGGTGCGGAGTATCAGTAATTGCCTTGGATCGGTCACCAGCCCCTGGAGCAGGAGGATGACCGCGCCGCCAAACATGGCCCGTAAAAGCATGGGCTTGCGGCCATACTGGTCCGCCAGACTGCCCCAGATGGGAGCCATGATCATCATGGTGATGGCCGGCAGGGACTGGAGCAGTCCCGTGTACATTTTTACCGACTGCGGATCCCTTATGCCCAGATCACCAATAAAAAAGGGAATAATGGGAGTCGAGGTGCCAAAGCCTGCCATGGCCAGAACTTCCCCGACCCAAACTGAATAGAGGGTTCGTTTCCAACCTACCGTTTTTGCAATACCAAGCGTACAAAACCTCGTTTAGTAAAAGGGATTTGAAATCCTTTATTTTAAAATAAGGGCCTGCCAGATCTGAATAAGGGGCAGTACAATACATACTATAATAAACACAATTTCCAGCACAAGGGTACGCCGTTCTGCCGAATCGGTCTTTACCATTTCATAAACCGAAGACAATACATCGAGCCGCCGTTCTACGGATCGGCTCCAACCTTCGGTATTAAAAATCTCGCAGAGCCGGGTATAAATCTGACCAAGGAAATAGTCGCCGATAATTTTAGAAGAATTTTCCAGGTTTTCCAGAATAAAGAGGGCTTCGAAACGCAGGGCCTGGATACGGGCAAACTTGCGCTGGGGTGTTTTACCCCGCAACCGAACCTGTCCCTTCTTTTTCTTGCTTTTTTCTATGCCGTAGACGGTCAGGTCCCGTTCAGCCTCATCGAGCCGGAGGTCCAGGAGCCGGTCCAGGGCACGAAGTTCCAGGAGCCGGTAATTTGCGTGTTCTATAATAAGCAGAATATCCTCATATTCCTGATGTTGATCAAAGATGATGCAATGGTCCATGTCAAAAATTGCCAGATCATCGGGTCGGTAAGAAAAAGGCCTGGCCAGGGCGGACTGTATCTGGGACTCATGCAAGGAATCGGAATCCACTTCACCGATGAGGAGGGATGCAAAACGCTGACGATTTTTCTGCACAAAAAGGCTCGGCAGTTCGGGGTATTCAAGGAAACAGTAGGCCAGATAATGCTCTTCCTGAAGCAGGGCCCGATCGATGCCATCGATAATAGCATCCCCAATGGCATCGAGCAAACGTCCGAAAAGCCGGTTTGCAAAGTCCTGAAAATTATAGGTGTAGCCCTGACTCTTAATAAGGGGTGAATGGGAAAGGGGGCCCAATTCATCCAAGGTAAAATGGCCCTTCCCCCGCAATAGGATGGTAATTGCCCCATCGTTATACACCTTGGCGGAAGGATAGATACATCCGAGGCCTTCGGCTTCTACTTCTTCAAAGGCAAACCAGATGGGCTGCGGTAGGGCAAGCGACGTGGGGGTATCCTTGCGTAATGGGAGGGGACTGCCCATTTTTTTACCCGACAGACGGGCGTAGAGGGCGGGGCTTTCTAATTTTTTCATATCAATAGCCCGGCCCACGTCTTTAATAGAAAAATAAATCAGCTCAGTAAGCAGGGTCGGATTTTCTGTCTCACTCATAGGATCATTATATCATACTTTAGGCCTTGACCGATACCGCCTTGCCCCGTAGAGTAAAACCCATGAAGCTGCTCCACCTGGCGGACCTGCACCTGGGCCGCCTCTTTCATGAACAATCCCTTATCGAGGACCAAACATACATCCTGGACCAGGTCCTGAAGATCCTGTCAGAGGAAAAATACCGGGCCCTCATTCTGGCGGGGGACATCTACGACCGGTCCATTCCATCCGCTGAAGCGGTAAACCTCCTGAGCTCCTTTTTGAACAGCCTGCACAGCCGGTTTCCAGACCTGGCCATTTGCATCATCGCCGGGAACCATGACTCCCCTGACCGCCTTGCCTTTGGTCACGAACTCTTCCGGTCCATGAATATCCATATTGTTTCAGACCCCAACCAAGCCTTTGAGCCAATCCTGCTGGAAGAGGGTGATGAAAGGTGTGCCCTCTTTCTCCTCCCCTTTTTATACCCCGGGTCCCTGGAAAGCACCGAAACGGGGCCCGGAGAGGCAGCGGGCCAGCAGGAAGAACCGCGGGGGCTCCGGACCCAACAGGAACTGATTGCTGAAGCCAGCCGCCGGCTCGAAGCACGGCGACAAGCCCTGGACGCAGCGGGAATTCACCGGTCGGTGCTGGCGGCCCATCTCTTTACCCTGGGAGGCATGGAAACCGAATCGGAGCGGATCTTCATCGGCACCGCCGAACAGGTTGATGCGGGGCTCTTTGCAGGTTTTACCTATGTGGCTCTGGGTCACCTGCACCGACAACAGCAGGTGGCCGGAAACGCCTGGTACGCCGGGAGCCCCCTGGCCTACAGTTTCGGCGAAGCGGACCAGCAAAAGGGGTGCCTGTCGGTAGAAATAGGCGGGAAATCGGCCGCCGCCGCCGTACAGCCCATCAACCTGAGGCCCCTCCATCCGGTCCGCCGGATTACGGCGGCCTTTGCGGAGCTCATGGAACAACCGCTGCAAGAACTGGCCGCGGCCTACCTGGAAGTGGAACTCACCGACGAACACCTGGTAGAAAATGCCCAGCGCCTCCTGGAACAGCGGTACCCCCTGGTGCTTTCGGTAAAACAAAACCGGGGTTTCCAGGCCCTTTTGCAGGAACGATCTGCGATTCAGGGAGCTCTGCCGGAAGGGGAAACCGCCGAAGGAGGCCCCAGACGAAGCCCCCTGGACGATTTTACCGCCTTTGAAGAAACCCTCTACGGCTCAGTAGATCAGGATAAGCTGGACCTTTTTAAGAAGCTTCTGGAGCAATGCAGTCATGAGACCCCGTAAACTTCGCATGTTCAACATCGGCCCCTTTGCAGGGCTGGCAGAAATTGACTTTACCCATCTGGATGATATTTTTCTCATTTCAGGAAAAACCGGCTCAGGCAAAACCACCATTTTCGACGCCCTCTGCTTTGCCCTGTATGGCAAACTCCCCGGGGGCCGAAAAAATCTGGAGCCAAAAATCCGTTCCGATTTTTCCAGCCTGGATGAGGACTGCTGGGTAGAACTTGAATTTTCCCTGGCGAATCGGGTGTATCTGATACAGCGGAGCCCCAAGATGGAACGGCCGAGACAGCGGGGGACCGGCACCACCACAAAAGAAGAAACCGCAGTACTGTACCATATTACCGAAACCGGTGAAAAACGAAGCCTTTCCAGCAGAAAGAGCGAGGCCGATGAAAAAATTGCCCAGCTGTTAGGCCTTTCAGCAGAGGAGTTCGCCAAGATCGTACTCCTCCCCCAGGGCGAGTTTGCCCAATTTTTACAGCAAAATTCCCAAGCCCGGCGGGAAGTCTTAAAAAAACTCTTTCCGGTCGATGCAGCGGCGGCGATCCGGGAGCTGGCGATGGAGAAAAAAAGGGACGCCGAAGCCCAGGTGAGGGCCGCCCAGAACACACTAGAGGAAGCTTCGAGGCGCTACAATGAGACTGAAAACCGGCTGGAGGTCCAGCGGATTCAGGCAGAGCTTACAGCCCTCGAAGAGCGGGACCTCCGGCTTGTCGATACCATGACAAAAATAAGCGAACAACTCAGCAGGGCCCGGCAGGAAGCGGACCTCCGCGGGCGGCTCGATGTAATCGCCCAGGAAAAGCGCCTGCTCGATGCCCAGAGGCCAGAAATAGAGAAGCTCACCGGGGCCTTAGAGCGGAATCGGCGGGCAAAACCGGCCCAGGAACTCTTATTCCAGGAACGGGAGTTGGAACAACAGGGTACGGACCTTAGAGAAGAACGGGAAAAGGCAAAAACTGAAGCTCAAGCAGTCATCAATCAATATGAAGCATTGGAACGCCAAAAAGATGAGATGGAAGCCCTCGCCCGGGAAGCCGCAGGCCTGCGGGAACAGAAGGGGGCCCTGACCCAGGCCGCAGAGGAAGAACAGCGCCTGGTGCAGCTCCAAAACCGGCTCGGGAGCCTCCGCACGGCCATAGCCGAAGCAGAACAGGCCCTGCCGGCTCTTCAGAGTGAAATTGCCCAGCTTCAGGCCCGGCTCGAAGCCTGCGAAGCGGCGGCCCAGAAAGAACGGACCCTGCAGGAACAAAAGGAAATAAGCCTGTCCATCATGGAACAATTACGGAATCTTCTGCAGACGGCCCAAAGCTGGGGGCAAAAACAGCCCGAACTGGAAACAGCCAAGAACAACCTTGCAAACCTCGAAGCGGAACTTAATGGAATCGAGGGGCGGCTTCCGGAACTGTCTGCGGAGCTCAGTCAACAAGAAGCAGCCCAAAAACAACGGGAATTGGCGGCCATTTCTGCCCGGCTTGCCGCCACCCTGCAGGAAGGCACCCCCTGCCCGGTCTGCGGCTCAATCCACCATCCAGGGCCCGCCCGAGCTCCGGCCCCCCTGGACGACCTGGAAAACACACTGGCCACATTAAAAAGGGAACAACGTACCCTGGAGGATCGGCGGACCGAACTCCGCACCGAGGTCCGAAACAAAAGGCTCAGCATAGAAACCCAGGCCCGGGAACTCGACGGCCTGGCGGAGCGATACCAGCTGATCCGTGCAGCCCTGCAGAGCATCCTGGACAAAAGCCCAGACCAATCCTTTACCATCACAAACATAGCCAGCGGTTCAACCATCCCGACCGTGGCGGCGGTGCAGGAAGATATCCGGAACAACTCCGCCATTGCCGAATCAATCGGGCGGGCCCTACAGCAAGCCAGCAAGGAAAGCCGAAACCAATCCCTCATTAACCGGACATTGCAGGAAAAACAACAACAACGGGCAAGCCTGCAAACAAGGCTGGAACAGGACCGGGAGCAGAAGGCAGAACTCATCCATCAGATTGATGAACGGAAGGGTCAACTTCAGCAGTACCTGGAGCGGTGGAAAACCGAAACCATCAGTTTGGCCCTAAACCGCCTGCAGAGCCGCCTGGAAACCCTGGAGCGGGACCTTTCAGCCTATGAAGGCCTGAAACAACGGCTCGCCCTGGCACAGGCCCAGGCAATTCAGCGAAGGGATGAGCTTGAAAAACGCTGGAAGGCCTACGAGGAAGCCCTGAGGGATAACCGGCAAAAATTGACAGCAAAGGCGGTACAGCTTTCCTTT
>Ga0272446_1008044_pt1 | contig 10209 bp, 10 predicted proteins | sample YNPCB0061_FD_194587 | JGI IMG/M metagenome (GOLD analysis project Ga0272446, IMG submission 194587) | Hot spring microbial mat communities from Yellowstone National Park, WY, United States - YNP-CB-006-1 | ecosystem: Environmental > Aquatic > Thermal springs > Hot (42-90C) > Sediment | place... | reverse complement strand
CCGTCGGTGTCCCGGCCGTCGCGCGCGGGGCCGGTGCGGATTCGCTCGGGGCGGCGGAGCGCTCCGCCGCGCCCGCGAGCACCTGGCGGAACGCGGCGCGGCGGGCGAGGGCCTGTTCCTGAAACTGCGCGCGGGTGTCTCGGCGCTGGGCCGCGCGGCTGCCGGGGGCCTGCTCGTGTTCGGCCTGCTGCGCGCGGTCGGCGGGCGTCGGCTGGGCGGCCGCCTGCGCGGCGAGATCCTCGCGTTGCGCGAGGCGGCGGCGCTCGCGGTGCTCGCGTTCGGTCTGCGCGTCGCGCGCGACGGCGGGACGCAGGGTGCCAAGCAGGAAGGGGGCGAGCTGGACGAGTCGCGCGTCGCGGCTGCCGACGAGGGCCGGCCCGGTCCCCGTGGTCAGCCCGAGGTCGAGCTGCATTGCGGCACCCTCAGGGTGCGGCGCTGCCGCCGGTCGTCCCTGACACGCCGGCTTCGCTCGGGCGTTGGAGTCGGACCCGCTCCAGCAGGTCACTGACAATCTGAAGTTCCTCGGGCGTCTTGAACTGCTCGAGGATGCGCTTGCCGCGGCCTACGTCGAGCGCGGCGAATAGACGGACGGCGTCCGCGGGGTGCTTGCGCCAGACGCGGAGCACGTGTTCCTTGGCTTGGCGCGGATTCAGACCGGACACGTACTCGAGCTCCTTCTCGAAGCCCTCGTCCGGACCGGCGGGCGCCGGTTTCGGCTTCTGCTGCTCGGCGAGCTGGGCCTTCTGCTCGGCCAGCCGCTCTTGTTCCGTGACGACCTGCTGCAACGCCTGGTTGAGAAGCTGTCGCTGGGCCTCGAGGTCCGCCTTGGCCCGCTCCAGGCGCAGGCTCTCGAGGTGGTCGCGCCGCCGGGCCGCGCGCACTTCCTCCGCGGCTCGCACCCGCGGGCCCGGCTCGGCCGTCGGCTCCGCCGGCGCGGTGGTCGGCGTCGCCGGCGCGGGGGGCGCATCGAGCTCGCCGCGCAGCACCTGCGCCAGGCGCTCGAGCCGCGCTGCGGTCAGCCGGCCGCTGGCGAACAGGTAGCCCGCGAAGCTGCCGACTGTCAGCACCGTGGCCACGGCCAGCGGCGCCACCAGGTTGTAGAGCTTGCCCAGCACGGGTCGGACGCCTCACCTGCTCCTAGGGCCGCTCCAGACCGTGCAACTGCCGTGCCACCTCGTCCAGCGCGACTTGCTCCTGCCGATTGCGGGCTCGGCGGTACTCCGCCCAGCGGCGCTCCCGCAGCTTCTCCAGCACGCGGGTCTGCGTGCGCGCCTGACGCAACTCCGCCAGAAGCTGCTGCAACTGCGCTTGCAGCGCCGCGCGTTGCGCCGCCCGCAACGTCATGGCCCGCCGCACGTGCCCGATCCAGACCCGTCCGCGTTGCAGCACGACCGGGTCGATCCGGCCCTGCTGGTCCGCGACCAGCGCCGCCTGCGCGCGGGCGATTTCCTCCGCGGCCAGCGCGTCCAGCCGGTCGAGCCGCGCAATTTCGGCGCGCTTCGCGCCAACCCGGCGCCGGGCCTCGCGCTCGCGGGTCTGCCGTACCCGCAGAAGCGTCTGCAACCGGAACTGGAATCGCTTCGCCATCGCTTTCTGCCCGGCTCGGGTTCGGCTGCTACGGCCGCGCGGCCGGTGCGCCCGGCGCGCGCCGCGTCACCTGCTGGTACGCCCGGTCGATCAGGCCGGCGAGCTGGAGCAGCGCTGCGCCCGCCTCCTCGAACGTCACGCCCGTGTCGCGGCTCTGCGTCAGGAACGTCTCCAGCGCGCTGCGGGTCTGCACCGCGACGTCGTAGTCCGCGCTCGCCCCGGGCACGTACGCCCCGATGCTCACCAGGTCCTCGATGTCCTGCCAGGTCGCCAGGACGCGCCGCACCTTCAGCGCCGCCTGCTGATGCTCGCGGCTTGTCACGTCCGGCGCGACGCGGCTGATGCTGCCCAGCACGTCGATCGCCGGGTAATGCCCGCGGTTCGCCAGCGCCCGCGACAGCCAGACGTGGCCGTCGAGGATGCCGCGCGCCGCGTCCGCCAGCGGCTCGTCGATGTCGTCGCCCTCGACCAGCACCGTATAGATGCCCGTGATGCTGCCCGCGTGCGTCCGCCCGGCCCGCTCCAGCACCTGCGGCAGCAGCGCGAAGACGCTCGGCGGGTAGCCCTTCGCGGTCGGCGGCTCCCCCGCGGCCAGCCCGATCTGCCGCTGGGCCATCGCCATGCGCGTCAGCGAGTCCATCATCAGGAGCACGTCGAGCCCCTGGTCGCGGAAGTACTCCGCCACGGCGGTCGCGTGCAGGCAGGTACGGACGCGCAGCGCCGCGGGCTCGTCCGACGTGCATACGATCACGACGCTGCGGGCCAGCCCCGCCGGCCCCAGCTGCGTGCGGATGAAGTCGCCCACCTCGCGGCCGCGCTCGCCCACCAGCGTCACGACGTTCACGTCGGCCTGCGTGTGGCGGCAGATCATCCCCATCAGCACGCTCTTGCCCACGCCCGTCCCGGCGAAGATCCCCAGCCGCTGGCCGCGCCCGGCCGTCAGCAGCGCGTCCAGCGCCCGCACGCCCAGCCCGAGCGGCGCGTCGATCGGGCGGCGCGCCAGCGCCGGCGGGGCGGCCGCGTACAACGGGTAGCGCACGTTGAGCCGCGGCGCCGGGCGGCCGTCGAGCGGCCGACCCTGCGCGTCCAGCACGCGGCCGAGCAGGTCGAACCCCACCGGCACGCGCGGCGGTCCCGACAGGCAGGTGACCGGGTCGTCCGGGGCGATGCCGGTCGCGTCGCCGAAGACCGACAGCAGGGTCTCTCCGCGGCGCAGGCCGACGACCTCGGCCAGGCGCTCGCCGTCCCGCCGGGTCGTGATCGCGCAGCGGGCGCCGACCGGCACGGGCAGGCCCGCGGCGCTGATGGTCAGACCGCGCACCGCGGCCACGCGCCCTTCCCAGCGCTCGCTGAGCACGCCCCGCACCTCGTCCGCCAGCGTGCCGAACAGGTCCGGCGCGCCGGCGGCGGGGCGGACGTCGGCCGGCGGCCGGTTCATGACGCGTCCTCGCGCGCGCCGTCCACGCACAGGGCGGCGGCGATCCGTTCCAGTTGCTCGGCCACGCTCGCGACGGCCGTGCTCTCGCCCGTGCGCAGCACGCAGCCCCCGCGGGGCACCTCGGGGTCCGGAACGAGGGTGACGAGCTCCGACGGGCGGGCGACGCTCTCGGCGAGGTCGGTCAGGTGCGTCAAGTCGTCGGGATGGACGCGGAGCTCGACGGGGTGGTCGCGGGCGACGACGTCGAGCAGGGCGCGGGCGTTGGCCCGGGCCACCGGTCCCGGGTCCGCCAGTAGGCGCTTGCAGACGCGTGTCGCGATCGCCAGCGCGAGTCGGATCAGGCCGCTCTCGGCCTGCGCGAGCAGGTTCCGGCGCTCCCGCTCGAACACCGCCCGGGCGGACTGGAGCGCGGCCACAGCCTGCGCCACGTCGGCCTGCGCGGCCTGGGTCGCGGCGGCGCGGGCGTCGGCGTAGGCCTGCTGCCGCCCGGCGGTGCGGCCCTCGGCCAGGCCCGCGGCGTAGCCCTCCTGCCGGCTCCGCTCCGTCAGGGCCTGGGCCCGCCGCTCGGCGTCGGCCGTCAGCGCGCGGGCCCGCTCCTCGGCGGCGGCCAGGATCGCGCGGGCGCGGCGGTCGAGGTCCTCGAACGAGAACGTCCGGGCGTCGGCGGCGGTTTCGCGGCGGATGACAGCGCCCATGCGTCAGGCTCCACGCGTCCGACGGGCTAGACGACGAGTTCGCCCTCGCCGCCGCGGCCGGCAATGATGACCTCGCCGGCGTCCTCGAGGCGGCGGACGATGTCGACGATCTTCTGCTGGGCGGCCTCGACGTCGCTGACGCGCACCGGCCCCATGAACTCCATCTCTTCGCGGATGAGCTGCGCGGCGCGCTCGGACATGTTGTTGAAGATCTTGGTCTTGAGCTCCTCGCTGACGGTCTTGAGCGCCAGGGCGAGTTCCTCGTTCTCGACCTCCTTGAGCACGGCCTGGATGCCCTTGTCGTTCACGCGGATGATGTCCTCGAACACGAACATCAGGCGGCGGATTTCCTCGACGAGCTGCGGCTCGGTCTCCTCCAGGCCCTCGAGGATGGCCTTCTCGGTGGCGCGGCCGGCCATGTTGAGGATCTCGGCGACCGCCTTGACGCCGCCGACCCGCTCGAAGCGCTCGGAGACCAGGCCGGCCAGGCGCTTCTCGAGGCCGCGCTCGACCTCCTTGATCACGTCCGGGCTGGTCTGGTCCATCTTGGCGACGCGCTGGACGACCTCGATCTGCCGCTCGGTCGGCAGCCCGGCCAGGATGTCCGTGGCCATGCCGGGCGGCAGGTGCGAGAGCACCAGCGCGATGGTCTGCGGGTGCTCCTCCTGCAGGAACATGACCAGGTTCTCCTTCTCCGTTTTCTGGAGGAAGCTGAAGGGCTGCTCGTGCACCTGGTGCTCGATGACGGAGATGACGCGGCGCGCCTCGTCCGCCGGCAGCGTCTTCTGGAGCAGGGCCCGCGCCCAGGCCATGCCGCCCGCGTCCATGTACTGCCGGGCCATGACGAGGTTGTAGAACTCGCGGATCACCGCCTCCCGCACCTCCGGGGCCACCGCGTCGATCGCCGCGATCTCGCGCGAAATCTCCTCGACCCGCTCGCGGTCGAGGTGCTTGAGAATCTGCGCGGCGACGTCCTGCTGGAGCGCCACCAGCAGCACGGCCGCCTTGCGGAGCCCGTTCAGCTCCTCGATCGACTTGATCTCGGTGCGAAACGTCTGGCGCGCCATGGCCTAGGCGGCTCCCTCGTGGTATTGCTCGTTGCGCTGCACCCACTGCTCGACGAGCCCCGCCACGACCTCGGGGTCGGTGCCGACCATCTGGGCCACCTGGTCGAGCATCTTGCGGGTCTGGACCGTGGCCGGATCGACCTCCTGGGCGACGAGCATGCCCTCGGTCGCGGCGGCCTGCTGGACCGGTTCCGTTTCGTCGCCGCCGCCGTCGCGACTCCCGCCCCCGCCCCGCCCGCCGCCGCGCGCCCGGAGGGCGCGCGTCGCGACCACGTCGCTGACGTCCTCCGCCGCCTGCCGGGCGGCCGCGATCGCGTCCTCCGGCAGGCCCAGCTCCAGCCCGAACGAGTCGGCCGTGTCCGACTTCCGCGCCATCCGCAGCATCAGGCCCAGCGAGACCAGCGCCAGCAGCCCCAGCGCCGACTGCGGCCCGTAGTGCTTCACCAGCCCCAGCGCTTCGTCCAGCGCCGCGGGCGACGCCCCCGGGGGCGCCACGACCGTGTCGTAGTACCGCGCGATCGCCACGTTCGCCTCGTCCTGCGGCTTGACCAGCTTGGCGATCTGCGCGACCAGCCGCGTGCGCTCCTGCTGGAACACCTGCTCGATCTGCTCCGGGGTCGGCGCCGCGCCCTGGGGATTCGCCAGCCGCCACACGCCCTCGAGGTAGCTGTACGAGAGGCTGATGGCGGCCGTGACCTGCTTCACCTCGCCGGCCGGCGTCGATTCCGTCTTCACCGCCAGGCCCGGCTGGTTCTCGGTCTTGCTGGTCTCGCGCTCCTGACTCTCCCCGGTGCCGCCGCCACCGGCCACCAGCCCGACGTTCGGCCGCACCCCCGGCTCCTCGAACAGCCGCGTGCGCGTGGTCGACTCCCGCGTGCCTTCCTCCGTCAGCGGCTGGCCCTTGAGCGGCTGCTCCGTGCGGCCGGTGCGGGTGGTGTTGTCCAGTTCGACCTGGACGCTGACGAGCGCCTTGGGGTCCGGCACCTGCCAGCGGATCTTCTCGACGTAGCGCTGCTCGATCTGCGCGAGGTGCCGCGCGAGCTGGCCGGCCGGGTCGCGCTCGCCTTCCCAGTCCAGCGCCGGCGCGCCGCCGGCGTCGAGCACCTGGACGGCCTGCGGCGACAGCCCGGCCACGGCGCCGGCCACGAGCCGGGCGGCGGCGATGGCCAGGGCGCGCGGCACGGCCTCGCCGCTCTTCATGATCAGCGTCACGCTGGCGGACTTGGGCGCCGGGTCGCGCGAGAAGCCGCGCTGGGTGTTGAGGTTCAGGAAGACGCGCGCGTCGCGCACGTTCTGGAACTGGCGGAGCACGGCCTTGAGTTCTTCCTGGAGCGCGTAGGTCCAGCGGCGCTCGTGCTCGGCCTGCGAGATCCACGGGTCGGACTGCTTGACCAGGGCGGCGAAGCCGATGCTCGTGTTGGCCGGCAGCTTGTCCTGCTGGAGCAGCTGCGCGTAGAGGGCCTGCCGGTTGGCCGTGGCCCGCACGTACACGCGGTTGCCGCGGACTTCGCAGGGCTCGTTGATCAACTCGAGCCCCGCCCGGACCTGCGCGAGTTCCTCCGGCTGGAGGTCCTGGTCCAGCAGCGGCACCATCTCCGGCCGCGCGGCCCACTGCGCGAGCCAGACCAGCGAGACGGCCACGAGCAGGCCCCCCAGCAGCAGCGCGATCTTCTGCGACGTGTTCACGTCGCGCAACCGCGCGAGAATCTGGCCCGCGACTTTCTGCAGCACTCCCATCCGGGCGACTCCCGGCGGCCTCCGCCGCCTGCAACCCGTGTCGGTCCGGCACCGGCTCCGCCGGTGCGTCGTGGCGGCCGCGCCGCGCCGCGGCCCGGGCCGGGCGCGCGGGCCGACCGCTCAACGGCGCGGCGGCGGACGGTCCGCCGCTAGACGCGCAGCTGGCGCAGCTCGGTGTACGCGTCGACCAGCTTGTTGCGGATCTCCATGAGCAGGCTGAAGGCGACCTCGGCCTTCCGCGCGGTGGTGAAGACGCCCGTCAGGTCGTTGGATTGCCCGGTCAGGAGCTGGTGGACGCCGGCATCGGCCTCGGCCTGCATCCGGCTGACCTGCTCGAGCTGCCGCCGCACCTCGCCGGCGAAGTCGCCGCCCGGAACGGACGGGGCCGGCGCAGGCCGGGGCGTCTCCGCCGGCCGGAGCGGTCCGACCGGGGGGACGGGCGAGGATGAGACCGGCTGCACCATGGGCATCTCCGCGCGCCCGCAGGCGGCCTGCTTCAGGCGAACAGCCGCAGGGCCTGTTGCGCCATCGTCCGCGTCACGTTCAGCATCGCCGCGTTCACCTCGTACGCGCGGCTGGCGGCCAGCGCGTCCACGTACTCCATCGTGATGCTGACGTTCGGGAGTTGAACGTAGCCGGCGGCGTCGGCATGGGGGTGCTCGGGGTCGTACTTGGCGCGGAACGGCGAGGGGTCCGCGCGCACGGCGTCCACGTGGACGCCGGGGCCGCCGGCGCCGTCCCCGCTCATGAACGTCACGAACCGGCGGCGGTAGGGCCGGATCGTGCCGTCCTCCTGCTGGGTGACCTCCGCGTTCGCCAGGTTGCCGGCGATCACGTCGAGGCGCGTGCGCTGCGCGACCAGCGCCGACGCGGTGATGTCGAAAGTGCCGATCATGTGACCCGACCTCGGATGGCCCGCAGGAGCGACTCGTATTTGCCGCGCAGTAGTGACGTCGCCAGCTCGTAGTGCAGCGCGTTCTCCGACACGTCCGTCAGCAGCGTTTCCAGCCGCGCGTTCGTGCCGTCGTGGAACAGCACGTTCGGCGCCGGCTCGCGGACCGGCTGGACGCGCAGCGCGCCGCCCGGCCCGACGGCAAATTGTGCGTTGTCGCGCAGTTCCAGCGGGTCGGACCGGCCCGGCCGGGCCCGCGCGAGCGCGGCGGCCAGCGACGCCTGGAACGCGCGCGGCTCGAGCCGCTGCGTGTGGTAGTCCGGCGTGTCCACATTGGCGAGGTTCTCGGCCAGCACCCGCTGGCGCTGCTCGGCGAACTTGGCCGACAGCTCCAGGGCGTGCGTCGTCCGCGAACCGGTCAGCCGCTCGATCCACATCGCGTGGCCCTCGTCGTCACCGGGAGGCGAGCAAGTCGCGTGCCGCGCCCGGGGCCCTAGGCGAACGTGGTCGCCCGGCGCTGCCGCTCCTCGTGGAACGAGCCTTCCTCGCGCCAGCGCTTCAACTTGAGCCCCAGCGTCCGCAGCCCGATGCCCAGCGCCCGGGCCGTCTTCTCCCGGTGTCCGCTGAAGCGCTCGAGCGTGCGCAGGATCAGGTCGCGCTCCGCGTCGTCCAGGATCGAGCCGTCGCGATACGCCACGCTCGCCGCCGGCGCGCTGGCCACCTTGAGCGGGCCGGTGAGCAGCGGCGCCAGCGTGCCCGGCCCCACCTCGCGCCCGGCCTCCAGCACGCAGACGCGCTCGCACAGGTTCTCGAGCTCGCGCACGTTGCCGGGCCAGCCGTACTCCTGGAGCAGCTTCAACGCCTCGGGGGTCAGCTTCGGCCGCTCGCGGCCCTCGCGGGCCGTGATCCGCCCGATGAACGAGTCCAGCAGGAGCGGGATGTCCTCGCGCCGGTCGCGCAGCGGCGGCACCTCGATCGGCAGCACGCTCAGCCGGTAGAACAGGTCTTCGCGAAAACGGGCCTTCGCCGCCCACTCGCGCAGGTCGCGGTTGGTCGTCGCGATCACGCGCACGTCGACGTGGCGCGTGACGGAACTGCCGACCCGCTCGAACTCGTGCTCCTGGAGCACCCGCAGCAGCTTGGCCTGGAGCGCCGGCGCGATCTCGGACACCTCGTCCAGCAGCAGCGTCCCGCCGTCGGCCAGCTCGAAGCGCCCCTTGCGCATCCGGTCGGCCCCGGTGAATGCGCCCTTCTCGTGCCCGAACAGCTCGCTTTCGAGCAGCGTCGGCGACAGCGCGGCGCAGTTCACGCACAGCAGCGGCTGCTCCGCCCGGGCCGAGGCCGCGTGGATCGCCCGCGCGATCAGCTCCTTGCCCGTGCCGCTCTCGCCCGTGATCAGCACCGTCGCCGAGCTCTGCGCCACGCGCTGGACCTTCTCCAGCACCGGCCGCATCGCCGGCGACTGGCCGATCAGCTCGCGGTGGCGGTTGAGGTCCTCCACCGTGCGGCGCAGGATCTCGTTGTCGCGCAGCAGCGCGCGCTCGCGCAGCGCCCGCTCGATCAGGATCTCGATCTCCTGGGCGTTGAACGGCTTCTGCACGTAGTCGAACGCGCCGAGCTTCATGGCCTCGACGGCCGTCTCGACCGAGGCGTGGGCCGTCATGAGGATCACCGGCACGTCCAGCCCCAGCCGTCGCAGCTCGCGGAGCAGCGCGACGCCGTCGAGCCCCGGCATCCGCAGGTCCGTCAGCACCACGTCGAACGGCTGCTGCTTGATCATCGTGAGCGCCTCCTGGGCGCTCTCGTACCCGTAGACCTTGTGGTCCTGGGCGGTCAGCGCGGCCGTCAGCGAGTCGCGCATCATCGCCTGGTCGTCGATTACGCAGATGCAGGCCATCGTTCCTCCTTGTCTGTCAAGCAGCACTCGGGCAGGGCGTCGCGCGCTCGTCCGCGTCCGGCCACGCCGCCGGCAGCGCCATCGTGAACACCGCGCCGCCGGTCGGGCGGTTGCCCGCCGTCAGCCGGCCGCCGAACGCCTCGATGAGGCGGTGCGCGATCGTCAGCCCGAGTCCCGTGCCGTGTTCCTTGGTCGTGAAGAATGGATCGAAAATCCGGTCCCGCAGGTCGTCCGGCAGCCCCGGGCCCTCGTCGAGCACCTGCACCTCGACGAGCTCTTCCGCCGGGCGGCTCACCGCGACCGTCACCGTCGTGCCGGCCGGCGCCGCCTCGGCGGCGTTGACCACCAGATTCACCAGCACGCGCTGGAGCCCGGCCGCGTCGGCCCGCACCGCCGGCGCGGTCTCCGCCCCTTGCAGCTCCAGCCGCACGCCGCTCCGGTCCAGCGCCGGCCGCACCGCGTCCGCGACGGCCGCCAGCACCGGCGCCAGCGGACAGGCCGCGAGCCGGCGGTCGCGCGGGGCGAGGGCCAGCGTGTCCTTGACCACGGTGTCGATCGCGGCGATCCCCGCCTCGATCTTCTCGATCAGTTGCAGCGCCGGGACGAGATTGGCCGCGCGGCACTGGCTGCGGAGCAGACCGCTGTAGAGCTGGATGGCGCCCAGGGGGTTGCGCACCTCGTGCGCGACTCCGGCTGCCAGCTCGCCCAGTGCCGCCAGCCGGCGCCGCAGCTCCAGCTCGCGGTCCTTGCTGGCCAACTCCTGCCGCAGGCGCACGATCTCGCCCTGGAGCGCCTCGTGCGTGCGCTGGAGCCGCCCGGCCACGTCCAGGTACTCGCGCAGGACGTCGCCCAAGGTGCCGTCCGGCGCGGCCGCGGCCGCCGGAGGAGTCACCGTT
>Ga0272446_1008043_pt1 | contig 10209 bp, 6 predicted proteins | sample YNPCB0061_FD_194587 | JGI IMG/M metagenome (GOLD analysis project Ga0272446, IMG submission 194587) | Hot spring microbial mat communities from Yellowstone National Park, WY, United States - YNP-CB-006-1 | ecosystem: Environmental > Aquatic > Thermal springs > Hot (42-90C) > Sediment | place... | reverse complement strand
ATTGTTGGTTCTTCCCTCGGGCACCCGAGACACGATCTGATACGTCGCCAACTCGCCGATCACCGCCTGGTTGGCTCCGTTGTTCCCCTCGACGATCGACGTGCCCACCAGCGTCTTGGTCAGCTCCGGTCGCGCTACGGGCACCTCGGCATTGTCCTGCGGCACAACCACGCCCGGCACGTTTGCCGGATCGTACAGATTCACCCCACCGTCGCTGTTGCCGGTGTTGGCTATCCGGGCCGTGTTTTGCAGCCGCTCACCGGCGTTGACCGTGCGGTCGCTGCTGGGCGGCGGGTTGGTCGTGGCCGGATTCAGCCGCAGATCGTAGCTGATAATCAGCGTGTTGGAACCGTTGGGCACGGGGGTGATGCTGGAACCGGTGCCGCTGCTGCCGCGACTCAGGCCGCCGGCCCGATTGTCGAGCGTCTCGGCATTGGTGTTGCCCGCGGTGTAGTTGTCGTTGGGCGACACCCGGAAGCTCCGCGTCGCTGGATCGTAGCTGAAGAAATAATCCGCATTATCGCCCAGATCCGACCAGCCACCGCTGCCGTTGCCTTCGTAAACTCGACCAGCGATAGGAGTGCTGCCGATGCTGCCACCTAGCACGGCGACACGGTAGCCGCTGGCTGTCGAGCCGCTGACCAGCGTCAGAACCGCCGTGCCGCCCGCCCCGAAGCCGGTGACGCGATACAGGCCGTTTTGCGAAGCGCTGGTCTGAGCCCGCACCAACACCAAATCGTTGATTTGCAATGGCAGCCCGCCAATCGTCCCCGGGGCCGCGCTCAGGTTGGCGATGTTGCTGCTGGTGGCCACCCGAGCGAATTCATCGACTCGTACACCGTTGCTCAACGCCGTGCCATCGCCCCGCCGCACGCTCAGATTGATCTCGCTGGCAAATGTCGCCGCACTGGCCGGTGCATCGAAGCCGGCCGAGAAGCTATCGCGGACGATCACGTCATACGCATCGCCCCGACCGGTGTTCTGCACCACAATGGCAAAACGGGCACGGTCGCCGCCGTCCAGCGTATTGCCGTCGCGGGCCCCGATGGCACTGGCCTGGGTGCTGTTAAAGATGGGGCCGCCGCTGAAGCTGGTCGCCGCTCCCGGCGCGTTGAACGTGATGCCCCCCAGCTTGTAGCCGCCCACCCGGCTATCGCCGACCACGCCTTTGTAAATGTTCAGCACCGGGCGGACCAGCTCGAGCGGCTGGATGTCCTCGACGGTGGTATCGCCTTGGTTGGTCGAGCCTTCGATCACCCGCAGCTGATTGGTCAAAAACAGATCGTTGGCGAACGGCTGCGACCCCACAGGCAGCGTCAGCAGCAACGAAATCCGCGTGTTGCGGTAGTTGCCCGCGTCGGCAAACGCCCCAAAGTCAAACGTGATGCCGTTGTTCGGCTGATCCGTGGTGAGGAACGGCACGAGATTGATGGCGCTAGCCGGCCCCGTGCCGTTGAAGGTTGTGAACGCCTGATTGTCCTGAACGAAAGCCCGCCCGCCGTTGACCGCCCCACCTTGGATGCGGAACAGCGCCGCATTGCCCACCTCGCTCACCTCGTCAAACGCCGCATCACGCGTCCATTGCGTCGCCGAATCGACACGGTAGATGCCGTTCTGAGCGGGGTTGGTCTGATTGCGCACCATTACCCGGTCGCCGACGTTCAGCGTCACGCCATCCACCACGCTGGGCAGCGACCCCGTGAAGCGGCCATTCGAGGGCGTTGGGCTGTACGTCGCGCTGATCGGCCCAGTGGTGGCCGCGGCAATGGTCAACGGGCTGAGAATGCCCATAATGCTGAAGAACGTATCATCCGGAGCGATGGCCACACTGAAGGGGCTAAACGTCGGCGTGGTGCCATCGAAGCTATACTGCGTCTCGGGGCCGACTGGCATGATCGGCAGGGGCGGGAAGTCGGTCAGCTTTAACTGCTCGTAGCTGCTGATGGGCAACGTATAAGTAAGCTTGTACGTCACCCGGTCGCCCGCTTGCACGGCACGCGGCTGATTAAACGCGGCCGGCGGAAGCACCGTACCATTGATCGCGTAGACTTGCTTATCCACCTCGCCGTAGGGAATGACAAAGCTGGCCCCGCTGTCGTCGGTGCCCACGCCGATCACCGTCGGGTTGGCAGCGTTGATCTGGCCGGTGTTGATCTGCTCGCCACGAATCAACGGCACCCGGTTGACCAGGCGGTCGCCCTGCCCGATCGGTGGGTTACCGCTAGGGAAGTCATCACTAAAGTTTTCGCGCAGCTCGGCCCAGAAGACGATGGTCCCCGTGACCGGGCCACCGCTCACCGTCGGGCTGGGTGACGGGGCAAAGGGGTTGTTGTTCTGTGGCGCGCCGCCAGCATTGGGGATGTCCGCTCCTACGAGCCGACCACTGAAACCACGGGCGATCAGCTCTTGCGAGATATTGAAGGTCAAGCCCGTGGTGCCATCAATCGTGCTGCCGACGCTGTTGCTGAAGATGCTCGAGCTAGGGCCGCTCGCCGGGCTATAGCTGGTCGGGTTGGCCAACGGATCGCTGATGCTAAAGTTGCGTCGATAGGCGATGACGCCCGGCGCGCTAAACGCGCCCGAGGTGTTGGCCCGCGTGCTAGGACTGCCCACGTTGAAGGCATTGTTCACGCTGAGCGTCGGCGTGCTGCTGCCCAGTCCGCCCGGCAACGGCCCCAGATACAAGCGTTGGCCATCGCCCAGAATGTCCTGAAGGGTCAGATTCTGGAAGGCGAAATAGTCGCTGACTTGGAAGTTGATCGTATAGCGGATCAGCGTGCTGCCTGGCTGCACCGCCTCGCTGACGCTGTTGCTCACCGGCGCACCGGTGACGGCATCGAACAAGGCCAGCGATTTTTGCGTCGCCAGGGAATGCTGTTGCAGCGTGTGCGTGGTGCCAGCCGTACCCTGGGCAATCGCCACCGGAATAGTGCTGTTGCCCGGCCCCCGGTCGCGTGTGTCGATCGGCAGCCAGTTGCCCGTGGCCGATGATTGATTAATGCCCAACGTCGAGTCGGTCCCCTGGGGCACCACGGCCGAGCCGGTCGTCGTGTCGCGTGGCACATAAAACCGGAAGGTGAGTGACACATCGTTGCCGTCGATCCCCGTGACGGTGCCGAAGTTGGCGATCAGATCGCCTCCTGGCACAGTGCGGCTGGGCAGCGTCAGGGTCGGCGAGGCGGGGTTGCCCTGCACCGAAGCGCTGACCACCTGTACGAATTGCATGCTGGGCGGCAACAGATCGCGAAGCGTTGTCGCATCGATGCGCTGGCCGGTGGCGATGTCCAGATCCAGGCGATATTCCCGCGGGTAGTTGGGCCCCGTCGCCGTCTCGCTCTCCGGCCCCAGATACGTTTTGGTCAACCGCCACAACTCCGGCGTTGTGGCCGCCGTGGCCACGCTGCCGGCAATCGCGGGGCCATCCAGGCTCGGCTCGTTGTCGCGGAAGCTTGGCAGCAAGGCGATGGGCAACGGCGTATTGACATCGGCCAAGTTGCTCGTCGCTGCCGAGATGGTGACGGCGGTGGTCTGGGCTGGGGTGAAGCTGCCGAAGGGCAAGGCATAGATATACACGGTGTCGCGTTCGCCGAAGCCGGCTGGCACACTGACGATCTGCGAGGTCAGCGGGTTGGTGTAGCTGGTCTGGCCCGGCCCCAGCACGATCGTCGCTACGGGCGAGAGTTGTAGCCCGGCCACGGTCACTGTCGGATTGCCGTAGCCGTCGGTCGGCAAGGAGGTAGCGCCATCGGGTCCCGAGGTGTCCAGAACCACGTCTAGCACCGGGCCGAAGCCTGGCTGGTCGCCCGTGTTGGCAAAGTTGGCTTGGAACGTCACCGACTGCCCTAGCAGCACTGTCTGGTTGCTCAAGCCGACGATGGCCGGAATCGCAGCCGGCACGCGACGATCTTCTAGCGTTTCCAGGCGTAGCCGCGCTCTACGCGACGGACGCAGTCCCCAACGGGAAGCCAAAGAATGCAGCCAACGGGTCCAAACGGGACGCGACGGTGTCATGATCTACCTAAGCAGTTACGATTCTGTGGACGAGCTTGGTCGGTTATCTGCTTCATCGAAGCGCGATCACCGACAGGACAGACCCTGCGAAAATTTTCCTTTGGGGCGATTTGCGCTCTCTGCTTAATCCGCTTACGTAGAAAAAACCACTGGCTCCTGTGCAATCGTGAGATGTTGGCAATCCGCCGGCTTATGCCCGCGGCTCGCCCCTTCACTCAGTAACGCTGGCAGCTCGCCTTGGAACCGAGAAACGCCGCTGGCTCGTCGCTGTTGCGGTTGCTTGCTATCCTGATTCCGTCTTGCCCTTGGCTCTGGTTTGCTCAGGTGGTCTATGCGTGCGCGACAGGCGGTTATTCTGGAACCTTTTCACGTCGGTCTCCGCGAGGTCGAGCTTCTTGAGCCGGCCCCGCATCAGATCCTCGTCGAGTGCGAAGTCTCGGCCATCAGCGCTGGCACCGAGCTAGCCGTCTACACAGGCACGCATCAATGGCTAAAAGATCCGGCGATGCCTGATTGGAAGTTTCCCTTCAAGTCGGGCTACAGCGCCGCGGGACGCATCGTCGCCGTCGGCCGCGACATTCACGGCTGGCAGCCGGGCGATCGCATCAGCTATCCCGGCAACCACGCCTCGCACGAACTGCTCAGTGTAGGACACGAACGCGGCCGGTGGTGGCGACTGCCCGAGGGCATGGACGCCGAGCGTGCCGCGTTGGCCTGCATTGCCCGCTACGGCTTCGGGGCTGCGGTGCGTGTTGGCATCACCCTGGGCAAGTCGGCTTGCGTGCTGGGGCTGGGCATCATTGGCCAGTTTGCCCTGCGTGCCCTGCGTGCGGCTGGGGCGTATCCCCTCATCGGCATCGATGAGGTGCCGATGCGACGGCAAGCAGCCTTGGCAGCCGGGGCCGACCACGTCCTCGACCCCAAGGCCGGCGATCTCAAAGAGCAGTTGCACGCCTGGCTAGGCAGCAAAGGCACCGAGATCGTCGCCGATGCCACTGGTGTGCCCGCCGCCATTCCTACGGCCATGTCCTTGGCGTGCGATGGCGGGCAGGTCGTGGTCGTGGGTAGTCCGCGTGGCAAGGCCGCCGAGGTGAACTTTTACGACGACCTGCACCGCCGCTACCTCGAAGTCACCGGGGCGCACGGCAACATGCTCTTTGAGCCGGCCCACGTGCGGCTGGCGGGCAGTTGGAACCTGGACAAGGCCCAGAAGTGGCTGCTGGCGGCGTTGCACACGGGGCGTTTGAGCCTAGACGGACTAATCACGCACCGCCTGACGCCGGAGCAACTCGGCCAGGCTTACGAAGGTCTGCTCCAGGACAAGGACCACTACCTGGGCGTCGTGCTGCGGTGGAACTGACGTGCAGGAACTTCTGCGCTGGTCTGTCTTGATCGGAGCCGCCCTTCTCGCCGGTCTCATCAACACCCTAGCCGGTGGCGGCACGCTGTTGACGTTCCCGGCGTTGTTGAGTTTCGGCACGCCCGACCCCGTGTATGCCAACGCCACCAGCACCACGGCGTTGGTGTGGGGGTCATTGGCCGGGGCCTGGGGTTACCGCCGAGAGTTGGTCGGCTCAGGGGCAGCGTGGCTGCGGCTGCTGATCGTGCCTAGTGTGGTGGGCGGAATCACCGGCGCGGTGCTGCTGACGCTGCTGCCCAACACCGTCTTTCGGGTCATCTTGCCCTGGTTGCTGCTCAGTGCCGGCAGCATCTTTTTGCTGCAACCGACATTAGCCCGTTGGATGCGCCGCGATCAGGCCGACAGTCTGCCCGGCTTGATGGGCCAAATCATCATCATCGCTTGTCAATTTGTTGTCGCGGTCTATGGGGGGTACTTCGGAGCGGGCATCGGCATCCTGATGCTGACCTCGCTGGGCGTGATGGGCCTGGGCGATCTGCACCGCGCCAACGCCGTCAAAACCTTGCTCGCCGCCGCCATCAACGGCGTCTCGGTGATCGTCTTCGTGGCCACGGGCAAGATCGACGGGCGGTTTGTGGTGCCCATGACGCTAGGAGCCATCGCCGGCGGTTACCTGGGCGCGGTCGTGGGCCGCCGGCTACCCAAACTCGCCGTCCGCTGGTTCGTGATCGTGGTGGCGTTTGGCTTGGCCGTTTATTACTTCGTGCGTGCCTGAGCCGTTTGCAGGCGTGCCGCTTGCAAGGTGTTGTACAGCAGCATGGTGATGGTCATCGGCCCAACACCGCCCGGCACCGGGGTGATCGCCTCCACAATCGGGGCCACCTCGGCAAAGGCGACATCGCCGGTCCACGATTGATCGGCACGGCGGTTAATCCCCACATCAATGATCACCTGTCCCGCACGCACCATGTCGGCCTTGAGAAAGTCGGCCTGACCGATGGCCATGACCACAATATCCGCGGCGCGGGTGAGTTCGGCCAGGTTGCGGGTGCGGCTATGGCATAGCGTTACGGTGGCGTCGTGGCCTTTGGCCCCGAGCATCAGAGCCAACGGCTTGCCCACGATGTTGCTTCGGCCGACGATGACGACGTGTCGGCCGGCGGTGGCGATGCCATGTCGCTCCAGGATTTTCACGACGCCATACGGCGTGCAAGCAAGGAAACGCGGGCGACCGGCCGTCAGCAGGCCCAGACTGATCGTGCTAAAGCCATCAACATCCTTTAAGGGGTGAACGGCGTCGGTGATCGCTGCCTCGTCGAGATGGCGGGGCAAGGGCAACTGCACCAAGATGCCATGCACGGCGGGATCGGCGTTGAGAGTGGCCAGCAGATCGAGCAGTTCGGCCTGGCTACAGGCATCGCCGCGCTCATAGACCGTGCTGGCAATACCGACGCTGGAGCAGGCTTTGAGCTTGTTGCGTACATAGAGCCGACCGGGGTGGTTGTCACCCACCAGGACGGCGGCCAAGCCCGGTTGCACGCCGGTTTGCTCTCGGAAAGTGGCGACCTGCTGAGCCAGCTCCGCCTGCATGGTCTGGGCCAAGGCCTTGCCATCGAGTAGCCGTGTCGTCATCCCATCCTCCGTACCACCTCGGGTAACATCCGCCCCGAAGGTCCACGCAACACGACATCGGCCAACACGCTGGCCGGGGTTTCTTCGGTGTTGCATTCGATGACCGCGGCCCCGGCCTGCTGAGCTTGCTGGATCAGCCCCGCCGCCGGGTACACCTGGGCACTGGTCCCCACCACGAGGAAACAGTCGCACCGCGTGGTCGCCTCCACGGCAGCTTGCCAAATGCTTGGGGGCAACAGCTCGCCAAACCAGACGACATCGGGACGCAAGAGCGCCCCACAGGCGGGACACTCAGGCAACTCCGGCAACTCGACTCCGGGGCGATCCTCGACATAGCGGCACCGCGAACATTTGACACGCGACAATCGCCCATGCACTTCTAAGACATTGCGATTTCCGGCTCGGGCGTGCAGGCCGTCGATGTTTTGTGTAATGAGTGTGAACCCCGAACCGAGGCGTGCTTCGAGAGCGGCCAGGGCACGATGGCCGTCGTTGGGTTCGATGGTTCGCAGGGCCTTGCGTCGCAGGTTGTAGAAGCGCCAAACCAAAAGCGGATCGCGTGCGAAGGCTTCGGGACAGGCCACCTCTTCAACGCGGTGCCCCTCCCACAGCCCGCCCGCGCCGCGAAAGGTCGGCACGCCACTTTCTGCCGAGATGCCCGCCCCGGTCAGAACCGCTAGCCGTTTGGCCGCACGCACCAACTCAGCGGCCTGATCCAAAGCGGCGTCGTTCTCAGAGAAATCCAGCGAGGCATGCATCGGCGGCTCCAGAGACACGGGGGAGAGGTTCGCTATGGGCCTAGGCCATCGCCGACCCCAGCGACAAAGTCGCTTTGACCAGGAATCAGGCCTTCAGGCCAACTGCCGGGGACGGACGCTCGTCCGGTCGCTACAGGTATCCTAACGCTTGAGCAGCGCGACCATTCCCTCAAGCGCTTGGTCCGCGTCAAAGCGCTTGATCCACGTCAGCAGGCCCACTCAGGGCGCGAGTTCCTTCCAAATATACCAGTGCGGGTAATGGTACACCCAGTAGCCCACAGGCAGATCGTTGTAGCCTGCGTAGGCTGTGCCAGAGTACAGACCGTAGTCGCGGAACTCGGTGTAGCCAGCCTTGTCGCCGGGCAGGTGAATGACCCGCAGCAACTGGCGGTATTTGCCCTTGACAGAGGCTTTGCTCAGCAAGTCGGACACCTTGGTTTTAGCATCCAACTCGAAGCGTTTGTCTTTTTCCAGCGAGGCGATCAGGGCGACGCGGTCAGCCAATTCTCTGGCCCGAGCTTCCTTGCCGGCCTTGGCCAGGCGTACCGACTCGGCCTGAAGTTTCTTGAGCAGCGCCTCGCGGGTTTTGAGAAAGGTCTCGGCCGACTCTTTAGCCGCCAAGGCATTGAGGCGTTTGAACGCCTCGTCGGCGTTGCCGCCCTGGGGTTCGGGCTCCGGGTCCGGGTCGGCGGCTCCTACCAAGCAAACCCCGAGAAATAGTACGGTCAAGCGCATGGTCCATCGCATCGCCGGCTCCTCGAAGTGAGAACGTCTATCCCTTGAGCATCTCATCATGACGCATGCCGCTAGGCGGGTTGTCGGCCTTGCGACAGTTGGCCAGGGCAGTCTTGGCACCGGCGTGCTGCTCGGCGTCGTTGTCCTCCCACTCGATGCTCACGGCTCCATCATACCCGACACGGTTGAGTTCGATAAAGATTTCTTCGAGTGAATTGGCATCGCGTTGCGTCCCAGCGGTGACGAATGTCCAGCCGTTGGTCCAATGCCCCATAGGACGATGGCCCCCGAGTCGGCCGCCGCGGCAGTGTTCGCGAGCCACCCACACCCCCTTGACGTGGGCGCAGTGGATGTACTCGCTGTACTCGCGGATAAATTGGATCACGCTCACGTTTTGCCATTCCATGTGCGAGCCGTCCAGGTTGAAGCCGACCACGTCGTTCTTGTAGCCGTGCTTGTCCAAAAAGCGAATGTAGTCGCCGGCCGACTCCAGGTCGCCCATGGCGCGTTCGCTGGGGTGGCACTCCAGGTCGTAGGTAACGCCATATTGCCGACACAAATCCCACACCGGGCCAAACCGCTCGACCAGAAGCTCCAGGCTGACCTCACGCACATCTTCCAGGGCGTGGCCATCCAGGCTCGCGGGCAAGGGCGGGAACAAAAACCAGTGGCTCCAGCAATTCGCTGGGCTGCCCACGAAGCCGGGCAATGCCACCTTGCGGTCTTGCAAACGGCTGAGGTGGCCGGCGTAGCGGACGCAGGCTTGCAGATCGCGTAGAGCCTCGGCGTGGATCAGCTTGCCCACCTCAGGCGGCACATAATACGGATCGGTACGCGGCGGCTTGTTGCCGGCCTCGCGCCAGGCTTTGTAGGCTTGACGGGCTTGGCCCTTGGGGTTGCAGAAGTTGAGCGTCTTGGCGCTGGGTTCGTCGCCCAAGACTTGCCCTTGCAGATGCACCGCCACCGTGAAGATCTCCAGCCCATGCTTCTTGGCCAGTTCCACCCGCTGCTTGGCATAAGCCGCCGCGCCGGCGTCCGTGTCGCACTGCCGTAGGTCCAGTTCCCAGCTGGCCTCTTCCCAGCCATCGAAGCCGGTCTCGGCGAGGAATTTCAGCCAGTCGGCCTCGGGGACATTGCCGAACTGACCGCGAACCAGGCCAATTTGGTGATACGATCCTTTGCCAAAGCGATGGGTGGAAGTCTGTTTGAAGCCCATGAGCCGGCCCTTTCTGATTTCGGGAGCAGGGGTTGACCAACGACGATGAGGTTAGCTTAAGGCGAGCCAAAGCTACGGCAAGCTCGAGCGATTGCCGGCAGCTAGGCTTGTTTTGCACGCTCGGTAGGGCTATGGGGCCGGAAATGGCTTCATCTGGGGAGGAATTCTGTTATGCGTAACGGCTGGCTCGCTCTGATGTTGCTCATCGGCCTGACCCAAGGAACGTGGGGGCAAGGAATTTTTCGTGATGCCGAATTCAAGGTTGCCGACGACAAACCGGCGAGCTTTACAGATAAGACCGTCTTTGTACCACCCCCGGCCTGGCCGCCTCCCGTCCCCGACAAACCCGTGCCGCTCTGGTCTGGCGGAGTGGAATTCGGCCTCAATGGCACCGAGGGCAACACCGAGGTGATCAAAATTCGCCTGGGAGCCAACGTGCTACGCCGCACCGAGGGCAACGTCTTTTCCGCCGATTTGGTTTATGGGTTGGCCCGGCA
>Ga0272446_1008041_pt1 | contig 10211 bp, 7 predicted proteins | sample YNPCB0061_FD_194587 | JGI IMG/M metagenome (GOLD analysis project Ga0272446, IMG submission 194587) | Hot spring microbial mat communities from Yellowstone National Park, WY, United States - YNP-CB-006-1 | ecosystem: Environmental > Aquatic > Thermal springs > Hot (42-90C) > Sediment | place... | reverse complement strand
ATTTGGTCGGCGCTGCGCTCGCGCCGCGCAAAAGCGCTGCAGCCACAGCAAGCCAGCAGGATTGCCATCGCCCCAGAAGTGACGAACAAGCTACGCATAAACTCCATGCAAAAACAAAGCTACGGGCAGCGCGTCAACTTTTCAGATATCTGGATCAACTTATTGTCGTGGAGTTGTAAAGGGGCTGCGCGGCAGGTCGCGCAGCCCCAAACCCTGTCGCGTCACCTGAGGGCAATGTTCTTGACGCGGTGTGCAAAAACGTGCGTTGGGACGCTGGCATGGAAAATACCGGCAAGAAATCCCTGAAAGAGGCGATGGCGAACAGCGAAACTATCCGCATGTTCAAATGGGACTGGATGGAGCGCCTATCGCATGTGCACCCCGCAACCCCTTTCGTGATCTATATACCCGTTGTAGCCATTGCCATGTACTACGCTACAGTGCAGGGAAACCTGACAATTGCCCAGATGGCTGCGGCATTTGCGGTCGGAATAGTCGTTTGGACGCTGATGGAGTATCTGATCCACCGCTTTCTTTTTCATATTCCACAGACAAACCGGGTGTTCAAGGCGATATACTTCTATTCCCACGGAATACACCACGACGCTCCCAACGATGCAACGCGCCTTGTTATGCCTCCTAGCGCCTCTATTCCGCTCGCGATCGGCTTTTACTATCTTTTCCATGCGGTCGCGGGCATCTACAATCTTCCGCTTTTCGCCGGCTTTGTGGCGGCATACCTGTGGTATGACTTTATCCATTTCTCCACGCACTTCTTTAACTGGAAATGGGCATGGTTTCGTAAAATCAAAGAAAACCACATGCGGCACCACTTTTTGACAAATAAATACAATTTCGGCCTGAGCTCCCCTTTGTGGGATTATGTCTTCTTTACCTTGTTCAAGGGCAAAGCCAGCCTCGGCGATAAACATTAAGGGTAGCGCTGTCCTAGGGCTGCCGGCCGGTCTCGTAAGCTTTGGTTTAAGAAGCAACTTTACTGCTTTCGCAGGCGACCAATTTCGCTGCACAGGCGAAAAATCGCGACGGATTCGCGCCAGAATGGCGCCCCGTAGAGCAAATTCGCAGAATTTGCGGAGGAATTCGTCGCAATTAGGTTATCTGCGCAAGCAGAAAAGTTGCACCAGCGACTTGCCGCGCAGCCCCCTTACCCCCTGCTATCCCTCAATGGCAAAATAAATTGACATTATGTGGTCGATATGGGGCCGTGGATTAAGTCTCAGAGCCTCGGAGGTCGATAGATAACCAGGAGTTATACTCCCAGGCTTTGAATTTGCAACTTTAGAGGGGAACCTATGTTAGTGAACATGAAACGCGCCATCAAGATTGGGGTTGTGTTGTTTGTCGCTTCGGCTTCGTGGCTGATCGCGCAAGATCTGAATCAAAGCGGGCTCGAATCGGCAGACAAAGCCGCGCAAGATGCCGAAAAGAAAGTTGACGAAGCGGAAAAAGCTGTAGAAGGCAAAGTGGAAGTACCGGCTACGCCAGCTACGCCAACTACGCCGGCTACTTCGGAGCGTGCTGCAGAAAAGCCTGTCGAAATCAAGCCGGCAACAGCGGATAACCAGGTGGGTAACATTTACAACGATGGTAAAACCACATACGCTACTTCGCAGGCTAAATTTGAGCTGACTGCTACTGATAACATTTCGAATCTTGATTACATCGAGTACAAGATCAACGATGCTTACCAGTTTAGCGTTTATGGGCATCCGTTCTCCCTTGAAAAAGAAGGTCCTCACAAAATTACCTACCGCGCGGTTGACCGTGTCGGTAACCGCGAAGAAGACAATGTCTTCAACGTGATCATCGACAATACGGGTCCACAGGTGAATTTTGCCCTCAATAAGGCACCCATTGTAATCGACGGTAAACGTTACCTCGCTCCCGGTACCAAGCTCGAAATCCGCGCTACAGACAACTACAGCGGCGTGAAGAGCGTTGAGTACTCAACCAATGGTTCTGACTGGCAACCGTACAAAGACGGCATCCTGCTCGATAAACCAGGTGCTGCGCAGCTGAAATACCGCGCCATTGACAACCTCGGAAACAAGTCAGAAAACCTGAGTGGTTTCTCCACAACAACTCCTGGTCAGGGTGCAAGCCCTGAAGACCTCGCGGTCATCAACTCACTCTATGTTGAAAATACTCCGCCGGTGGTAATGATTACCCCTGCAAAACGCTGGATCAGTATCGACGGCAAAAAGTACGCTATGCGCGATAACACGTACCTTGTTGAGGCACAGGATTCAGAATCTGGAGTGGCGAATATTTTTATAAAAATCGACAATGCTCCTGAATGGCAAATCTATAGCGGCAAGCTCAGCTTCCAGACTGAAGGCCCGCACAGCATCGAAGCAAAGGCCGTCGATAAGGTTGGCAATGAATCGCAACCTGTGAAGGTTGACTTCATTGTCGATGATAACCCGCCAAAATCGACAATTCGCCCGGTTGGCGCGACTGTTGAAAAACCAGCAGAACCAGCCCCTGCTCCGGCGCAGTAAGGTTTATATCCTGCTGATGAGAAGCCCCGCACTTGCGGGGCTTTTTTTTTCCTGTGCCGTTGCAGCAGCCGATGCGCCCCGCCTCTCTGCCTCGGGACAAGCTTACTTTCGCCGCTTCGTCGAACACTTTACCCCTTTGGTCATCCGGCAGGAAAGGCGTGGCGGCAGGCAAAATTACCGCTGGGATGCCAGCAACCGCGATTGTGCTGGCCTTGTGCGTTACGTTTTTCATGAGGCACTGTCGCGGCACAGCGAATCCTTTTTTGCTCACTACCCTGACATGGCACGTCTTGGTAATTATCCCGGTACGGGGGAGCTCGCAACTGCCGCACGGCACTGGGCCCAGGGAAACCAGACCGCTCCCGACCTGCTGCGCCACGCGCGCTACCTCGGACGTGAAATCGAATTACAGAATCTGAAGACTGGTGACATTCTCTACTATGAGTCGTCCCTGTGGCACATACGGCACGTGATGCTCGTAGTGCGTTCGGGCAGTACGGCGTTCCTGGTCTACCATACCGGAGATCAGCGGGATGAATTGCGGATACGCACCATCGACGATATGCGCAGGCAGAACGAACCGCAGTGGCACCCAAACAGGGAAAACCTGGTTTTCCGGGGCATATATCGCCCAAGCTTTCTCGACTAACCGCAAGGCTGCTCGCAAATGATTGCCATGGCATGTCACTATGCAAATTGAGAGAATGTTCAGTATCCGTGCAGCATCGCTTGCCGTGGTAGTCATCCTCGTCGCGGCATGCGGCAAAAAGAAGCTCGAGACACCTGAGGCCGCGCTGGCAGCAGCACAGGAAGCTTACCTGAAACATGATGCCAAGGCGTTCATTGCGGTACTCTCGAAAGAAACGCTGTCAGAACTCGAAGAAAAGATCGAATCGATGAGGACGATGTTTCAGTCGATGCCCGAAAATCCGCAGGCAGCCAGGGCGTTTGAACACATGGCGCGACAGATGAATCTGCCAGTATCAAAACTCAAAGAACTGACCATTGAAGACTACATTGGCTATATGATGCAGAACGAAGCCGCCAGTGGCAGCGAAACAACGCTCTTACCGAAAGAAATGCTGCCACCAGCCAAGGTTATCCGCCGCAGCGAAAAAGGCAATAAGGCGACGCTGTACTTCGAGGGCGATGAGAAGCTTTCATTCATCAAGACCGACGCCGGCTGGCGTGTCCACCTCGATGCCGAAAATGTCGCGGCGAAGGGCATACCCATGCAGGACAGCGAAGAGCGCGAAGAGTAAGCGTTGCGGGGTTCTTCGTTGGCTGCGCTCAGGAATTTTCGAGCGTTTCAAGCGTAATCGAACCATTAGTGTACACGCAGATTTCAGCGGCGATTTTCAGCGACTCCAGGCAGATTTCCTGCGCTGAAAGCTCAGTCTTTTTCAGTAGCGCGCGCGCAGCAGCGAGTGCATAATTACCACCCGAGCCAATGGCGACAATCCCCTCTTCGGGTTCAATCACATCACCGTTACCGGTCAACAGAAAGATCTTGTCCTGGTCTGCCGCAATCAGCATCGCCTCGAGGCGGCGCAGCATCTTGTCTGTGCGCCAGTCCTTGGCGAGCTCAACCGAAGCACGGGTCAGGTTGCCGCCAAACGCCTGCAGTTTCTCTTCGAGTTTTTCTAGCAGAGTGAAGGCGTCTGCAGTGGCCCCGGCAAAGCCGGTTAGTATTTTGCCATTGTGCAGCTTGCGCACCTTCACTGCGTTCCCCTTGAGAATCGTCTGGCCTGCGCTGACCTGGCCATCGCCCGCCATTGCTACCTGGGAACCGCGCTTCACACAGAGTATTGTCGTCGCATGTATTTTCATAGCGTCGTTTCGGGTCCAGGCTACCAAAGCGCCAAGTGGTCTTCGGTTACGCCAAAGCCGCTGAATTTTTCGGTTTGTTCGCCAATCTTGATCTGGCCATCGAAAGTACCGTAAGGTTGCACGAACTGGCTGCGGAGCAACCCAGCATTGAGGTTTTCGCTGCGCGCGCCAAATGGCCTGAAGCGTGCTTCAAAAACATTGTCGCGGGTCAGTATGCGCCAGATCGACTTCTCTGCTGGACGGATGTAGTGAAAATGCGCAGTACTCAGCGCCATCGGTTTGCCGTCGAGCCAAAGCGCATTTTCGATTCCCTCGTTAAACTTGTCGACGAGGTTCACCGCGAGTGATTTGCCCGACTCCGTTTTGCCAACCATCGATAGCCAGTTCCACTCGGTGCGGCGAGGAGGGTAACCTTTGCTGTAATCGAGGATGCCAAAATCACCCGAGAACTTCTGCCGCCGGCCAGTGCCGATAAACTCACCCTCGACCGCCATTAACATTTCTTTGTAAGTGAAGTGGAAGGGCCGCATGCTGTCAGAGGGAGCGATAGTGCTAAGACCGTTATGCCGCCGGGTAAAGCAGGCTGACAGATCAAACTGCCCGCGCATATTAAATACTATTTTGTCCTGCGTTGGCAGTATTTCGTAGGGACCAAGACGCCACGTATCGTTCAGCGTTCCATCAAAATCGTGGCCAAAGCCCAGCGGGCGCACCTGGCGGTCTTCGATGAAAAACTTCTCCGAAGGAATATAAACATAACTGAACGCCGACGCCAGGTAACCGGCATCGACGATCGCCATCCCTGCATAAAAGTCGCGGCTAAAAAAACCAAGGTAGATCCATGCCTTACGCTCCGTACGGCGACGTGGCAGCAGCTTACTGTTAAAATCCCATGCATGCGTTCGCGTATCAGCAATTGGCCCCTCGTACAAGCCAAAAATCCCGGTCTCACCGGGAACAGGAAGTCGGGCACGCTGCGGCTTGAATTCTGGCATGGTCTATTTCTGCTGCATGAGGTACGAGTGCACTGCATTGGCGCACTTGCGCCCTTCCGCAATTGCCCAAACGATCAGGCTCTGGCCACGGCGCATATCACCCGCAGCAAACACTTTATCAACCGTAGTGCGGTGTGCGCCGTTGTGGTCGCCAAAATCAGCTTTCACGTTACCGCGATTGTCAAAAGCCAACCCAAGCTTCTCAAACTGTTCGAGCATGCCACTCTTCACAGGACCGAGAAAGCCCATGGCAAGCAGCACAAGCTCCGCCTTTAGCTCAAAATCTGAACCCTCGACATCGACAAACCTGCCGTCTTTCATTTCGACTTTTCTACAGGAGAGCGATTTCACGTTCCCTTTGCCGTCGTCGTTGAACCGGATAGTATTGACCGACCACATCCGCTCGACGCCCTCTTCGTGGCTCGAAGAAGTGCGGAGCTTCATCGGCCAGTATGGCCAGGGAGTTGAGGCTGCTCTTTCAAGCGGGGGCATAGGAAAGAGTTCGATTTGGGTTACCGAAGCTGCGCCATGCCGGTTCGAAGTGCCCACGCAATCTGACCCGGTATCACCTCCGCCAATAACAACGACATTCTTGCCCTTAGCCAGAATAGGATTTTGTACTTCAATGCCTGCGTTGCGCCGGTTATTCTGGGGTAAGAATTCCATCGCGAAGTGAATACCCTTGAGCTCACGACCTGGAATTGGCAGATCGCGGGGAGCTTCGGCGCCGCCCGCAAGCACTACGGCGTCAAAGTCTTTCACGAGTTGCTCTGCTGATATATCTTTGCCAACGGTTACACCCGTCTTGATGACGAGTCCTTCTGCGACCATTTGCTCGACGCGCCGGTCAATTTGCCACTTCTCAAACTTAAAATCCGGGATGCCAAAGCGAATGAGTCCGCCAATCTTTTCGTTCTTTTCGAAAAGCGTGACTGAATGTCCCATGCGCACGAGTTGCTGAGAAGCGGCCATACCCGCAGGTCCCGATCCTACCACGGCAACCTTTTTGCCGGTCTTATGCGCTGGCGGCTGCGGTTTTACCCAGCCATTCTTGAAGCCGGTATCAATGATAAACCGCTCGATGCCTTTGATTGCCACGGGTGGCTCGTTAATGCCGAGCGTGCACGCTCCTTCACAGGGAGCCGGGCAAAGGCGGCCGGTAAACTCGGGAAAATTATTCGTGGTATGCAGGTTTTCGAGCGCCTCTTGATAATGGCCGCGGTAAACCAGGTCGTTAAATTCCGGAATCAGGTTGTCCACAGGACACCCAGTATCGCCGTGGCAAAACGGGATGCCGCAGTCCATGCAGCGGGCACCCTGCACCTTCGCCGTATCCGTGTCGAACGTATGCTCGAACTCTTTGTAGTGCTTAACCCGTTCTGCTACCGGATCGGATTTTTGTGTGGCGCGGGTGTACTCCTTGAAACCCGTCGGCTTACCCATTCTTAACTCCCTTTACCTTGCCATCAACAACCAGTTTCAATTTGCTCTCATCGACCATTTCGTTTTCTTTTTGCGCCTCGTCTTCGAGAGCCGCCAGTGCTTTCTTGTACTCGCCTGGAATAATCTTGCGGAAATTTTTGAGCTGGTTTTGCCAGTCTGCCAGTATCGCGGCCGCACGCGCAGAGCCTGTATATTCCTTATGCCGCGTAATCATGTGCAGTAATTCATCAATATCTTTCTCTTCGGTAACTGCCTCGTTATCGACCAGTTCCATATTGATGTACTGCGCATGTACATTCTGCGGATCCCAAATGTAGGCAATGCCGCCTGACATACCGGCTGCGAAGTTGCGGCCAATGCTGCCGAGCACGACCACGCGGCCGCCGGTCATGTATTCGCAGCCATGATCGCCAGTTCCTTCTACAACCGCATGCGCGCCAGAATTACGCACGGCAAAGCGCTCGCCCGCGCGGCCATTGAAGTAGGCTTCGCCGGAGGTAGCTCCGTACAGGCAGGTGTTGCCGATGATGATATTGTCTTCCGCCTTGTAACCGGCCTTCTCGGGCAGTTTGACGATAAGTTTGCCACCTGAGAGTCCTTTACCGCAGTAGTCATTCGCCTGGCCTGACAGCTTGAGCGTCACGCCCTTGGCAAGAAAGCAGCCAAAGCTCTGTCCGGCGATGCCGGTCATCTGTATCTGGATCGTATCGTGCGGCAGCCCTTCATCACCGTAACGCTTAGCCACTTCGCCTGACAGCATGGCACCGACAGTGCGGTCAACATTCGTCACCGGCAGCTGTATGCTTACCGGCTCCTTGCGGTCGAGCGCAGGCTTTGCCATTTCAATAATGCGGTTGTCGATCTGCTTTTCGATCTCATGGTTCTGCGCCTTCGTGCGGTACAGATCGGTCTTGTAGATCGGCTTCTGCATCGTTAGCAGCTTTGACAGATCGAGGCCGCGCGCCTTCCAGTGATCCTTTGGCCGCGTCGGAATGAGCTTTTCGGTACGGCCAACCATTTCAGTTAGTTTGCGGAAGCCCAGTTTCGCCATATATTCGCGCACTTCTTCGGCGATATAGAACATGAAGTTCACAACATACTCTGGCTTACCCGTAAACTTCTTGCGCAGCTCAGGATCCTGCGTCGCCACACCCACGGGGCAGGTGTTCAAATGGCACTTGCGCATCATGATACAGCCGAGTGTCACAAGAGGAGCTGTAGCAAAACCAAACTCTTCAGCGCCGAGCAGAGCGGCGATCACGACGTCACGTCCGGTCTTCATCTGGCCATCGGCCTGGACGTAAACCCGGTCACGCAGGCCATTGACCACCAGCACCTGGTGTGTCTCAGCAAGCCCGAGCTCCCACGGCGTGCCTGCATACTGGATCGAGCTGATCGGCGAAGCGCCAGTACCACCATCATGCCCACTAATCAGGATGTGGTCTGCGTGCGCCTTCGCAACGCCTGCAGCAACCGTACCGACACCACTCTCAGAAACCAGCTTCACGCTGATACGCGCGCGCGGATTGATATTTTTTAGATCGAAGATCAGCTGCTTGAGGTCTTCGATTGAATAGATGTCATGGTGCGGCGGCGGTGAAATCAGCGTCACGCCGGGCGTTGAATGCCGCACCCGACCGATGATCTTATCGACCTTGAAACCGGGCAGCTGCCCGCCTTCACCGGGTTTGGCGCCCTGCGCCATCTTTATCTGGAGTTCGTCTGCATTGACGAGGTAATTGGCTGTGACGCCGAAGCGACCCGAAGCCACCTGCTTTATGGCGGAGCGCAGACTGTCGCCGTTCGGCAGCGTCACAAAACGCTCGGCACCCTCGCCGCCCTCGCCTGTATTGCTTTTCCCGCCGATGCGGTTCATCGCAATCGCAAGGTTGGTATGCGCTTCCCACGAAATTGAACCAAAGCTCATTGCGCCGGTGGCGAAACGCTTTACGATTTCTTTTGCCGGCTCTACTTCCTCAATCGGAATTGGGTTCGCTACGTAATCGAGTTCAAACAGCGAGCGCAGAGTTACGCGGTGCTTCGACTGGTCGTTAATCGCAGCGGTATATTCTTTGAAAGTCTTGTAATCCGCGTTACGCGTACTGATTTGCAGTTTGGCAATAGTGATCGGGTTCCAAAGGTGAGCTTCACCATCGACACGGTAGTGATAAAGACCACCACTCGGCAGCATACCCTCTTTCAGCAGGCCAAAAGCTTCTTCGTGTCTGCGGCGCGCTTCTTCTTCGAGCATCTCGAGGCTGACACCTTCGACGCGGCTCGGTGTACCCGTGAAGTATTGCTCCACCACTTCGGTGTCGAGCCCGACCGCCTCAAAGATCTGCGCCCCGCAGTACGACTGCAAGGTGGAGATGCCCATTTTGCTGAAAATCTTAAAGAGACCCTTACCAATCGCCTTACGGTAGTTCTTCTCGATATAGGCTTCGTCCTTGAGTTCAGGCATAAACCCAATTTTGTAGAGATCGTGCAACGTCTCGTACGCAAGATACGGATTGATTGCATTTGCGCCGTAGCCTAAAAGAAGCGCAAAGTGGTGTACGTCGCGCGGTTCACCGCTTTCGAGCACAATTCCAGTGCGTGTCCTGAGGCCAGCACGGATCAGCGCGTGGTGCACTGCGGCCACACCCAAGAGGCTGGGTATGGGAGCTATCTCCCGGCTCACTCCCCGGTCGCTGAGAATTACAATGTTTACTCCCTGCTTAACCGCTTCGCAGACATTGGCGCAGATTTTATCGAGTTGCGTGCGCAGGTCGTTCTTCTTCGCCGGGTTAAAGTGGAGTGAAAAAACTTTAGCTGAGAACTGGCCTTTGGCGATTTCAATCAACTGCTGCAGCTGGCTGTTTTCGAGAATAGGATGTGGCAACTCGATGCGGTGCGCATGCAGCGGAGTTTCGTCGAGCAGGTTTTGCTCGGGGCCGATGTAGGTCGTAAGCTCCATCACGAGCTCTTCGCGAATCGCATCGACCGGCGGATTGGTTACCTGCGCGAACAGCTGCTTAAAGTAACGAAACAGCAATTGCGGTTTTTCCGAAAGCACCGCAAGCGCGGCGTCGGTGCCCATGGAACCCACGGCTTCCTGGCCCGTAACCACCATCGGCTTCATTACAGTGAGCAAATCTTCTTTGGTGTAGCCGAAGATACGCTGGCGCTCGAGCATTGTTTTATGCTCTGGTACAGGGAGATTCTGCGGTGCCGGCAGGTCGGCAAACTTGATCATGTTTTCTTTGACCCATTTGCCGTAAGGCTGCTGCTTGCAGATCTTGTCTTTTACTTCATCGTCAGATATAATGCGGTGCTCTGACAGGTCGATCAGGAACATACGCCCCGGCTCGAGCTTGCCACTGAGCACGATGTCTTCGGGCGGCACGGGGAGAACTCCCACTTCTGAAGCCATTATGACCAG
>Ga0272446_1008040_pt1 | contig 10213 bp, 9 predicted proteins | sample YNPCB0061_FD_194587 | JGI IMG/M metagenome (GOLD analysis project Ga0272446, IMG submission 194587) | Hot spring microbial mat communities from Yellowstone National Park, WY, United States - YNP-CB-006-1 | ecosystem: Environmental > Aquatic > Thermal springs > Hot (42-90C) > Sediment | place... | reverse complement strand
ATGATCTGCCCGCAGATGACCCACATGAACGTGGGCACCCTTACCATCGAGCAGTTCTGGGTGAAGGCGGACGCCGAGCGGCTCGCCGCCTCGGTGAACCGCAAGTAGGCGCGCGGCGTCAGGCCCGCTCCCAAAGCCGGCGCGCCGCCTCCTGAACCTCGCCGCGCGCCGGGCCGTCCAGCCGCGCCAGGTTGCGCAACTGCATCCTCATGCGCTGGTTCGACCGCAGCCGCTCCTCGTGCCGCAGCAGGAAGTCCCAGTAGAGCGTGGTGAACGGGCAGGCGAGCTCGCCCGTCGCCTCGCCGGGGCGGTAGCGGCACCCGCGGCAGTAGTCGCTCATGCGGCTCAGGTAGCGTCCGCTCGCGCAGTAGGGCTTGCTCGCCATCACCCCGCCGTCGGCGTACTGCGACATGCCGAGCGTGTTCGGAAGCTCCACCCACTCCACCGCGTCCACGTAGACCGCCAGGTACCAGCGGTGCGCCTCGCTGGGCGCGACCCCGAGGAGCAGCGCGTAGAGGCCCGTCACCATCAGGCGCTGGATGTGATGGGCGTACCCCAGCCGGAGCGTCTGGCCGATGGCCTCCCGCAGGCACGCCATCTCCGTGTCGCCGGTCCAGTAGAAGTCGGGCAGAGGGCGGTCCGCGGCCAGCGCGTTCCGCTGCGCGTAGCCCGGCATGAGGAGCCGGTAGACGCCCCGCACGTACTCCCGCCAGCCGATCACCTGCCGCACGAAACCCTCCACGCTCTCGATCGGCGCCGCGCCTGCGCGGTACGCGTCCTCCGCCGCAGCGACCGCCTCGCGCGGGTCGAGCAGCTTCAGGTTCATGGCGGCGGAGAGCCGCGCGTGGTAGAGGACAGGCTCGCCGGTCCACATGGCGTCCTGCCAGCGGCCGAACCGTGCGAGCCGCCGCGCGGCGAAATCGGCGAGCGCGGCGCGCGCCTGCTCCGGCGTGACCGGCCAGTCGAAGCGCTCCAGCGACCCCGGGTGCCCGGCGAAGCGCCGCTCCACCAGACGCAGCACCTCGCGCGTCGTCGCATCGGGCGCGAAGCCGATGGGCTGCGGGACCTCGCCGGGGCCGCTCCGCCCGAACCCCGCGCGGTTCTCCTCGTCGAAGTTCCAGCGGCCGCCGGCCGGCGTCGCGCCCTCCATCAGCGCCCCCGTCTTCCGACGCATCTTGCGGTAAAAGGGCTCCATCCGAAGCTCGCGTCGCTCCGCTGCGTGAAGGCGGAACGTGTCGTCGTCGCACAGGAAGTGGCGGTCCGGCAGCACCTCCAGGGGGACGCCCGCGTTCCGCGCGGCAGCGCGCAGCTCCTGCTCGACGCGCCACTCGCCCGGCGCCACCACCGTCATGCGCTCCGGCTGCAGCCGGCGCACCGCCTCTCGCAGCTCCTCGACGAGCGAGCCACGGTTGGCCGCGTCGTCCAGCTCCGTGTAGTCCACGCGCCATCCGAGCGCCCTCAGCCGGTCGCGAAAGTGACGCATCGCGGCGAGGAAGAGCGCGATGCGCGCTTTGTGCGACCACACGTGCTCCGCCTCGGCAGCGACTTCGGCCATCCAGACCCGATCCACCGCCGGGTCGAAACCGTCGAACGCCGCCGAGCGCTCGTCGAGCTGGTCGCCCAGAACCACCGTCAGACGCTGCACCCGCCCGCTTCCCGTCATCCTTGCTGCTCCTCGACGCCCGCACAAAGGGAAACCGCGCGCGCGAGCGGAATGGACCCGTCGACGGTCACGCCGGCCACGAGGGGAGGTCGCATCGGTGCTGGTCGCCGTCGGCGATGTGCACGGCCAACTGGCACTCCTGGAGGACCTGCTGTCGCAGATCGACAGCGCGGGTCTTCTCGATGCGGCGCGCCTCGTCTTCCTGGGGGACTACATCGATCGCGGGCCGGACTCGCGCGGCGTCATCGAGCGCCTGCTGGAGTTGCGCAGACAGCGACCGGACACCGTGTTCCTCCGCGGCAACCACGAGCAGATGCTCCTCGACGCTCTCGATGCGGGGACCGGGTCGTCCTCCGCGGCGCCGCGCGTGGTACCGCTCGCGCTGTGGCTCCAGGGCGGAGGTGACGCTACCGTGCGGAGCTACGGCATCGAGCCGGCAGCTCCGAACCGTGCTGCGCTCGCCGCGTGCCGCGACGTTTTGCCTGCCGACCACCTCGCTTTCCTCCGTTCGCTCACGATGGAGTACGTTGCGGAGCGGCACCACTTCGTCCACGCGGGGCTGCCGCCGCCCGGGCGTCCGGTCGTCCTCCCGGATGGCCGAGACCCGCGCCTCTGGATTCGCTACGACTTCCTCCAGAGCGACAGCGACTTCGGCGGCCGCACCGTCGTCTATGGCCACACTCCGTACCGCGACGGCCAGCCGGTCATCGAGGCCACGCGGATCGGCATCGACACGGCGGCGGCCTACGGCGGACCGCTCACGGCCGTCGCTCTTGCGCCCGAGGTCTCCGGCAGGGCGTCCGTGATGGCCGTTCTGCAGGCGTTCCCGCGGGCGGCGCGCAGCCGGCTGCCGGCCCAGGCATCGCCGCACGAGGCAGGGAGGTAGGGCATGCTGGCGGTGGTCATGCTGGCCGTTGCGGTGGTTGGCGGCGCGCCGGAGACGACGCCGCGGATCGTGGTCGCCGACACGGCCTCGGCGCCCGAGCGCACCGCGGCAGCGGAGATCGCGCGCTGCTTCGGGCTCGCCACGGGTCGTCGCTTCACCGTTGCCCCGGAGAGCGCAGCGGGCAGCGCGCGGCACGCCGTGTGGGTCGGTCCCACGCGCGCGGCGCGCCGGGCCGGGCTGCGCTGCGAGACGATGGGCGAGGAGGAGTGGGCCCTCCGGTCCACGCCCGAGGGGCTGCTGGTGGCGGGAGGCAGGCCGCGCGGCACGCTCTACGCCGCCTGCCGGCTGCTCGAGGACAACTTCGGGGTGCGCTGGTGGTCGCCCTGGGAGGAGACCGTCCCCCGGCGCGCACGGATCGTGCTGCCGAAGGTCCATCGAAGGGGCCGGCCGGCCTTCGCCTACCGCGACGTCTATATGGTCGAGGGACCGGGCGCGGCGGCCTTCTGCGCGCGCAACCGCCTGAACCGCAACGGCGACAGCGCGATCCCCGGCGCGCTCGGTGGGGCGATGGACTACGGCCCGCCGTACCACGTCCACACCCTCGCCACCTACCTGCCCCCCGAGCGCTGGTTCGACGCGCACCCCGAATGGTTCGCGGAGGTCGGCGGCGTCCGGCAGCGCAAGGACGCGCAGATCTGTCCGATGCACCCGGGAGCGCGCGCCGAGATACTGGCGCGCTTGCGAGCCTTCATCGCGGAGTCTCGCGCCGCGGCCGCGCGCGAGGGAAGGCCCGCGCCGCGCGTCTACGACATCTCCCAGAACGACTGGGGCGGCTTCTGCGAGTGCGCCGCCTGCAAGGCGATGGTGGAGCGCGAGGGAAGCCAGAGCGGGCCGATGATCGACCTGCTGAACTACCTCGCGGACGGCATCCGGCACGACAACCCGGACGTCTTCCTCGACACGCTGGCCTACTTTCAGACGCAGCCTCCCCCAAAGACGCTGCGCCCGCGCGACAGCGTCATCGTGCGGCTCTGCGACACCGGAAGCAACTTCGCGAGGCCCGTCACGGACCCCGCCAACCGCGCCTTTCGCGACCTGGTCGCCGCCTGGGGGCGGATTGCGAAGCGGCTGCGCATCTGGGACTACGGCGTAACCTATGGCCCGTACGCGGTGCTGCCCTTCGAAAGCGTCCACACGTATGCCCCGGACTTCCGCTTCTACCGCGCGCACGACGTGGAGGGTGTCTTCACGGAGTTCGAGTACGCCGTGACGGGCGACCTCCGCGAGCTCAAGCTCTGGATGCTCGCCAAGCTCCTGGAAGAACCGGACCGCGACCCGGCTGCCCTCCTGAGAGACTTCACGGACGGCTACTACGGGCCCGCCGGGACGCTCCTGCGCGCCTACCTGGACGCGCTCCGGGCCGCCCAGCAGCGGGCCGGCAGCTTCATCGGCATGATGGCTGCGCCCGACCACTTCGCCCACATCGACGCCGCGTTCCTCGCGCAAGCCCACGCACTCTTCGACCGCGCCGAGCGAGCCGTCGCCAAGGACCCCGCGCGCCTGCGGCGCGTTCGCCATGCGCGCTTCTCGCTCGACCGCGCGACGCTCGTGCTGGCCCGCCGGATCGCCCGCGCCGCCGGCGGCCGCCTGCCCGTAGACCGCGAGCGCGTGGCGCGCAGGCTGCTGGCCGTGTGGCGCGAGCGCATCGCCCTGTTCGTCCCGCCGGAGCGCCGGCCGGCCGAGGAGCAGGCCGCGACCGGAGAGGTCGAGCGCCTTCTGGCGGCGCCTCTCGACGTCCCGCTGCCCGAGCGCTTCCACGGGAGGCCGCCCGCCGAGGTGATGGACAGCCTGGCGCAGGACTTTCGGTGCTGGCAGGACCAGGCAAAGGTCGTGCCCGACCCGGAGGCCGAGACCGGCTGGACGGCGCGCCTGCAAATAGCGGATGATCAGCTCGACCCGACCTATCGTCTGCCCATGCCGTGGGGCGTCTACGACGCGGCAGGCGCTCGCGGCGTGACAAGCGCCGAAGTGCGCCCGGAGGACATTCCGGGACCTGGCTACCACTGGGTCCGGCTGGGGCCCGTGCGCCTCGGCGCCGGCCATTACGTCTGGTTCTTCCGCTCCTGGGTCATCCAGGCGGACCTCGTGCCGCCGATCGCCGAACAGACGTGGGAAGTGTGGGCGCGGGTGAAGTGGACCGGCCCCGCCTACCCGCACGCTCGCGCCGGCGAACGCAACGCGATCTGCGTGGAGCGGGTCGTGGCCGTGCACGCGGCGGAGACGTCGGGGCGATGACCTCCGCCGGCTCACACCGCCGCGGCCTGCGCCGGCGCGACCTGCTGGCCGGCGCGCTCGCATGCTCCGCACTTGCCGGGAGGAGACCGATGCCTACCGCAAACGACATCCTTGGCTACCTGCTGGACAACAGCCCGTGGGTGGACCGCGCACGCACCGTGGACACCGTCAAGGCGGGCGACCCCACCCGGCCGGTCCGCAAGGCCGCCGTCTGCTGGTACGCCAGCTACAGCGCGCTCGTCCGCGCGCGCGACCTGGGCTGCGACCTCGTCGTGACGCACGAGCCCACCTTCTGGGAGCACGGACCGGAAGAGCGCCGCTGGCGAACCCGGGAGCCGGGCCTCCGCAAGCAGCGCCTGCTGGACGAGACCGGCATCGTGATCTTGCGCGCGCACGACACGTGGGACAACTGGCCCGAGATCGGCATCCGCGACTCGTGGGCGCGCGACCTGGGGCTCACCGACAGGGTCGCGGAGAGTCAGGGCCACCGCTTCCATGCCGTCTACGCCATCCCCGAGCAGTCCCTCCGTCAGTTCGCGCGCCATGTCGCGCGGCGCATCCGCCGGCACGGCGAAGACAGCGTGCAGGTGATTGGCGACCCCGACCGCAAGGTGCGGCGCCCCGCCGTAGGCGTGGGCTGCATCGTGCCGGACGTCGAGATGGTGGAGGCCGGCGCCGACACGCTCGTGCACTGCTACGACGGCGCTTCCTACTGGGCCACGCGGGAGCGGCTCGCGGAGATGGGGGTCGCCATCCTGACCGTGGAGCACGGCACGAGCGAGATGGCAGGCCTGGAGAGCCTCTGCCGCCATCTGGCGGGCCAGTTCCCGGAGGTCAGCTTCCAGTACCTCGCAGAGCACCCGCGCACCTGGACGGTGAGGGCGTGAGGGGCCGCGGCATGAGCCGGCGCGAGTTCGTGGCGGCCGTCGGAAGCGCGCCTCTTGCGACGAGCCTCCCGGTCTCCGCGGCACCACACCCCGCGGCGCTGGCCGTGAACCCCGCGGTGCTCACGGGGCGCGCCGGCGGATGGCCGCTCGCCGAGCTGGCGGCGACCGGTTTCCGCGCGATCGAGGCGCCGGTCGCCGCGCTGGAGCGGCCCGACGCCTGGCGCCCCGAGATGGAGCGCGCCGGGCTCTCGCTTCTGGGCGTGGACGCGATGCCGGAGCTGCGGCCGTACCTGACGGGCAACCTGCACGACGGAGTGGCGTGGCGACGACGCGACACCATCGACCGGCTGAAGCGCGCGATGGAGCGGATGCCGGCGTTCGGCGCGCGCTTTCTGGTGGTCGCGCCGGGGCGGCTGGCGGAGAACTACCAGACGCCCGCCGAGGCGCGCGCCCTGCTCGTCGACGCGCTGCGAGAGATCGCCGGCGCTGGCCCGGCGGAGGTGCTGCTCTGCTCGGCTCCGTTCCGGCTCTTCGGCGGGGCAGGCGAGATCGCCAGCATCGTGGAAGAGGCAGCGCGCCCGAACGTCGCCGCAGCGCTCGACCTGGGCCACGCGCTCCTGGCGGGCGAGAACCCGGCGGCCGCGGCGCGCGCGCTCGGCGCGCGGCTTCGCTACGTCCAGCTCCACGACGCGGACGTGCGCCCCGGCGCCCCGCGGCTCGACCGGCACCTGGTCCCTGGAACCGGCGCGCTGCGACGCGAGGAAGCGCTGGACGCGATCGGAGACCGGCCCGTCTGCGTCAACGTGGCCGCTCCGGAGGACCCGCTGACGGCGGCGCGCGCCGCACTGGAGTGGCTCAGCGCGCCGCAGGGATGAGGGAGGTGCGAGGATGACGGCGCTCCTGGCGTGCATCTCGGCGCTGGCGGCCTCTCCACACGGCGGGTCCGGCGATGTGCGCATCTGGCGCGCTCCGTGCGGCAAGTGGCCGGACGCCGTCTGGATGGCCTCCGCGCACGCGGAGGCGGCGGTCGTTCCGCGCATCGGCCGGATCGTCCGCTTCGCGTTGCGCGGGGGCCGCAACGCGCTCTGGACGAACCCCGCCCTCGAAGGGCGACCGGCGCCGGACGCGGAGCGCGCCAAAGAGTGGGCGAACTACGGGGGCGACAAGCTGTGGCCCGCCCCTCAGGACCGCTGGAGCTGGCCGCCCGACCTCGCGCTCGACGGCGCGGCGCACGAGGCGGACACGCTCGGCGGCGTCGTGCTGACGAGCCCCGCCAGCGCGAAGGCCGGCATCCGGTTCGTCCGCGAGATCCGGCTCTCGCCTGGCGGCGCGGAGCTGCGCGTGCGGAACGTGATGGAGAACGTCTCGGGCAAGCCGGTGGAGTGGTCCGTATGGGAGGTCGCGCAGGTGGACCGGCCCTCGTTCGTCGCGCTCCCTGTCCACCGAGCGGGGCGGTTTCCCAAAGGGTATCGGGCGTTTCCCGGCGCCGAGCCTCGCTCCAGCTTCCTCGCCGTCAAGGCGGGCGAGGTGCGCATGCGCCGCGACCCGAAGCGGGGCGCGAAGATCGGCGGCGACTCGCCGCTCGGGTGGGTGCGGGCCGTGTGGCCCGACCGCCGGCTCAGCCTCTCCGTCGAGCTGCGGCCAGGCGTGCGGGTCGAGCGCGGAGCGGCCTACCCGGACGGCGGATGCGCGCTCGAGCTGTGGTCGAACCCCGACCCGCTCCCCTACATGGAGCTGGAGCTCCTGGGGCCCATCGTGCGATTGCCGCCGGGAGGGCGCGCCGAGATGACGACGGTGTGGGCGCTCGAGAAGACGGCGGCAGGCGCGCTCAGGCGCGCTGGTAGACCGACTCGGCGGTGACCATCCGAGGAGCGTGCACCTGAACGCGCGGCGTGCGAGCGAACACGGCCCGGAACAGGTCGCCGCGCCGCCCGACCGCGGCGATCTCGTCCGCAAGGTCCTCCTCGGCGACGACGTTGAACACGACGGTGTCGTCCGTCACGTCGCAGGTGAGCTCGCGGACGAGCGCCCGCTTGGAACGGTCGAGCGCGTCGGCGATGCGGAGCATGGCGGCGAGCTTCTCGACGCGCGCGCGGTCCTCCTCGGAGAGCACGCCGAAGAGCGTGTGCTCCGGGGTGGGGAGCGCCTTGCGGTGGTACCGCGCGACGTTGGCGATGAGCTTCACCTCGTCGCGGGTGAACTCGGGCAGAGGCTCGGTGAGCACCATCATCAGCGCGTGCCGGTGGTGGCTCTTGGCGGAGACGAAGTAACCGATGTCGTGAAGGATGGCTGCGTACTCGAGCAGCTTGCGGTCGCCGCGCGGCAGGTTGTGCTCGTAGGCGAGCTCCATGAAGATCGTGCCCGCGAGGCACTCAACCTGATGGGCGTGAGCGGCATCGTAGCGGTACTCCTCCGCGATGCGGAGGATGGCGTCCAGCCGCTGCTGCTCTTCCATGTCGACTCCCTGCTGGTCCGCGCGGCCGCGCTCAGCCCCCGAACCGGTCGTACAGCAGCCCCCAGCGCAGCCCGCGGCAGCTCACCGCGATCCTCTCGAGCCGAAACGCGCCCATCACGCGCAGCGCGATGATCGCGCCCGCCAGGATGATGTCGGCGCGCATCGGGTCCAGACCCGTCACCCGCTTCCGCTGCTCGACGGTGAGCCCCGCGTAGAGCGCGACCTGGTCCTCCACGTCGGCCACGGTCAGCGCTCGCCCGTGGATGGTCTCGAAGGCCGGTCGCGCCTCGCCGGCGTGCACCGCCCCCAGGTTCGTGAAGGTGCCGCCCACGCCCACCGCGGTAAGCGGGCCGTCCGCGCGCACGCCACTCGCCGCGACCGCTTCCTCCACCGCGCGGTTCGCCACATCCATCTCGACGACGGTGGGCGGGTCGCCGCGCAGGAACGCCTCCGTCAACCGTACCGCGCCAAGCTGGAGGCTCCGGCGCGTCGCTGGCCGAGCTCCGTCACCGACGATGAGTTCCGTGCTGCCGCCGCCGATGTCCACCACCAAGAGCGGCCCCGCGTCGCGCCACAGCGGGTCCCGCCGCACCGCCAGGTAGGACAGCCGCGCTTCCTCGTCGCCCGCGATGGGCTCGACCGCCACGCCGAGCTCGGCGGCCCGCCGCACGAAGTCCGCGCCGTTCACCGCGTCCCGCAGAGCGGAGGTCCCCACCGCCGCGATGCGCTCGACCCCGTGCGCGCGGCAGACGGCCATGTAGCCCGCGATGGCCTCCAGCGTCCGGCGGATCGCCGCCTCTCGCAGCCTCCCGGCATGGATGCCCTCGCCGAGCCGCGTCGTCGTGGAGGTGTCCACCAGCGCCCGGAAGCCGCCCGCCCCGTCCGGCTCGACGACGGTGAGCTTGACGGTGTTCGTTCCGACATCGAAGGCGGCGCAGCGAGCTGTCATGGGTTGGCTCGGAACGGCCGGCCGCGCCGCCAGGTCGGTCAGTGAGCGCAGCGCTCGCAGCCGCCCTCGCGGGCGCTGAAGCCGCACGAGGAGCGCGCTTCGGAGCGCGTCGACCCGCACGGCGTGACGCCGCGGTTCACGGCGAAGCGCGAGATGAGGCGCTCGGCGCCGGCCGCGCCGCACACCGGGCAGGGCGGCGCTTCGACCTGAGCGGTGGCGTGAAGGCGCTCGAACTCCGCGCCGCACTGGCCGCAACGGTACTCGAAGATGGGCATGGCGAACCGTCAGCTCCCCCGTGTTCTCTTCGGGGCTCCGGCGCCCATTCTAGCACACGCTTCCCTGGGACGCAACGGCTCGCGCGCCGGCCGCATCGCCCGGCAGGGAGACGCCGGCCCCCCGGCGAAGAGCGTGGAGCGCGCGCCACCACCAGGCGCCCCCGCAGGAGGTCCGTCATGGCCAGAACCCTCGCCGCATCGCTCGCCGCCCTGTTCCTGGCGACTCTCGCCGCCGCTCAGACGCGCGAGGCGGCGCCCTCGAAGAGCGCCCTCGAGTCGAACCCGCGCGGCTGGATCGACCTCATGCCGCGCCCCGACCTGAAGGGCTGGGGTCGCGTCCCCGTTCCGCCCGGCGCCCCGCTCGGAAAGCAGCAGTGGCGCGTCGAGAAGCAGGGCAAGGACGGGACGGTCCTCGTCTGCGAAGGCGACGGCGGCCACGACATGCTCCTCTGCACCCGCGAGTTCGGCGACGCGATCTTCCACATCGAGTTCCGCTACACGCGCGTCGAGGGCAAGACCGGCTACAACAGCGGGATTTACGTGCGCAACAGCGAGGACGGCGCGATCTGGCACCAGGCGCAGATCGGCGACGCCTTCGGTGGCTACCTGTTCGGAGAGACGCCAGCGCCCGACGGCAGCAAGCGCTTCTTCACCACGCATCAGGAAGTCAAGGACGGCCGCGTCAAGCCGGCGGGCGAGTGGAACACGGTGGAGATCACGGCCCGAGGTCCTGTGCTCACGCTCTGGGTGAACGGCGCCGTCACCTGCGAGGTGCGAGACTGCGGCCGGCCACGCGGGCTCGT
>Ga0272446_1008039_pt1 | contig 10215 bp, 9 predicted proteins | sample YNPCB0061_FD_194587 | JGI IMG/M metagenome (GOLD analysis project Ga0272446, IMG submission 194587) | Hot spring microbial mat communities from Yellowstone National Park, WY, United States - YNP-CB-006-1 | ecosystem: Environmental > Aquatic > Thermal springs > Hot (42-90C) > Sediment | place... | reverse complement strand
ATGATTCGGTTTATGCGTCAAATGCGGTAGAATATATTCCTCAAAGTCGGATTCGGATACATACACAGGTAGTTTTGCCATCGTCGTTTTTTGACGAAATATAGCACTTATCAACTAAACATATCTCTTTTAACAGGTTGATGGGTTAGGTTGGTTGTTTAGCGGCACAAGGAAGAGCGGCGCAAAGTGGATTATGCGCTTTGCATATCTCGTAAATGTCTTCGTAGTCGTAGTCAATCGTGATTTCTTCGCCCGTGTCAAGGTCGCGTGCAGCGACGAGAAAAAGCGACACGTCGTCTCGCTCTTGAACGCTGGCTGACGGCGAGCAACTGTGGTTGATATAGCGAATCTTCTCCGTCATAGCGGTATCGATAAACGAGTTCTCGCTGTTCCAAAAAATGTAGACGTTGTTCTCTTCGTTTTCGCGTCGCTCGCACTCATTGCCATCAATCACCTCGCCTGCGATAATCATCAAGACTTCATCGCGTTTGCAGGGCTTTGTCGTGAAAATGCCTTTGCCGGAAATCGGCGATTCGCGCACGACGATGTAATCGGGATTAAAAAGTGCGGTATCGTCAAGCAGTTTAATCATCTGAAACCATCTGAAAAATTGGTCGCGTTCAAGCGGCGCTAAACTACGAAAAGCAGTTGAGATTTCGTTATCTTCGCATCGCAATTTCGAGGTGAAGTTCATCTTCGCTGCTGACTCAAACCAAAAACACTGTGGCTAAACAAACCCGCGCTCCGAAAAAGAAATCAAACGCAGAATTTCCCGCCGAGAAATTTCACAAGACGTCTAAACCGCGGATTCTCGTGTGCAACGACGATGGCATCGACGCCGAAGGTATTGAGTTTCTTGCCAAAGCAATGGCGCAGATTGGCGAGATTACGGTCGTCGCGCCAAATTCGCCGCAAAGCGGCATGAGCCATGCAATGACGCTGGGAAAGCCGCTGCGAATTACCAAATGGTATAAGCACAAAAAGTTTTTCGGCTACGCCGTGAGCGGCACGCCGGTCGATTGCGTCAAAGCCGCCATGGCGCAAATTCTGCCAGAGCCGCCCGACCTCATTGTGAGCGGTGTGAATTACGGCAGCAACACGGCAATTAACATTTTGTATTCAGGCACGGTCGCTGCTGCACTCGAAGGCGCTATTGCTGGCGTGCCTGCGATTGCATTTTCGCTCTGCACCTACGCCAACGCCGATTTCAGCTACTCGGCAAAGTTCGCCAAACACCTCGCCCAAAAAGTATTGAAGGAAGGACTGCCGACAGGAACGCTGCTCACGGTGAACTTGCCAAACCTGCCCGAAGAAAAAATTAAAGGCGTCGTCGTTACAAAGCAAGGAAACTCAAAGTGGAAGGAAGAAATGTTAGAGCGTAACGACGCCTACGGGCAACCCTACTATTGGCTGCGCGGCGAACTGGTGCTCCAAGACGACAGCCTCGACGACGACGAATACGCGGTGCGACACGGCTATGTCTCCGTAACACCGCTGTCGTTTAACCTCACGAATCACTCGTTTATCGATACGATTCGAACTTGGAATTTGAAGAAACGATGACGGCGCATCTTTCGTATCAGTCGCTTGCCGAAGCGCGCAAGGGCTTCACGAAACTTTTTCTCGAGTATGCGGCGGAAACGCCTGAACGCGATACGCTCATTGAGAAATTCTTCACAGGCGATTATCGACGTAAAGACGACGTCGCTCGGCGATTGAGCATCATCGACTCAACCAATTACAAACGCGCCGACCTTGTTGAGTTGCTAAAACGGCAAAACCGTGCATTCGGCTGCGGCGAAAAAACCATGGAACATATCGATGCGCTGCTCTCAACAAACAGCGCGGCGATTGTAACCGGACAGCAAGTCGGCATACTGACCGGCAGCCTTTACACGATTTACAAAACGCTCTCCGCAATCGCACTCGCCGAAAAACTTAAACGCGATTTTCCCGACCGCGAGTTTGTTCCCGTCTTTTGGCTCGAGGGCGAAGACCACGATTACGACGAGGTTGCGTCGCTGGCGACATTCGCTGAAAATAAAATCAAGTCGTTTCGTTACGCTGAAAAAACTTACGCGGAACGCTCAATGGTCGGGCGCACGGTGTTGTCGCAAGATGCGGCGCATTTCCTCAACGATTTTCTGGCGTCGTTGCAGCCGAGCGACTTTAAATTGTGGCTGTCCGAACTGCTGCGCTCCGCCTATAAAGAAGGCGAGACGTTCTTAACAGCTTTCGCCAAGTTGATGATGAAACTCTTTGAACCAGATGGACTGGTGTTTATCAACAGCGATGATGCGGCGTTCAAAAAACTGTGTTCGGATATTTTCATCAAAGAATTACACGGTGCGCCGAAAAGCTCGGAACTCGTTGTGGCGCAAAGCGCGGCGCTGGAAGAACTCGGCTATGAAGCGCAAGCAAAAGCGCGTCCAGTGAATTTGTATGTGATTGAAAACGGTCAACGGCTGCGAATCGAGACGGGCGACAAAAACGAATTTGTGCTATATCCAACGCGCCGTTCTGTAACTCAAACTGACTTGATTGAACTCGCCGAGCGCAAGCCTGAACAGTTCGGCGCAAATGTGATTCTGCGACCGATTCTGCAAGATAAAGTTCTGCCAACGCTTGCCTATGTCGCCGGTCCCGCCGAAGTCGCTTACCTTGCGCAACTTAAAACGGTGTATCAATTTTTCGGTGTCTCAATGCCGCTCGTTGTGCCGCGCAAAAGCCTCTCGCTCGTCGAAGCGAAAGTGAAAAAAGTGTTTGTCAAAATTGCAGAAGCGACGGAGAGCGATGCTGAAAACCTAACGGCAGTTTATACGGCGTTTTTTGCGGACAAAGAAAAGTTGATTCAAAAAGTTTTGTCGGTCGGCGCAAAAATTAACATTGAGAAAGTCTTTGCTGAAGCGGAAGAACGCGCCAAACAAGTGATGACCGACCTGGCTGCCGCGCTGGCACAGCTTGACCCGACACTGAAAGACGCCGCCGAAACCGCGTCGGGAAAAATGCTGTATCAAATTCAAAACTTGAAAGAAAAAGCCCTCCGCGCCGAAAAGCAGAAAGGGCAGGAAATCATCATGCAGATAGACAAATGTAGCGTGAGCCTTTTGCCCGATGACAATCTGCAAGAGCGCGTGGTGAACGTGTGCTACTTCCTCAACAAATACGGGATTGACCTTTTGAAGACGCTCAAGAAAAACATTGAGGAATCGAGCGAAGAAAAACACATTGTAGTTGAACTATGAAGCATCTACCGCGCGCTGCGTCTTTGGCAGCGTGATGATGAACTCCGTGTATCGACCCTCTTTGCTGCTAAACTGAATATCACCCTGATGCCCTTGAACGATGATTTCATAAGTCATGGATAAACCCAAGCCAGTGTGTCCACTTCCAGTCGGCTTTGTGGTGAAAAACGGCAAAAACACTTTGTCCTTGATGTTGTCGGCAATCCCGATGCCGTTATCGCGGATACGGATTTCGACATAGTCGCCGCAATCCCTTGATTTTACTTGCATCTCTGGCTTGTAGCCTTCGGGCGAATGCTTGAGCTTCTCGCGCATGGCGTAAAATCCGTTGTTGAACAGGTGCATCAACGCGCGGTTCATCTCTTGCGGCGACAGCATTACTTTGCCGATAGTGCTGCTGACATCGACCAAAAAACTAACCTCTGCGCCCTCGTTCTGCGTTTGCCACGCGCGGTAGGAAATCTTCAAGGAATCTGTCAGCAGTGTGTTCAAATCCGTTGGGAGTTTTTCAGTTGAACTAATTTGGGTGTACTCCAACATGCTTTTGACAATGCTCGACGCACGTCCGCCGTGATAGTGAATCTTCTCCAAATTTCGACCGACATCGTTGAGCGCGGCATCGAGTTTATCGCTCTGCGTTTTCCCTTCGCGAAGCTCCTTGAGCAGCTCAAGCGAGAGGTCGGAAAAATTATTGACAAAGTTGAGTGGATTTTGAAGCTCGTGCGCAACGCCGGTGGCAAGCTGGCCAACCGACGCCATGCGCTCGGCGCGAATCAATTGCTCTTGCGTCTCACGCACGTGTTTCAACGCAGTCTGAAGTTCGGTGTTCTGACGCTGCTGTTGCCGATAGCCAGTGGCGACGAGAAACACAATCACAAGCAACAGCAAAAAACCGCCGATGAGCGAATTGCGAACAATGGTTTGAACATCTTTATCGCGTTCCAGCCGCTCAATGCGGCTTGCATTTTCTTCGGTGGCGAGCTTGGTTTGAAGATTAGCAATGCTGCTTTGCGCCTCGGCAGAGAAGAGTGAATCTTTCAGCGCCGCGTATTGCTTAAAGTAGAATAATGCCTTCTCGTGGTTGTCCATCGTGCTGTAAATCTCCGAGAGCAATCGGCAGCCTTCTTTGACGCCTTGCCGCATTTCAATCTCGTCGGCGATGGCAACGCTGCGTTTGGCATACTCCAGCGCGGACATCAGACGCTTTTGTTTAAGAAACGTTTCTCCCATGAATCGATACGTCGTCAATATCATGCGTTTGTCTTTGATGGCTTCAAAGACATCGAGCGACTTTTGATAGTTCTCTAACGCCATGGCGTATTGGCTGCGGTTGTGATAAACGCGCCCAAGCGAGCGGTGCGAGGCGGCGATTTGCCAAGCGTCGTCGATGTCTTCCGACAGTGAAAACGCTTTAAGACAAAACGACAAAGCACGGTCATTGTCGCCGAGCCGGTCGTAGGTATCGCCAATGTTTCGCAGCGCAGTCGCCGCGCTCCACTTGTCTCCAACCTCGTTGCTGAGTTTAAGCGAATGATCGAAGTAGTCTAACGCTTCTTTATACTTCTCTTGGTCGTAGTAATTAAAGCCAATCACGCGCAGCATATCTATCATGCCATTTTTATCACCCAACTTTTCATAGAGTTTCAAGGCTTGAAAAGCGTATTCCAACGCTTGGGGATAGCGCCCTTGAATGCGGTAAATGTTGCCAATGCTGGAAAGCAATACCGCTGATGAGGCGCTGTCGCGCAGCGAATCGCGGATACGCAGCGACTTGAAAAAAAAGTCCAACGCTTTGGAATACTGACTACGCGATTGATAAATGCTGCCCATGCTTCGATATGCTTCGGCGACATCGTGTTTGCGCTTTAATGTATGCGCAAGCCGCAAAGCGTCCTCGGCATAGAAGAGTGCGCTATCGAGCGGGCTGTCGTCGGCAAGTTTAATGAGCAATCTAATGCGAGTTGTGTCAGCGGCGGTTTTTAGCAATGCTTTCAGGCTGTCTAACTCAGGGATTTGACCAAGGGACGGCGCAGCAGAGAAGAGCGCCAGTATGAAAAAAAAACGACTCATAACGTTGGGCTAATTCCGCTAACTTACTCCGCGAAACGAATCAAAGCAAGCGGAACTGTATAGAGCGATTTGGGCGTCAAGACAAATAGCCGCTCGCTTGTAAGCGCAACGTCAATCAGCCCAGCGAATGCTGTTCCAAAGAGACGACGCAACTCTTCCGAAGAAATTTTTCCAATAAATCGAAATGCCGTTTGTTGGTCAGCATCAAAAACGAACACATGATCGGAATCCACAACGAGCAACCACTCCTGCAACTGCTTGACCCCCGACCACGTTGTTTCTACCTGCCCACACGCCAAACTGCGCGGTGCAGAAAAGACGCCCTTTCCTAATTCGGTTACAAAGTTTCCAAAAAGGTCAAACACCATCACAGAGCGTAAGTTTCCGTCAGAAACAAAGACCTTTCCAGTGCGGCTGGTGGTCAAACGGTAGGGTTCAGCCAAATTGCCTTTGCCAGCATTAAAGCCGCCAAATTCAAACTGCGTTGGATTTTGTCGCTGTTGCTGTTGCGAGGCGAAGGTGAGCGGGTTGATACGAATCACTTGTCGCTGCGTTTCCTCGAGAATATAGAGGTCGCCTTGCGCCGAGACCGACACGCCAATCGGTCGCCAAAGCTGCGTCGAGAGGCTCGATGAGCGGCCATCGCTTGCAAATGGGTCAATCGAGGTCGGGCGATTTTGAAGCAGCGTAACGAAGTTCAAAAAGCGGTCGTATTGAACAATGCGTTGATTTCCTCGGTCGGCGATGAATACATTTATCCCGTCGGCGGTGATGTCGAGCGGTGTGTCAAAGGCATCGCGATCTGTGCCGAACCCGCCGACGCTCATCACGACTTTTCCATCACGGTCGAGTTTATAGAGCTTCGAAAGCCCGCCGTCCAAGACAAAAATCTCATCAAGCGATGTAACCGAGAGCGCAACCGCTTGTTGAAACCGCGCAACAGGTGCAAGCGGCAAAGAATCCGACTGAGCCGCCGAAGGCGCACGCGCCGCCAGCAAAAAAATGAGAACGATGAATAATCTCATGGGGAAATTCGAAGCTGTTGTCCGACCTGAATCGTCTCGCCGTCTTTGATTTTATTAAGCTGTCGAAGTTCGCTAATCTCTAAGCCGCATTGGTTGGCAATGCTTTCAAGCGTATCGCCCTCGCGCACGATATAGATGCCTTGTTTCTCGGCGTTCAATTTCGCTTTATCGATTTTGTATTGGTAAGTGCCGACGGCGACCGAATCGCTCTCTGTGAATTTCGGCACAAGCACTTTATACGGACGCGACGCTGAAACAGGTGCAGGCAAGGAGCGTCCGCGAATCCACGGGTTGAGCAACTTTACCGCTTTGAACGTCGTGCCTTGCTGTCGCGCCCAAAGCGCAAGGTTCTCAATATCTTTTTTGACATCAATGGTTTTTGTGTCAATCGGTGCCAGCGGGACGACGTCAGCGAAGCCGTATTTCTTCGGCTTGCTCATAATTTCTTTGATGGCGACGATTCTGAAAAGATAGCGCGCCGTTTCGCGGTTGAGCCAAAGGTCATAGTAGTTTTTCATAGATTGGAACTCTTGCTCGTCTGCTGCGCCATAGACGCCCATATTGTAAGACGCCGCCGTCATTGTCCAGTTTCCGAATTTCTTATATGCACTTTTCAGATACTTAATGGCGCCGTCGGTGGCTTTCTCCAAATTGTAACGCTCATCAATAGACGCATTGACAACAAGCCCATAGCTTTGAGCAATGGCAGGCATCAATTGCCAAAAGCCTGCTGCGCCTGCGGGAGAGCGCAAATCGAGCAATCGGCTTTCGGCGACAGCAAGATACTTCAAATCGTCGGGCAGCGTATCCGCTTTCAAGCGCGACTCGATGTAGGGGAAAAATCGTCCTGCGCGTTTGAGATACATAATCATCTGCGCGCGGTCGTTGATGTTGTAGACAAATTCGCGCTCGAAGCGTTCAAAGACTTCTGGGTCTTTAAGCGGCAGAGCTTCGCCGCAAAAATCGATGGCGGAATCAGGTGGGAAATTCGAGTAAGAAAACGTTGGCAGCTCTGTTGCGCTGAATTTTTTATCAATACGCTCGGCAGCGCGAGTGGCTTTCAGCGAATCGGTGGCGGCGCTTTGCGATTGAGACGCCCGCTCCGACGAGATGAACAAAAATCCGACCGTTAGTGCGAACACCCAGCCGGAAACGCTCAATACTTTCATCATCATGATGTTCGGTTTAGAAGTTGGGCATACAGGGACGTTCGGCGTAGAACTCCAAGATGATGTCAATCGCCTCTTCGGGCGTATCGACCAAGTGCATCAAGTCCAAGTCTTTCTCGTTGATGTAGCCGCTCTCTAAAAGCATCTCCTTCATCCATGTCATAAAGCCTTTCCAAAACGATTTGCCCATTAAGATAACGGGAAACTGGGCGATTTTTTTAGTTTGAATCAGCGTAATTGCTTCGGTCAATTCATCGAGCGTGCCGAACCCGCCGGGCATGACAATCAAGGCTTGCGAGTATTTCATAAACATCATTTTGCGGACGAAGAAGTATTTGAATGTAATCAGCTTGTCGTCATCGACATACGGATTCGAGTGTTGCTCGTGCGGCAAGACGATGTTGAATCCGATGGATTCGCCGCCTTTGTTGCGCGCGCCACGGTTGCCTGCTTCCATAATGCCGGGACCGCCGCCCGTAATGACGCCGAAGCCACTTTCGACCAAGCGCTCCGCCGTTTTAACTGCAAGTTGATAATACCTGTCCGACGGTTTGACACGCGCAGAGCCGAAAATTGTAACAGCAGGTTCAAGTTCCGCCATTTTCTCGAAGCCTGTAACAAACTCCGACATAATTTTGAAAACGCGCCAGCCTTCGCGGCTGAGTGCAAGCCACTTTTTCATATCGCGCTCATCGACCTCATCAGAAATTGGTAGTGCGGCAGGCAAAATTTTTCCGCGCCCATTGGTCGAGGTGCTTTTGGGTTTTGACTTTCCGTTCAGCGTCGGCGCAGATTTCGAGGATGTTTTTTTGGTCATTGGCTTCAAATTTTGTTGATGCTTTTTAAGTCAATCGAGCGCGGCAGCCTTGCTGCCACGTCGCGCTCGTGTGTTACTAAAATCAAGATGCGTGGTTCGCTCGACGAAAGCTCGTTGAGCAGGTTCAAAACAATGTCGGTGTTTTGTTCGTCCAAATTAGCCGTTGGTTCGTCGGCGAGTAAAATCTTTGGTTCGTTGGCGACGGCTCTGGCAATCGCAACACGTTGCTGTTCGCCGACGGAAAGTTCGCGCGGCTTATGACGCAGTTTGTTCTCCAAGCCGACGCGGCTCAGCAACTCTTTCGCCCGCGTTTCAGGCGACTTATGTTTTCCTGCAAAGCCCATGGCAAGAAGAACGTTTTCTAACGCCGTCAAACCTTGAATCAAATTAAATGTCTGAAACACGTAACCGATGTTGGCAGCGCGAAATTGGTCGCGTTTGGCTTCGGAGAGTTTGCCGATGTCGATGCCGTCGACGCTGACCGAACCGCTTGTTGGCGTTACAATGCCCGCAATGAGGTTGAGCAGCGTAGATTTACCGCTTCCTGATTTTCCGACTAAGGCGATGCGCTCGCCGTCGGCAATGCGAAACTGCTCAATACAAATCGTCGGAGATGCGGAGAAGGATTTAACAACGCCCAAAAGTTCTATCGGCATGGCTGAGACATGGTTTTATGTTTAGTGTGTAGTTCAATGTAGCAACGGAGCGCGAGAACAACGTATCGAGGAGCGAATTTTTCGTATATTCGCGCGCAACATTAAACGCTCGTTGCGCGTAGCAAATGCCATCGTTTGCGCAGCAGCAAAACTGAAACGTGTAAAAACATCTCTTAGTCATACGCAATGAAACTCTACGTCTCCAATAAGAATGAATCCCCTAAAATGTTCGATAGTCCCTTTATCGATTTCTTTTCTCGTTGGCATTGGACATCGCCGCTTTGGGTGTATGTGCCGTTGGTTGTATTCGCCTTGTATGTCTCTCTTGAAAATTACCATACAAATGTAAGCACGGTAGTTGGATTATTCATTGCCGGTGCGTTTGCATGGACATTTGCTGAATATGTGTTGCATCGGTTTGTGTTTCACTACGAGCCGAAAACCGAATGGGCGAAACGAGCGCATTGGATTTTGCATGGCGTTCATCATGATTATCCGAGCGACGCATGGCGTCTGGTGATGCCGTTGCCGTTCAGCCTGCCGCTGGCTGTTCCGTTCTATGCGCTGTTCTTTGTTCTCTTCGGGGAAGCCCTTGCGCCGGCATTCATGGCAGGGTTTGTAACGGGATACTTGGTGTATGATATTGGGCATTACGCTGTCCATCATTTTCCCATCAAGGGCGGCATCTGGGGCTACCTGCGCGAGCATCACATGAGACATCACTTCAAATCGCCCAATGCTGGCTACGGCGTCAGTTCGCCGCTCTGGGATTATGTGTTCGGAACTACCTTCGCGAAAGCGGTCGTCGATAAAAAATAAACCGGCATGGTAGCGACTGTAAGGTTGTAAGCACCTCTTTTGCCGCTTGCCATGAAAACTTCCTGCCTCAACAGAAAAGGGCATATCTTGCTTTGATTGCTTGCGATTTTTTACATAATTTACAGTCTAATTCATTGTGCGAGCAGCGTCCTGCTCGTGATACTTTTGGAGAGGTGGCCGAGTGGCTTAAGGCGTCGGTTTGCTAAACCGATGTAGTATCGTAAGGTGCTACCGGGGGTTCGAATCCCCCCTTCTCCGCGCGAACTAAGCAAATGACCTGAACGATGCACGACGGTGCGACAACGCGAACATCAACAAGTTGCGATAACCTTTACGCGACGGAACATCTAATCCCCAAAAAAGTTGTAGTCAATGTCGAAAAAGCGCACTTCATCTCAAGTAGCACGAAAGGCT
>Ga0272446_1008038_pt1 | contig 10215 bp, 8 predicted proteins | sample YNPCB0061_FD_194587 | JGI IMG/M metagenome (GOLD analysis project Ga0272446, IMG submission 194587) | Hot spring microbial mat communities from Yellowstone National Park, WY, United States - YNP-CB-006-1 | ecosystem: Environmental > Aquatic > Thermal springs > Hot (42-90C) > Sediment | place... | reverse complement strand
GAAGCACCCCAACGATTGGCCCAAGGTCCAGGCGGAAAACAATGTGGAAATCCCCAAACGCATGCCCGCGAATTTTCGCCTGCGGATTCCCGTGGCCTTGCTCAAAGTCACCCCCGCCCCCGTGACGGTCACGGCGGTAAACGGAAACGTGCGTGTCAGGGGGGCCGATGGCGGCTTCCGGCCCCTCCAGGTGAATGACCGGCTGAACGGTGGCGAGACCGTGCTCACCGGCCCCCGCAGCAGCGCCGCCTTCCGCTTCGCCGACGGCACCGTCCTGACCCAGCAGGCCTCCAGCCGGCTGGGCTTCGGTCGTCTGGCGGCCTATGGCGACACCGGCATGGTATCCACGGAACTCAGCCTGGAGGCCGGCCGCCTGGAGGCCAGCGCCGCCCGGCAGATGGCCCCCGCCGGCGGCTTTTCCGTGCGCACCCCCGTGGCCGTGGCGGGCCTGCGGGGCACCGGCTTCCGCCTCAACGTGGCAGAGGATGGCAAGCGCATGACCAACGAGGTCACCGAGGGCCTGGTGGCGGTGTCCGCCAAGGGCAAGACGGTGAGCGTGGCGGCGGGTTACGGTACCTACACCGAGGCAGGCAAGGCCCCCGTCCCGCCGCAGACCCTCCTGACCGCGCCGGATCTGGGCAACACGCCGGACAAGATACTGCGCCTGCCCTTGACGGTGTCCTGGCCGGCCCAGCCCGGCGCCGTGGCTTGGCGGGTACAGGTGGGTACGGACGCCAGCTTCTCCACCGTGGTGCTGGACGACGTGGTCCAGACTCCCGCCGTCAACTGGAGCGAGGAATGGCCCGATGGTGACTATGTGCTGCGGGTGCGGGCCATCGACGAGGCAGGTCTGGAAGGTCTGGATGCCCGCCGTACCGTGACCCTGGACGCCCGGCCCCTGGCCCCCCTGCCCATCGCCCCCGCCCTGGGCGAGCGTCTCTATCAGCCCCAGGTCCACTTCACCTGGAGCGCCGTTCCCGATGCCCATGGTTATGTGCTGCAGGCGGCGCCCACGCCAGAGTTCAACAATGGCGTGGTGGAACGCCGCCTGCCGCCGGTGACCCAGCACCAGGAAATCTTGGGCGAAGGGGAATGGCATTGGCGCGTGGCTAGCCTGGACGATGCCGGCCACATGCACCTGTTCAGCCCCCACAGGGCCTTCCGCATCAAGCCCCTGCCCGAGCCACCCGCCGGGGCCCAGAGCCGCGCGGACGGTGGTCAGGCCCACTTCACCTGGAGCCCGGTGAAGGGCGCCGACAGCTATGGGGTGGAGATCACCCGGGACAATGCGGTGGTGGCCAGCAAGGAGGCCAGGGAGACCACCGTCGCCGCGACCCTGGAACCGGGCAAGTACCAGTGGCGCGTGCGTGGCCAGGAGGCGGACGGCCAGGCCGGCGGCTGGAGCCCGGACAACGTGGTGATCCTGCCGCCGCCTCCACCCCACGACCTGAAACTGGATGCCCAGGCCCGCCCCATGACCCTGACTTGGCAGGGCAAGGCCCCCCGCTACCGCGTGGAAGTGGCCGCGGAGCCCACCTTCGCCAAGCCTGTCCTGAGCCTGGAGGCGAACGCCACCACCACCGCCCTCCAGGACCTGGAACCCGGCCATTATGTCGTGCGGGTCATCGCCCTGGGAGCGGAAGGCTTGGCCAGCCTGCCCAGTCCGGCCTTGCCCTTCACCGTGGAGCGGCCCACCCCCTGGTGGATGTTGTTGTTCCTGCTGCCGGCCCTGTGAGACGCCGGCATGAAAGCTGCAAGCGGACGATGGAAGTCACCCGCCCCGACCTCATCGACGAAGTTCTGGAATCCATCATCCTGCTCAGCGAAGCGACCCGGAGCACGGCCCTGGGCGACCTTTCTTTCCTGATCATCAACCTGGGGGGGACGAGTCGACCAGCCAGCGCGTGCTGGTGCTGTGGCGGAACACCTTGGGCGAAACCGACAGGCTGCTAGCCACGCCGGCAAGCCAGAAGGTAGTTCACGTCCGTGTCCCGCTCCAGCTTGTAGGTTTTGGAGAAGGGGTTGTAGGTCATGCCCATGAGTTCCACCGGGTCCAGGCCCACCTGGCGGGTATAGGACGCCAGTTCGTGGGGCTTGAGGAACTTGCTCCAGTCGTGGGTGCCCTTGGGCAGCATGTTGAGCACATATTCGGCGCCGATGATGGCGAACAGGTAGCTCTTGGGATTGCGGTTGAGGGTGGAGAGGAACACCCAGCCACCCGGTTTCACCAGGGCGCGGCAGGCGGCCAGGATGGAGACGGGGTCGGGCACATGCTCCAGCATCTCCATGCAGGTCACCACGTCGAAGGTCTCGGGCTGTTCCTCGGCCAGCGCCTCGGCGGCGATGTGACGGTAGTCCACCTGCACGCCGGTTTCCAGCTGGTGCAGCCGGGCCACTTTCAATGCCTTTTCCGACAAGTCGATGCCGGTGACGGTGGCACCCCGGGCTGCCATGCTCTCCGCCAGGATGCCGCCACCGCAGCCCACGTCCACGATGCGCTTGCCGGACACGCCGCCGCAGAGCCGGTCGATCCATTCCAAGCGCAGGGGGTTGATGTCGTGCAGAGGCTTGAATTCGGAATTGGGGTCCCACCAGCGGTGGGCGAGTTGGCTGAACTTGTCCAGTTCGGCCTGGTCGGCGTTGGTCATGTCTCTACCTCGATGGTCCGGCCCGAATTGTGCGTCATTTCCCGTCTACTTGGGCAACGCGTGGGCCTTGAGATGATCCTCGTAATGACGCCGGAACAGAACTTCGAGCTCATCGATGACCTCTGCCGCCGCCTTGCCATGGACCAGGTGCTGGGTCATCAGTCCCGAGGTTTCATGCAGGATCTTGGCCCGGTCGATCATGGGGTAGGTCTGGCGCAGACGCTTGATGGCCTTCACCACGCTTTCCTTCCCGGGGCGGGGAATGTCCAGGGGAATCTGGGGCGTGGCCGGCGCCTGGGGCACGACACGCTCCATGAGGTACTCTGCGTAGTCCAACAGTCCTCGTTGCTGAGCTTCCGGCAGAGCGCGGAATACACGCAGCAGGCGACGTTCCTCCGATGTCATGTACGGGGGTGGGCGTATTCGTGCAGCAAGGGGCTGTGTTCCAGGAAATCCAGAAAGGCCTGGAGCAGCTTGCTGCGGAATTTTTCCTGGGGATAGACCAATGACAGCTGCCGACGCAGAGGCGGGTCGATGGGGATGGACACCAGCTCGCCCAGCTTCACTTCCTTGTCCACGGTGGTGCTGGACACCACCGCCACGCCCAGGCCGGCGGCCACAGCGCCCTTGATGGCCTCCCGGCTGCCCAGTTCCATGGCGAGATTGATTTCGTCCAGATTGACACCGTTGAGCTTGAAGAAGTCGTCGATGCATTCCCGGGTGCCGGAGCCGGATTCCCGGGTGATGTAGGACTGTTCCGCCACCTGCTTGGGGGTCACGCTTTCCAGCCTGGCCAGATCGGAGAAGGGAGCGCAGATCATCACCAGCTCGTCCTCGCAGCACACATGGGTGATGAGGTTGGGATGGTGGGACGGGGATTCGATGAGACCCAGATCCAGGGTATGGTCCGCCACCTTGTTCTCGATGGTCTCGGAGTTGGCCACCGTGAGCCGTGCCTGGGTCTCGGGATGCAGGCGTTTGAACTCCCCCAGCAGGCGGGGCAGCATGTATTCGGCGATGGTGGTGGAGGCACCGATCAGGAGGGGACCACTCACCTGCCCCGTGAGCTCGGAGATGCGGGCCTCCATCTCGCCGGTCATGTTGAGGATGCGCTCGGCGTAGTCCAAGGCCAGTTCTCCGGCGGGAGTGAGTGAAATCTTGCCGTGGGAACGCTCGAACAGACGGGTGTTGAAATGTTCTTCCAACTGCTTCACCTGGAAGGTCACCGCCGGCTGGGTCATGAACAGCAACTCGGCCGCCTTCGTAAAGGAAAGCTGCTTCGCCACCGTGTAGAAAACCTGGAGCCTGCGATCCGCCATATCTCTTATGCAAAGATAAAAATTAGTTATGTCATTGAATCATAATTTACTTATCAGCCACAAGCAGGCTAGTCACCGTGCGTAAATTTCCCTATTGTCTCGTGGCCGACAATTCCTGCATTCGCCGCATGCCATTCCACTGATTCCGGGGCACCCCTTCCTCCCTCTCGCCCCCCCGGACTTTCCCACCTCTCATCACGGCCATGAATCGCGGCTTTTACATCATACTCATCGCCCAGTTCCTTTCGGCGTTGGCGGACAATGCACTGCTCTTCGCCGCCATTGCCCTGCTGAAGGAATTATCCGCGCCGGACTGGCACGTGCCCCTGCTGCAGCAGTTCTTCATCTTTTCCTACATTGCCCTGGCGCCTTTCGTGGGTTCCTTCGCCGACGCCCTGCCCAAGGGCCGGGTCATGTTCATTGCCAACGCCATCAAAATCCTGGGTTGTCTGGCCATGCTGCTGGGCATGCAGCCCCTATACGCCTATGCCATCGTGGGCCTGGGGGCGGCGGCCTACTCGCCAGCCAAGTACGGCATCCTCACCGAGTGCCTGCCTCCGGCCCTGCTGGTAAAGGCCAACAGTTGGATGGAAGGCGCTACGGTGGCGGCCATCGTGCTGGGGGCCATCCTGGGCGGCCTGCTCATCAGCCCCACCCTCATGGGCAAAACCCTGTCAGGGTGGCACGCGCCGGCCTGGCTCACCGTGCCCCATGCGGCCATCGTCGTGATCCTGCTGCTTTACCTGGGCGCTGCCTGGTTCAACCTCTATATCCCGCGCCTGCCCATCGACCACAAGGTGCCGCGCAAGAGCCCCTTCTTCCTGCTCCACGACTTCTGGCATGCCCTCAAACTGCTGTGGAGGGATCCCCTGGGCCAGGTCTCCCTGGCGGTGACCACCCTGTTCTGGGGTGTGGGCGCCACCTTGCGCCTTGTGGTGCTGGCCTGGGCCGCCTTCAATCTGAAGTTCGATCTGGCCCAGGCCACCCAGCTCACCGCCATGGTGGCGGTGGGCATCGCCGCTGGCGCCATGGTGGCGGGCAAGTGGGTGAAGCTGGAGGATTCGGTCAAGGTACTGCCGGCAGGCATCGCCCTGGGCCTCATCGTCATCACCCTGATCTTCGTGACCGACTGGCGCCTCGCCATGGTGATCATGTTCCTGGTGGGGGCCCTGTCAGGCTATTTCGTGGTGCCCCTGAACGCCCTGCTCCAGCACCGGGGCCACCTGCTCATGGGGGCGGGCCATTCCATCGCCATCCAGAATTTCAACGAGAACATCGGCATCCTGCTGCTGCTGGGGGCCTACTCCTTCATGGTGGGGCATGGCGTGCACATCCACTGGGTCATCGTCACCTTCGGGCTGTTCATCAGCGCGGCCATGACCCTCATCTGGCGTCGGCATCGCGACGATGAAGTGCACTGACACCCCGGACCGGGCCAGGGCGATAAGCCTCAGTCGTTGGCGTGGCGGGCGATGTAGGCCTTGATGGCCTCGGCGTCGGCGTCCATCACCTCCACCCGGCGGGGCAGGTCTTCCAAGTTTTCCAGGCCGGCGGGACGCTCTGGCCTGCGCCCCAGGGCCTCGACGATGGTTTCCTCGAACTTGGCCGGCAGGGCCGTCTCCAGGCACACCAGGGGAATACCCGGCTCCCGGTACGCCAGGCCCACCTTCAGGCCATCTGCGGTGTGGGTGTCGATGACCGTGGCGTATTTTTCCCAAGCCATGCGGATGGTGGCCAGGCGGTCGGCGTGGGTGCTCTTGCCGGACACCAGGCCGAAGGCGGGCACCTGGTCGAATAGGCCGTCGTGCTTGAGGTCGAAGCTGTCCCCCCTGTCCACGGCGCCCCACAACTCGGCCACCCGGGCGCTGTCCCGGCCGGTGAGGTCATAGATGAAACGCTCGAAGTTGGATGCCTTGGAGATGTCCATGGAGGGGCTGGAAGTGTGCAGGGTCTCGGCGGATTTGCGGGGCCGGTACACGCCGGTGCGGAAAAATTCGTCCAGCACGTCGTTCTCGTTGGTGGCGACGATGAGCCGGTGGATGGGCAGGCCCATCATGCGGGCGATGTGGCCGGCGCAGACGTTGCCGAAGTTGCCCGAAGGCACTGAAAAGCTCACCTGCTCCGCATTGCCTTGCGTTACGGCGAAGTAGGCCTTGAAGTAGTAGATCACCTGGGCGGCCACCCGGGCCCAGTTGATGGAGTTCACCGCCCCCAGGCGGTATTTCTCCTTGAAGGCCAGGTCGTTGGCGGCGGCCTTGACGATGTCCTGGCAGTCGTCGAACACACCGCGCACGGCGATGTTGTAAATGTTGGCGTCTTGCAGGGTATACATCTGGGCCTGCTGGAAGGGAGTCATGCCATGTTCCGGCGACAGCATGAACACCCGCACGTTGTGCTTGCCCCGCATGGCGTACTCGGCGGCGGAGCCCGTGTCACCGGAGGTGGCGCCCAGGATGTTGATGTCCCGGCCGGCGCGCTCCAGGGCGTATTCGAACAGGTTGCCCAGGAGCTGCATGGCCATGTCCTTGAAGGCCAGGGTGGGGCCGTTGGACAGCTCCAGGAGGTAGAGCCCCTCCTCCAGCCTGCGCACGGGGGTGATCTGGCTGAAATCGGAATCGGCGCGACCATGGCTATAGGTGGCCGTGGTGTAGGTCTTGTCGATGAGGGTCTGCAGGTCCGCCGCGGGGATGTCGTCCGCCAGGCGGGAGAGGACGGCGAAGGCCAGCTGGCGGTAGTCCATGGCCCGCATGGCGGCCAGGTCGTCGGCGGAGAAATGGGGGTAGGTCTCCAGCAGGTAGAGGCCGCCGTCCGGCGCCAGCCCCCCCAGCAGGATTTCCAGGAAGGATTGCTTGGGGGCCTGGCCCCGGGTGCTGATGTACTTCATGTCTTGCTAACCCTTTGATGCTTTCGTTCCGTTCGTCCTGAGCTGGTCGAAGGGCTCGGGACGAACGGGGCCCGGCACTGGCCTTTCAGCCCTTCAGCTCTTCCATGCGGATGCGGATGACCTGGCCGCGAATACAGTCCAGGGCCTGAATGCCGGCGATGGCTGCGTTGACGTCCCGCTCCCGGGCCACGTGGGTGAGGATCACCACGTCGGTCTGGTCGGCGCCCTCTTCCGGCTCCTTCTGCATCATGGCATCGATGGAGATGGACAGGTCGGCGAGGATGCGGGTGACGTCCGCCAGCACCCCCGGCTTGTCCAGGGCGCGCATGCGCAGGTAGTAGGCGGTCTCCACCTCGTCCATGGGCAGGATGGGCAGGTCCGACATGCGGTCCGGCTGAAAGGCCAGGTGGGGCACGCGGTGATGGGGGTCGGCGGTGTGCAGGCGGGTCACATCCACCAGGTCGGCAATGACTGCGCTGGCGGTGGGCTCGGCGCCCGCGCCCTTGCCGTAGTAAAGGGTGGCACCCACGGCGTCGCCCCAGACCAGCACCGCGTTCATGGCCCCCTCCACGTTGGCGATGAGGCGTTTCTCCGGCACCAGGGTGGGATGCACGCGCAATTCCACACCCTGCTCCCGACGCTTGGCCACGCCCAGCAGCTTGATGCGGTAGCCCAGTTGCTCGGCGTATTGGATGTCGGTGGCTTCCAGTTTGGTGATGCCCTCGATGTGGCACTTATCGAACTGAATGGGGATGCCGAAGGCGATGGAGGCCATGAGGGTGGCCTTGTGGGCGGCGTCCACACCCTCGATGTCGAAGGTGGGGTCCGCCTCGGCATAGCCCAGGGCTTGGGCCTCCTTCAACACTGTCTCGAAGGGCAGGCCTTTGTCCCGCATCTCGGAGAGGATGAAGTTGGTGGTGCCGTTGATGATGCCGGCCAGCCACTGGATGCGGTTGGCGGACAGGCCCTCCCGCAAGGCTTTGATGATGGGGATGCCCCCGGCCACGGCGGCCTCGAAGGCCACCATGACGCCCTTCTGCTGGGCGGCGGCGAAGATCTCGTTGCCATGCACGGCCAGGAGGGCCTTGTTGGCGGTGACCACGTGCTTGCCGTGGGCGATGGCCTCCATGACCAGATCCTTGGCCACGGTGTAGCCACCGATGAGTTCCACCACGATGTCGATGGCGGGGTCCCGCACCACGGCGAAGGCGTCGTCGGTGAGCTGGGTCTCGCTGCCCGTAACCTGGCGGGCCAGCTCCAGGTTGCGGTCCGCCACCCGGGTGATGACGATGGGGCGACCGGCGCGGCGCGTGATCTCTTCCTGGTTGCGCTTGAGCACCGTCCAGGTGCCGCCGCCCACGGTACCAATGCCGAGGAGTCCTACTTGGATGGGTTTCATGGCTGGGGAGTGGAAATTGGGAATGGGAAGTGGGAATGGGAAGTGGGAAATGGAATCAGGTTCCATGCCGCTTGCGGTATTGCTCCAGGTAGCGGGCAATGCGCCCCATGGCCTCGTGCAGATCGTCCGTGGAGGGCAGAAACACCACGCGGATATGGTCCGGGTGGGGCCAGTTGAAGCCGGTGCCCTGCACCACCAGCACCTTTTCCTCCAGCAGCAGGTCCAGGATGAACTGCTGGTCATTGGCGATGGGGTAGACCTTGGGGTCCAGGCGGGGGAACAGGTACATGGCGGCCTGGGGCTTCACGCAGCTCACCCCGGGGATGGCGGTCAGCAGCTCGTAGGCCAGGTCCCGCTGCCGGCACAGGCGTCCCGTGGGCGCCACCAATTCGTTGATGCTCTGGTAGCCCCCCAAAGCGGTCTGGATGCCGTACTGGGCCGGCACGTTGGCGCACAGGCGCATGGAGGCCAGGATGTCCAGTCCCTCGATGTAGTCTTTGGCGTGCCGCTTCTCGCCGGAGACGATGGCCCAGCCGGCCCGATAGCCGCAAGCCCGGTAGTTCTTGGACAGGCCATTGAAGGTGACGAACAGCACGTCGTCTGCCAGGGAAGCGATGGAGGTGTGCTCAGCCCCGTCATACAACACCTTGTCGTAGATCTCGTCGGCATAGACGATGAGCTGGTGCTGACGGGCGATCTCCACGATGCCCTCCAGGATTTCCCGGGGATACAGGGCACCCGTGGGGTTGTTGGGATTGATGACGACGATGGCCCGGGTGTTGGCCGTAACCTTGCGGCGGATGTCGTCCAGGTCCGGCAGCCAGCCGCTGCCCTCGTCGCAGATATAGTGGCGGGGCGTGCCACTGCCCAGGCTCACCGCTGCCGTCCACAGGGGGTAGTCCGGGGCCGGCACCAGCACTTCGTCGCCCGTGTCCAGCAAGGCCTGCATGGTGAGGACGATGAGCTCCGACACGCCGTTGCCGATGTAGATGTCGTCCACCCGCACCCCGGCGATGCGCTTCTCCTGGGTGTAGTGCATGATGGCCTTGCGGGCCGCGAACACGCCCTTGGAGTCGGAATAGCCCGCCGCCAGGGGCAGGTTGTGGATCACGTCCTGGACGATCTCTTCCGGGGCATCGAAACCGAAGGTGGCAGGGTTGCCGATATTCAGTTTGATGATGCGATGGCCGTCCTCTTCCATCTGCCGGGCGCGCGCCATCACCGGCCCACGGATGTCGTAGCACACATTGGCGAGCTTGGCGGATTTGAGGATGGGCTGCATGGAAGCGCGGCGTCAGGGTATAAAGGGGGCGATTTTACCCGAAAACCGCCTGAGCCCGATTCCGGGCCAGTCTCCCTACACCCTGTTCCCGCCATGAAACTGCACCTTGACCAACCTGGCACCCACAACACCATCACCGGCCATGGCCCGGACCATATCCTGGTGAACGGCGTGGCTCATGCCCGCAGCCTGATCGTGTTACCGGACGAGGTGATTCCAGATTGGGCGGAAACCTTCCCCATGCTAACCCTCACGCACTTCGAGGCCGTGCTCATCCGTGCGCCGGAGATCGTGCTACTGGGCACCGGACGGCGCCAGCGCTTCCCCTGCCCAGCCCTGTACCGGGGCCTGATCGCCGCCCGCATCGGCGTGGAGGTGATGGACACCCCCGCGGCCTGCCGCACCTACAACATCCTGGCCAGTGAGGGCCGCCGGGTGGCGGCGGCTTTGCTGCTGGGGGATTAGCCCAGATTGTCCATTAGGGAAGTGCTGGATAACTCCCCTCCCCCTCGGGGGGAGGGGTGGGGGAGAGGGAGGGTGTCCGAGAAAAATCAATCAGTTGCCTTCTCCCCACCCTCTCCCCGCAGGCATAGGCATCTACACAACTCCCCATCTTTGCTGGTAGAGGTCTGGGAAGGCGAAGCGAGCGAAGTCATGCAGCTCCTGGATGGAGTAGATCGCCA
>Ga0272446_1008037_pt1 | contig 10216 bp, 12 predicted proteins | sample YNPCB0061_FD_194587 | JGI IMG/M metagenome (GOLD analysis project Ga0272446, IMG submission 194587) | Hot spring microbial mat communities from Yellowstone National Park, WY, United States - YNP-CB-006-1 | ecosystem: Environmental > Aquatic > Thermal springs > Hot (42-90C) > Sediment | place... | reverse complement strand
CGAGAGGACGACCGCGACCAGAAGCGTGTAGGGGTTGGTGTGCTCCAGTTCGCTTTTCGGCTCTGGATTTGCCGCGTGAAAGCGGCGGAAGACCTCGCGAATTTCCGCTTGGCCTAAGAGTTCCGGTGGGCTGCGGCGGGCTTTCGCGGCACCCCCTGACCGTTTTCCAGGCTTGCCTTTTGTGCCGGAACTTCGGATGCTTGCCGGGTTCGCACTCTGGGATGGTTTGGTCATCGGGGGTCCGTTTACAGGCGCGGAAGCCGCGGTAGCGGCGGGAAGCAAACGTGAAACAGGCGAAGTCTTTGAGACATGACCGATAGTCGGCCCGAAAAGCAATCCTCTCATGCGGCCCAGTTCGTGCTGCATCCCCATCGGTCGCTGTCGCCGAGCGGGTTTCTGATCATGATGGCGCTCATCAGCCTCGTGAGCTTCATCATCGGACTGGTCTTCTTTCTCTTGGGCGCCTGGCCGGTGATGGGATTCTTCGGCCTCGATGTGGCGCTCATTTATTATGCGTTCAAGTTGAACTACCGGTCCGGGAAAATTTACGAGACGATCAATCTGTCGCCCGAGCTGTTAAGGCTGACGCGCGTCCATCCGTCGGGCAAGCGCGAGGAATTCGACTTCAATCCCTACTGGGCGCGGGTGCGCTGCACCGTCGACCGGCCGGACGGGCGGACGTCATTGCGTCTCATGGCTCAGGGGAAAGAGGTTCTGTTCGGCCAGTTCCTGACGGACGATGAGCGTCGGGACTTTGCGGAAGTCCTGACGGGGGCTCTCATCAACACTCGCGGTTCCGTGTTCTAGGATTGTCCAAGGCGGATCGGAAATCTACCCGGACATCTATTGGAAGCGGCCGCCACGTTGTAAGACCTCGATCTTGTAGCCGTCCGGATCTTCAATGAAGAAAAATCTGCCGAATGGTTTGCCGTCGTGGGTCATCGTCTTGATGTCCTTCGGCTGATAACCCGCGGCGATCAGGCGGGCATGCTCGGCTTCGAGATCGTCGACGGCAAAGGCGATATGGCCATAGCCTGTGCCAAGCTCGTAGGGCTCAGTGCGTCCTTTGTTGACTGTCAGCTCGACCTCGAAGTCGCTCTCCGGGTTCTTCATGTAGATCAGCGTGAAGTCCGGCCACTCCTTGCGGTCGGAGACCTTGAGGCCAAGGCACGTCTCATAAAATTTCACCGATCGGGCTTCGTCGAGCACACGCACCATCATGTGTATGGCTTTGGCCATTGCCGCTCATCTCCAAGATTTTCCGTTCATCTCGTCACTGCCTGACGGTGCTTGGAACCAGTGTCGATAATGGGTGGTCTGTTTACAACCACGGCCGCGTCGTAGCCACCGATGCCTCATAGGCGGCGATCTCGGCGCTCTTCTCAAGCGTCAGGCCGATATTGTCGAGCCCGTTCAGCAGGCAATGCTTGCGGAACGGATCTATGTCGAACTTGATGACGCCGCCATCGGGTCCACGGATCTCCTGTTTCTCGAGATCGACCGTCAGCGTGGCATTGGCACCGCGGCTCGCATCATCCATCAGCTTGTCGACGTCACTTTGCGGCAGCTTGATCGGCAAAATGCCGTTCTGGAAACAGTTGTTGTAGAAGATGTCGGCAAAGTCGGGGGCGATGACGCAGTGGATGCCAAAGTCCAGAAGCGCCCAGGGGGCGTGCTCGCGGGACGATCCGCAGCCGAAATTCTCGCCCGTCACCAGGATCACGGCTTTGCGGTATTGCGGCTTGTTCAGAACGAAGTCTGGGATCTCGTTGCCGGTCGCAGGATCGTAGCGCAGCTCGTAAAACAGCGATTTGCCGAGACCCGTCCGCTTGATCGTCTTCAGGAACTGTTTCGGGATGATCATGTCGGTGTCAACGTTGCGGATCGGCAGGGGGGCCGCGACGCCGGTCAGGACCGTGAACTTCTCCATGCTTTCAAACTCCTGGTGCTCGGGCGCGCAGCGTGTCCGCCAGTGCCCGAAAATAACCCTCCGCCGAGGTTAGCCGCCGCGCATGGCGGAACGCGCCGAACTCGCGGATTGCAGCTTCAAGATCGAAGGGCTTGAGGTGCTCAAGGCGCCGTTTAACGCCAGCCTGCTTGCGACCGTCAAGATGATCCTCAAGCGCGGAGAGGATGGTTTCGACGTAGCCTGAGACGCGGCCGAGCTCGCGGGTGGCGGAAAGCAGGGCGGAACGGTCGTCCGGCCGGATTTCGAGGGCTGCCAACGCCGCGGCGGCCCGGGCGAGGGTGGCTGCAATTTCCTCGGCATAAAGCGCGACCTTTTCGCGCCTCAGGCTGTCGAGACGGGCGAAAATCGCGATCCAGCGATGCAACGTTGCGGCAAGGGCGGCAAGACGTTGGGCATAGGCAGCGAGCCGCATGGCAGGGTCCCGTGTATACGCCGGGAGTGTACGGCGAGCGCCCTGGGCGGGGATAAGTTTCTTTTCAGAGGCGCGACGGGATGGCGCCGCGAGCTATCGGATACTCGGGTCGGCGTAGCATTTGCGCATGTATTCGCACCGGTAGGAGCCTGAGAGGTGCATGCTGTCGCCCTTGGCGGGAGAGATGAAGGCGCAGACCTCCTCAAGCCCTTCGGGTTTTAACCAACCTTGACGACGGCCGCGCTGGACGGCGAAACAATCGGCGGTTTCCTCGTCAGGTCCGCGGAACTGGTGGCCGCATTCGTGGGCGTAGATCCATTGCTTGACCGGCGTTGAGACACGCTCGAGAAGGCGGGGATTCATGATCAAGAACCCGGGGTATGCGGCACCATAGTCGTCGAGCTGGCTGTCGACGACCGTCGGCCGTTGGCCGCAGGTCTGTTTTTGTCCGTCGAGAACAAACTCGCCAGGGGCGACGATGTGACTATCTCCGCCGACGGTAGCCACGTACTGTTCCGGGGTCGGAATGCCGTCCTGGACGTGTGCTGATGTGTCCTGTGCGTGTGCAACCGGCGCCAGAGCCAGCCATAGACCCAAGCCAAGCCCCGATACGAATCGGTGAAAAGACCGTCGCGGCATCATTCCACTACTGCTTTCAGAAAACGCCCCACCTGCTCCCCCGCCACGTTGTACCAACATGGCGCGAAACGACCTATGGCTCAAGCCCGGCCATCTTGTGACACGAACGAGGTTAAATCAGTGTGTCGCGCCGGCACTCAGGCGGAGGCCTCCGCCTCAATGGCTTCCATATCCTCGTCGGAAAAGCCGAAATGATGGCCAATCTCGTGAATGAGCACATGTGCCACCAGGTGGCCTAGCTCCTCCTCGCCCGAGGCCCATTCGTCGAGAATTGCGCGCCGGTACAGGAAGACCATGTCAGGCTCACGCGCGCTGTCGGTCACGCTTTTCCTGTCGAGGCTCAGGCCCTGGTAAAGCCCGGTGAGTTCGAATGGATCCTCGATGCCGAGTTCATCAAGAACCTCGTCGGTGGCGAAATCCTCAATGCGAATGAGTAGGTCGCCGGCGATTGCCCGGAACTCGGCGGGGAGTTTTTCCCAGGCGGCGGCCGCCAGCGCCTCGAAATCGGCAAGGCTCGGCGCGGTGGCGTTGCTCCAGTCTCTCGACATATGGCGGCCCTCTTATCAGGCTGACGGCTGAGTGAGATAGTGCTCGGCGGACAAAAATAAAGGGTGCTGTCAGTCGGATCTGACGGCAACGAGGATCAGTTCCTGCAGCGTGAAATGCAATGCGCCGGTATCATCCCGCCGCGGCTTGAGGAAGCTTCGCAAGCTCGCTGAGCCAGAGGTCAAAATGCGTTCAAGCTCGGTGACGACCTTCGCCGGGCAGCGCATGCGGCTGACCCAAGGTCCGAATGCGAGTTCCTTGTCAAGCTGCTCATGCGCAATGATCGAAAAGCCCGCCAACTCCAGCAACTCCATCCAGATTTCTGGCGGCGGCGCAAAGCCATGGCTCGGATCGCGAAGCCTCTCAAATACGTTATAGACGGCAATTGCGTCTTTGATTTCTGCATCGGAGGCATCCGGCAAGCGGCGGCGATCGGGGGCCACGTTATCGACTAGCGCCAAGCGGCCACGGCTTTTCAGAACCCGGCGGGCCTCGGTGACGAAGTCCTTGAGACTTGGAAAATGGTGCGCTGCCAAGCGGCAGCAGACGAGGTCGAAGCTTTGGTCGTCAAATGGCAGCGCGCCGGCTTCGGCTACCGCCGTCGTCATGTTTGCGAGGCCGCGTGCTTCAGCAAGCTTCGCGGCTTCTTCCAGCATTCCGGCGGTGATGTCGCTCGCAACCACGCTTGCCACATGGGGTGCGAAGGCAGCGGCCGTGTGGCCGGCACCGGTCGCGACATCGAGAACGCGCCAGTTTTTTTCCGGTGCCGAAAGTTCGACGATGCGGGTCAGGCTTTCGCCTTTGGCGTGAACCTCGGAACTGGCGTAATCGGCGGCGGCGGGTCCGAACTGGGCCTGGATGATTGATGTATCTGCCATTGCTCGCCTCTCGATCCGTTCGCCATATCATTGGGCAGGGAAAGAAAAGCGCGTATCCCATCACGCAGCATTGGTCAGCAATTATCAGACCGGCGTCGCCTAATTGGCGCCAGACGAACCCTTCAGAGCGCCCGAGCCGAGGCTGGCCGCGCGGGTGCCTTAGCCCTGCCAGGTCCTTACATCGACGAAATGGCCCTCGATCGCGGCGGCTGCGGCCATGATCGGCGAGACGAGGTGCGTGCGCCCCTTGTACCCCTGCCGGCCCTCGAAATTGCGGTTCGAGGTCGAAGCGCAGCGTTGGCCGGGCTTCAGCTGGTCAGGGTTCATGCCGAGACACATCGAGCAGCCCGGCTCGCGCCACTCGAATCCAGCCGCCTTGAAAATCTTATCGAGGCCCTCGGCTTCAGCCTGCTCTTTGACGAGACCGGATCCCGGCACAATCATCGCATAGGCGAGGCGTGAGGAGATTTTCTTGCCGTCGACGATTTTCGCGACGGCGCGCAGGTCCTCGATGCGGCCGTTGGTGCAGCTTCCGATCCAGACGACGTCAAGCGGGATGTCGGTCATCTTCGTGCCGGGTGTCAGCCCCATGTACTCTAGCGCGCGGCGCATCGAGGCTCGTTTATTCTCGTCCTCTATATCGGCGGGGTTCGGCACGACTCCGGCGATCGACGTCACATCTTCAGGGCTCGTTCCCCACGAGACGATAGGAGGAAGCTTGGCAGCATCAAGCCGCACTTCACGATCAAAGTGTGCGCCGTCATCCGAATGAAGCGTCTGCCAGTACCTCATCGCCATGTCCCAGGCCGCACCTTTCGGCGCCTTGGGACGATCCTTGATAAAGGCGAAGGTCTTTTCATCCGGAGCGATCATGCCGGCGCGGGCACCGCCTTCGATCGACATGTTGCAGACGGTCATCCGGCCTTCCATCGTCAAGGACCGGATGGCCTCGCCGGCATACTCGATGACGGAGCCGGTGCCGCCAGCGGTCCCGATCTCGCCGATGATCGCGAGTATGATGTCTTTCGCGCCAACGCCCCTCGGCGCGACACCATCAACAGTGACGCGCATGTTCTTGGCTTTCTTCTGAACGAGCGTCTGGGTGGCGAGAACGTGCTCAACCTCGGATGTTCCGATGCCGTGCGCAAGCGCGCCAAATGCGCCATGGGTCGAGGTGTGGCTGTCGCCGCAGACAATGGTCGTACCCGGCAGCGTAAAGCCCTGCTCGGGACCGACGACGTGGACGATGCCCTGGCGCTTGTCGAGCTCGTTGAAGTATTCGATGCCGAAATCGCGCGCGTTCTTCGCCAGCGTTTCGACCTGTACGCGGCTTTCCTCATCGGCAATGCCCTTCGACCGGTCCGTCGTCGGCACGTTATGGTCGACAACGGCGAGGGTCTTGGCCGGAGCGCGCACCTTGCGGCCGGCCATGCGAAGGCCCTCAAACGCCTGGGGGCTCGTGACCTCGTGAACGAGGTGGCGGTCGATGTAGAGGAGGCAGGTGCCGTCAGGAGATTGTTCCACCACGTGGTCGTCGAAGATCTTGTCGTAAAGCGTTTTTGCCATGTTTTTTATGGGCCTTTAGCGGGCATCGAGGACAGGAGCCCGTTAGATAGCGTCAGTGGGGCCATTCGGCAAATCAGCCGTGGTCGCAGCGGTCATAAGCAAAACGCCGGGCTGACGGCTCAGCCCGGCAAGGCTTCTTGAAGAGGGTGGAACTTTTGCGGTTCCTTGGGCGAGGATCGCAAGACGGCGGTGGCAATTGACCGCTTTGCGGCCCTGTCTCCGTGATTTCGATACGATGCCACCGGCTGACGTGGATTACCTGTGGTATCGGTGAGGGCAAGACGCTATTTCGATTTTGTAATCTTGGAGAGCAAGAAGTCCCTCAGGAGCTGCACCTTTTTTGAGGTCTTGAGCTCCTCCGGATAGGCAAAAATCATGTTCAGCGACGGTTGTTCGATGTCGGTCAAGACCGGCACGAGGTCGGCCTGATCCTCGGTCATGTAATCGGGGATCATGCCGATGCCGATGCCGGCTCGGATCGCGTATTTGATGGCGACGACGCTATTGACACGCAGCGCCGCTTCGCGTGGTCCGGCACCGTCACGCCCCGCCGTCTCGATCCAGGCCATGGCGTCAAGGTGCTGGGCGGGCAGGCCCGAGTAGGCGACGATGCGATGCTGATCGAGCTCGGCGAGCGTTCGCGGCGCCCCATGCTTGCGGATATATTGGGCGGATGCGAATGCGCGGACCCGGCTTTCAAACAGGGGGCGGCGGATGATATCGGCCTGTTCCGGTTCCCGCGTCCAGATTGCCGCGTCGGCGGCCCGCATGCCGATGTCGACCTGATCGTCGTTGAGGATCAACTCGACGCGGATATCAGGATAGAGATCGCCAAATTCTTTAAGGCGCGGTGTGAGCCAGACGGTCCCGAATCCAATTGGCGCCGTAACGCGAAGATCGCCCGACGGCTTGGTCGTCGTATCGGAGAGCAGGGTTTCAGCCGTCTGAAGCTTTGCGAAGATCTCGGCAACGGTCCGGTTCAGAAGCTCTCCCTGCTCGGTCAGCACGAGGCCGCGTGCGTGGCGATGGAAGAGCGTCACCTTCAGATTGGCTTCCAAGGCCGATATCTGTCTGCTGACCGCCGACTGGCTCATATGCAGCTGTTCGCCGGCATGCGTGAAGCTTCCAGCCTCTGCGGCGGCATGAAAGATTCGAAGTTTGTCCCAATCCATTTCTGGCGCTTTCAGGGCTCGCGGACGCCGGGCAAAACCGCACCGTCCAAGCGGCGCCGAAGTCTAGCGAAACCCGGTTACGTTGCAATGCGGGGTGTTGGCCTCACCATCATTCGGCAGCAGCGGCCTGGCTTTCGGCCTTGGCGAGATAGCGCTCCGCTTCAAGCGCCGCCATGCAACCCATGCCGGCCGCGGTTACGGCTTGACGGAAAACCTCGTCCTTCACATCGCCGGCGGCGAAAACGCCGGGGATCGCGGTGGCCGTCGAGTCGGGTGCGGTGATCAGATAGCCGGTCGGCGTCATTTCGAGCTGACCTTTGAAGAGCGCGGTCGCCGGCGCATGGCCGATCGCGATAAAAATTCCATCGGCCGCGTGCTCCGAGATCTTTCCCGTTTTTTGATTCTTGAGCATCACGCCCGTCACTGATTTCGGAGATGTGGTTCCGACGATTTCATCGACAATGGTGTCCCAAATCACTTCGATCTTCGGATTTTTGAACAGCCTGTCCTGAAGGATCTTCTCGGCGCGCAGGAAGTCGCGCCGATGGACGAGCGTGACTCTGCGCGCGAAGTTGGTCAGGAACAGCGCCTCTTCAACCGCAGTGTTCCCGCCGCCGACCACGACGACATCCTTGCCCTTGTAGAAAAATCCATCGCAGGTGGCGCAGGCCGATACTCCATGGCCCTTGAAGGCTTCCTCGGAGGGGAGACCAAGCCAGCGCGCCTGGGCGCCGGTGCAGATGATAAGCGCATCGCACGTGTAGCCGTCGCCGCTTTCGCCTTCGAGGCGGAACGGGCGAGTACGCAGGTCAACCTTGGCGATTTGATCCATCACGATGTTGGTGCCGACGTTGGCCGCCTGAGCCTGCATCTGCTCCATCAACCACGGACCCTGGATCGGCTCGGCGAATCCGGGATAGTTCTCGACGTCGGTCGTTATTGTCAGCTGGCCACCGGGTTGCGACCCCTGGATCAAGGTCGGCGCCAGCATCGCGCGCGCCGCGTATATCGCAGCGGTATAGCCGGCGGGACCAGAACCCAGGATGATCACCTTGGAATGGTGGGTTTTCGTGGTCATGGGTCAAAGCTCCGGCGGTCGCGTGATCATGGGGCCTGCTAATTAGGGGGCGCGACCGTGAAAGGTCAATGTCGGTGGTCTGGACCTTCAGCGTTACGCGCGAGACCTGCGGCAGAGAGGCGCGGCGCATGTTACCCTTCGATCAAATTTGAGGGATCGATTCCGGTGCATGACGTCAAGACATCGCCCGCGCTCAGGACGCCAGAGCGAATCAAGGCCATTCTCATTGGTTCATCCGGCAATCTCGTCGAGTGGTACGACTTTTATGTGTACGCCGCGTTCTCGCTTTATTTCGCCAAGGCGTTCTTTCCGGAGGGCGACCAGACGGCGCAGCTTTTAAATGCGGCTGCTATCTTTGCGGTCGGATTTCTGATGCGTCCGATCGGCGCTTGGATTTTCGGCCGAATGGCGGATCGGCACGGAAGGCGCTTGGCGCTCACGTTGTCGGTGCTGCTAATGTGTGTGGGCTCGGCGCTGATCGCCGTTACTCCGGTCTATGCCACGATTGGAGTAGCGGCGCCCGCCATTTTGCTTTTTGCGCGGATACTTCAAGGTTTGAGCCTCGGGGGCGAATATGGCACCAGCGCGACCTATCTCTCGGAGATGGCAACGGCCGGCCGTCGCGGATTTTATTCAAGCTTTCAATATGTGACGCTCATCGGCGGACAGCTCACCGCCATGCTGGTGCTGATTATTTTGCAGAAGCTCGTCTTGACACCGGCGGAGCTCGAGGCCTGGGGCTGGCGCATTCCATTTGTGATCGGGGCGTTTCTCGCCGTCATTGCATTTCTGATGCGGCGAGACATGCACGAGACCGAAGCGTTCAAACGGGAATTGCGCCGCGAAGGGTCGATCGCCGCGCTTCTCGCACATCCGCGCGAAGTTCTGATTGTCGTCGGGCTGACGCTTGGCGGCACCGTGGCATTTTATACGTATACGACGTATATGCAGAAGTTTCTCGTCAACACTGCGGGGTTTCCCAAGGACACGGCGACGCTCATTTCCGCGTCTGCTCTCTTCATCTATATGCTGTTGCAGCCGGCGGTCGGGGCCGCATCGGATGTGGTCGGCCGCCGGCCGGTACTCATGGCCTTCGGCGTACTCGGCACGTTCTCGACAGTGCCGCTGCTCTCCAAATTGCAGGGGGTCAGCGATCCGTGGACGGCTTTTGCACTCGTTCTGACCGGACTTGTCATCGTGTCGCTTTATACGGCGATCAATGCCATCGTGAAGGCTGAGCTTTTCCCGACATCTGTCCGAGCGCTGGGCGTCGGACTGCCTTATGCTGTGACGGTTGCGGTATTCGGCGGAAGCGCTGAATACGTCGCCTTATGGCTAAAGCAGGCCGGGCGCGAGACGGATTTCTATTGGTATGTGTCGGGCTGCATTGCCGTCTCGCTCGCCGTCTATGCGACCATGCGCGATACGCGTGATCAGAGCGCGATGAAGTAATTGATCGGCAACGGGGCTCGTCGATCAGCGAACTCGAGTTGCAGTCGCTAAATCAACCGCAGTGCCTTGAGGCTCGCGTGGCCGTTGCGGCCGACGATGACATGGTCGTGGACGGCAATACCGAGCGGGCGCGCCGTATCGATAATCTGCTTCGTCATGTCGATATCGGCGCGCGAAGGCGTCGGATCGCCCGATGGGTGGTTGTGGACCAGTATGATCGCAGTTGCTGACAATTCGAGTGCGCGCTTGACGACCTCGCGAACATAGACCGGCGTGTGATCGACCGTCCCTTGCCCCATGATCTCGTCGGCTATCATGTTGTTCTTTTTGTCGAGGAAGAGGACTCGAAATTGCTCGCGCACGTCGAAGCCTTGAGCGAGACGCAAGTAATCGAGCACGCTCGTCCAGGATGACAGCGCGGGGCGGGCTCGAATTTCTCCCTTCATCAGGCGTTCGGCTGCAACCTTGATGAGCTTCAGCTCCTCCACAGCGCGGTCGCCCATG